>Ga0123355_10007653_pt1 | contig 16217 bp, 7 predicted proteins | sample TergutEmb28metaG_3_FD_89872 | JGI IMG/M metagenome (GOLD analysis project Ga0123355, IMG submission 89872) | Embiratermes neotenicus P1 segment gut microbial communities from Petit-Saut dam, French Guiana - Emb289 P1 | ecosystem: Host-associated > Arthropoda: Insects > Digestive system > Gut ...
TCTATCTATCTATCTATCTATCTATCTATCTATCTATCTATCTATCTATCTATCTATCTATCTATCTATCTATCTGTCTGTCTATCTGTCTATCTGTCTATCTGTCTGTCTGTCTGTCTGTCTATCTATCTATCTCTGTCTGTCTGTCTGTCTGTCTGTGTATCTATCTATCTATCTATGTAATTATCTATTTCTCTCCAAACCTGTCTCTTAATCTATCGATCCATCCATCCATGGTCTTTTTTATTTTTCTGTTTATATATTCTACATATCCTATGCAATCTATCATTCTGCATCCTCAAAATTATCCTTTATCTTTATTGTCATCTTTCTTGCCTGATATTAACAACAGCACAGTGATCCTTACAACGGTTTTTGAATTGAAGACTGCTTTATGCTCCACTGTCAGAATTCATTCGTATTTTTTAATACTATGGCTGTAACTTTGTTTTCGTCAGTGTTCGCCATAAGTAGTCATATTCCGATTGTAGGATTTGTATTATTATATTATGTAGCCCTTGTCATGTATATGCCTGATGTGACAGTGTATTGAGTTCTGAACGTTATTTACATGGTTTAATAAAATTATCCCCATTTTTGCCTCTTGCACGAAATACGAAAGAGAGTTTTGGACACATATCAAGTTGACAGTAACCTACGTCGTTGATGCTTGATTGGGACTTATAAAATATGGTTGGAATATCGTCCACGTATTTAAAGCAGCCAGTTATATTGAAACTTAATGTCCGTGACGTACTTCCTTCAATATACAGTGGATTAGATTGTGTAAATATAGTTGAAGTTGGTTGCTATACGTCCCACCTGCGTTAACGTTCAGGAAGTACATTTTTTTGAGCAGTGAGTGTTTCGTGTGATTCTCGAAACCAGCAACTAGTTCTGTGTGCAACACTGACCGACTGCTTCTTATAATGGCGAATGCGAGTGTTTACTGTGACGTAGGAACTGAAATTTATACGTTTAATTTGGTCCTCAGAGTGTTAAAGAATGTTTATGTTTCTGATTTTTCATCATCCCCACATTTTCAGTCTTGAATCGGGTTTATTCGCCTATTTGGTTGACATTCCAGAAGTGCATTAGACAACATTATCCCACAGGTAGCCGACAGGCTTAGTGACAATCTTGTTCAGCATAGTTGTATTCAGCTACTGCGTGATTCACACACAACGTTGTGAAGAGTGCTGTGTTGTTGTAAGGGATGGAAGGCTGGTGTTTTGCCTGCTGCACCTGAAGAAGCTTCCCACATCCCGTCTGCTAAAGACGCCACAGTGCATTCCCCACCACGCACGCCATTCACTGCTCCCTTTTCATCTTCCTTGCTTAAGTGTATTCATTCCCTGTACCCTATTATCCCTCTGCCTTCCATCATCACTTTCGAACAGACGACAGAAAGGATTTTTAGAGTTGTGGAGAAGCTGGTACATGAATTGCTTGTTTCCTTTAATTTCTACCATATGGCTGATGGCGATGGTAGAAGGTAACATGAATACGCAGAGTCCTGCCCTCTGAGTTGTGACGCTGTGTTGTGTGCTAGGAATTCACCGACATTTCGGAACTAATTGCTCCAGCTTAAGGTTCTGAAGGTGAAGGCAGTACGTTCCTCCTAAATGTGTGACGTGGAATGTGACACCTTGAGGTATGGTAGATATTTTTCTGCTTTCCGGTGAAACAAACTGCCTCCATCATCAGGATGGTATCTCTTCTATTCATAAGATTTACACGAGAAATTCCTCCACAGAAAATCGTTAAATTTGTAGCAGACTACACGGTATCACATCCCAACAAGACGGAAATTTTCGTATTAACGGTCATCAGAACCCAAAATATGTTATAATATTAAAACACGTTCCAAAGTTCTTCTAGGCGGTGTGATGATTGTCACGGCTCTAATAGACTGGTGCATGAGGGACAAAGATTAAACTCCACCTTTTCTCATTGTCGTTTCAGTGCTGATGTTTGTCGTTGCATATTTGGACGTTTCTAAATCAGATTTCCTTATCAGGCGTCCTATACTATTTCTAAGTGTGTTATTTTAGAACACTGTCAAACTGTTAACTAGCCAGTTTATATCGTATATAGCGTCGGTTGCTGTATTATGAAGTACTGAAAGGGCACCAACCTTTCGCACGGTATCTGGTTACTGTCCTTATGTGTATTACAACTTCAAATATGTATTGATACTTACTTTAAGAAATTAAAGGTTATTCATATAATAAAAAAATGTAGTAGAAATGAGGATTCAAATCACATTCAGAAATTTCGCAGTTCTATTGTTTTACTGTAACCAGCTCGACTGCCGTACGTATAAGCAAGAATGTTTTGCTGATGCACTTTGTGTTTCAATAAAAATGTTCCTTTTAATTTTTCATGTATTTCTCGTAAGAGTCTTGTTTGTTTTGAAGGAATCTTAATGTTATCCATTGAAAGCGCAGCAACATGTATGTTCGTCACCATGTTTGAAAATAAAAAAACTCTGCGTTTTTTCGACACATTTCATTTATGTGCTTTCAGGCACGTTCGCAAACTTGAGAAAAGAGACTATCTATTAGTTTCGTCATGTCTGTTCCTCTGCCTGTCGCTTCCGTCCGCATGAAACAACTCGGCTCCCACGGGACGGAGATTCTTGAAATTTGATATTTGAATATTTTTCAAATACCTGTCGAGAAAAGTCAAATTTCAATCAGATATGACAAGAAAAACGGGTACATTACATGAAGACTAATATACATTTTTTACCTCGCTCAATTCTACTAAGAATGAGAAATACAGCCTGATTAAAAAAGATGGACTCAGTTTTGTACGTCTATATTTCTTGAGCTATATAAGATATGTGAATGATCTACGCAGAATTTGAAAGAGGATATCCTAACTTTCAAAACCACTGCTATAGCGCTCGCCTAGCGCAGAGCCGCGCAGCAGCGTCAGTTGAGAGCAAAATGTCTGTTATGCAGCACAAGATTTTTTGCGTTCGTGAGTTCATTAAAACTGAGTCGGCGACTGCTGTGCAGCGTGCGTTTCCTCTTCGTTTCAACACTAAACCTCCAACGAGGAAGAGCATTTGTGGTTGGAATCACCAATTTGAGCAAATAGGCTGTCTGTGTAAAGGCAAAAACTCCGGCCGACCACGTGTATCAGAGGAGAACATGAAACGAATTCAAAAGAGTTTTGAGCGTAGCCCACGCAAGTCAACCCGTAGAGCGAGCAGAGAACTTGGAATACCACAACCAACTGTCTGGCATGTGTTGAGGCGCCGTTTACTCTTTAATTGAGTCCATCTTTTTTAATCATCCTGTATTTCAGACAAATTGTAGAGAAAAATATTGTAGAGGCGAACAGAACGCAGATGATAATGTGACACATGCGCATTGCATGCTGGATATTTAACTCTACAAAAACACATTGAAAATATGTTACACTTTAAGTTATTAATTTTCCTCTACAGCTGTGGTTATACTAACGTGCCTCCGTGTTAACGTTGTTCGTACATTGCCTGTCCTGTTCATGATTCTCATAGTCTTCTACATTAACTTTTTACGGGCGTTTACCGGTTTGTCTTTCAAATGGAAGCACACGGTCATCAGATTTACAAGTAAAGTAAATGACCTTTACACTTAGGAAGTTTAATTAGGTACGGTATGAAAGTTCTGAGTTGAAATTAGGATGTAATTTATGTCTGACCGCTGTGTCTGTTGTAACAGAAAAAAAGATACACAAGTTGTCACTGGCAAGGTCTACACGTTTTGTTGAGCCGTTCCTGCTCAACACATGTGTCGAAGTTGTGCGCGTCTGTGGCGACACAGCTCGCTCGGTTCTATAAACAACAGTGGAAAGGCGCAGTCAATACCAGAGTAGTGTTTCCACATGCATCCTTTTCACTCCGGCGTTCTGAATACCTGAGCTGCTGCAGACACGTTACGAACCTGTTAATACTTCTCTGACGCTACAGAACATGTTTAATCCAGTGGTACTGATTCTGACTTGCATCCGAGAACTTCCTGACTGAGAATCTGCATGGTTTTCTTCAGCCAATCCAGGCAAATCCCAAATTAGTACCTTGAAACAAACCACTAATGATTCATCCCAAATCCTTTCAAGTACGTAAGACTCAGCAAACTTCCCTATCATTAGACGCTAATTATCTTCTGCGGTTCATGCACTTTCATTACATCCATTCTTAAGTACCGAAATTCAGAATACATGGATCCGTACCGCCATCCCTTCATTCTTTTCCGTATTATGATGTTTAATTTAAAAACCGGAATGTCTTTACTTTACGCGACCAGACAACTTTGTCTCACTTAGAGATTTGGTAATGTTGTGACTTAGATATTTCTTATTTAGTCTTTTATCGTGCTTTCGTTTCCATATTCTTTACTTTCTTCTTTATAAATACAAAACTACGAAAATAAACTAATGTCTCATGTAATATTAGCTTTTGAATGGCATTTTGCATTTCTGGTCACTGTGACACATGAAAATTATTTCGGTACTAATCAGGTTGTCATCACGGCCTTCACGAATTTTCTCTCGTCAGTGAAAGTTAATATCAAGTAGCACAAGCCATAACTATTCGCAGGTGATTAAACGACACTGTATCAATTGTAAAAATGTGAGGTTCATGAAGTACGGTGATTGTGAATACGCCTTAAAGAATCCAAGGAACAGAAGAAGAAATATTTGTTTCTAGTAGATTTTACGGTTTGGTATCCCCGATGTGCTTCTATAATATACACTAAAAGAAGAAATGTAACCCATCCTTGCGCAACCTTCACTGTAGCAGTTATAAATGGCAGCTAAATATTTCGGCTACAAAGTAAAGATTGTTACTAATTTGTAGCCGAAATATAAAGCTGCAATTCGTAATTGCTACAGTAAAACTGTGCATGGATGACTATATTTCTTCTTTTATTGTGGTTTATATTAAATATTAAAATAGTTTTCTTCCAGATAAACAATAACGTTTCAGATCATTGGACAAGTGGGCTAGTTTTCCTTCGTGAAACTGATAAGTGGAACCTCTTGTCTTCAAGCTGCTGGTAGAATAAATAATTTTTCGCTTAGAATACTTGTGGAATTGAGTGATTTTCTTTTCAAAATATTAGTAGAATAATAGTCCTTCAAAGTAAGTGCAATTAGCAACAGTTTTCATCCAGGTTGGCACTAAAACAGAGCAGTCTTCCTCCAGAATACGGATCGGCTGTGTTCAGCCCAATACCATTATATCAATTCGTATCAGTAAAATCATTTGGTATATTGCCTTCTGTTACGGGTAGAAATGAAATACGAGCAAATCATAAAACTGCAAATGACAAGGTTCTGAACTCTTGCAGCAGGTCTCCTGCTAAGCAGCGTGTTGTAGAAAGTTAGACTTTATTGGGAGTTATGTATCTTAAATTCACGACCTGACATTTATGGCTCCGCAATCTTGTCGACACCAACTCTCGTATTAACTCCGGGTTCGAAGTTTATTTGTTCACGTGGTGAGGCGACCACGCATTTAATTTTTATGGGATGGAGCTCATTTTATAATACGTAAGCCCACAGTGAGAAGTCTTGCGGCTTCGTGTGGACCACACTTTTGAAGCGAAACTAAGAGCTGCTCTCTAGAGCGGAAAATTGGTCACTACTTGGTGGTACAAAACAGTGCCATGAACACTGACCAGTAACTTACGGTTTGATATATTGTCGTTATTTAAACATCACCGGATGAAATAAACTTCCATTTTGTCAGATACTAAACGAAAAATTCTTAGTGCTTTTAAACATGTCCGTCGAATTTTTACGGTTTGGTAACATACTACTGTGGATTACTGTAGTGATTTTGCTCTCGAAATCGTCAGTAATTTTAGGAACAATATGACAGAGAACGTGAATATGGACGTCCCGTCTTATGTTCGGTACAGCGAGAAATTAAAGGCATAGAAAAATTAACTTAATATGTAGCGTATGTACGAGGCCTGTCCGGAAAGTATCCAGCCATTTTGAATGTTTCTGATTTGATGTAACTTGGCAACCAGTCAGAGGAGACCTGGCTACGCATCCCTGAACAGTAATATGGAATACTGTACTACTTAAGAAAAGTAACTATTCTGCCAATAAGATTTTTTCGGCTTTCCACATAAATTATGTTGTGTTTGTGCCCTTACTTCACCAGAATTCCAATAAATGTGAGTTACATTTTATCCAAGTGACATTTCTATAAACCGGAATGCTCCATGAGAATGCAGTACATTCAGAATCTCTTATGCTGTAGGAGTTCATTATATACCATTGTAAAACTAGTAATTGGAATTTGACAGACACAATGGAACTTAAAATATTTATACTTGCTGTGGAGATTGTATTTAGAAATATGTTACTTTGCAACCAGTTTGGTATTACCTCTAAGAACCAAGCATCACCCTATCCCGTGAGTAGCGCATTCTCGTTTTTAGAGTTATTTTAAAGTTGACCAGTCATCTGGGTAGTGTCCATACCTTCGTAGCTTGACGCTTAACTAAGCACGGCGACTTCACCAAGTTTTTGTGAAATTTCAACTTTACAAGTCACTGGCGATTGTGTATTGCAGTCAACACGATCGATACTGTGTACGCTATCCATTTTCTCTGCCTAAGACAAAGGACAGTGTAAAAATGTGTCACGTTTTAATTCTGAGTTATTAATTACTTACTTAATAAATTCAATGACTTATAACTTAAGTCATATGCAGTCGGACATGCCATACAAACATATGTTCGATTTTAAAATGTGTAACACGTTCGTTATTATATGAATGCTAAATAGTTAAGAGAAAACGAACAAGCGTTGACCTAAAGCGTCCCTTGTTTAGTTCACCATAAATGATATTAATGAACACCCTTAGCATCACTCCGCCCCAACTGTGCTAACGTTTCGCGATCAACACTCGCTTAGTTGATGGATTGGTCACGGTGGTTCACAAGTTTGTTTACCTAGATCTCTGTACCTCAACGACGTGGAAGATAAAGCGTACAAAAATAACGTGGAGACATAAAATGCATTGATCCGTTACATTATGGACGCTCCAGATCGTCTAAAACAATTTTAGTGATCAAAGTTATTTTAAATAATCATACACATATTTCAAGTCAGCCCACGTTTCAACCGTATATGGTCATCATCAGGTTGGCAACAAGAAAGAAAATAAACCCAAAGTTATGTTTGGGATTGAGGTTTTAATGCTTTACCTTCTTATTGTATAAAATATAGACATGTCAAGTTTAATGACCTTGGGTTCGAAGATAGTAAAAGTTGCAGTCTGTAAGTTTTCTGAAGTTGTAAGAAAATTGGATACAACAGAATTGTATTTTAGATATCAAAATGTTTAAATAGAAAAACAAAATAAAGCAAATATTATTTTATTTTTACCTAATCTTTTTAAAACTCAAAAACTTATAGCTTGCCACTTTTACCAGCTACTTTCCTATGGCTATCCAACCTGATATGCAGGATATATATTTTATACTAATACTTATGTAAAGAGTTTGAGATCTCAGTCACAAGTATAAATGTGTTCTAATTTCCTTTCTTGTAGTCAGTCTGATGATGAGATACGGTTGAAACGCGTAGCTGAATTGAACTACGTATAAGCTGATTCAAAGTAAAAATATATAGTTGTGTTTGACTTATTTTCTGATACACCTTTGATTATTTAGAAACACCACGGGAAGATTTGCCTAAACGTTAACAAAACTTTCATGGAACTATCCGAGCTACAACCTCGATTCATAGAAATGGGTTTGGTCATATTGAACATTATAATTTAATAGAGCAATAAAACCTTCAGGCAAGAAATTGCTTAATTGTTATTGTTCAGAATCTAAGCAATGACGAATGCATATTTCGTGATCATTAGATGACGTTGTTAGACGTCTCTGACTGGCAATGGCATGAGGAATATGACACAATATTAAACTGCAACTGTTTAAATAAATATATATATATATATATCAGTTTAACCTGACTTTTTTACACTCTGACTGAAACGCCTTATGTTTTCTCTTTTTCTCTCCTCTACCTCTCCCTTTTTAAAGCAGACATGGGAAACTAAAAGCTCCGTTTGCCTTAATAACGCCAGAAGTTTATCTCCCTTTGGGAGTCATAAACCAAACTTCAGTTCCAGAGCGTAAAGGAGAATCAGAAAATACTGGTATTACTAAGACTAGCCCACTGCAGTTGCGTGTTGAGTAACTGCCTAGGGATTCTCACCCGTCCACCCTCACAACTTCACCTTCTGTCTACCTTTAACCCCGTCACCACTGTAACGTCCAATGCTACCTGACTCCGAGCTCAAGTGTCAGCCAACCAGAAGTAAAGTGAAAACTAAAGGCTTACACGCGCGGATCTCTCACTCTGTCTTGTTTTGGGGCATTATCCCTATACACATTCTGTCAACTGCCTTAAAGTGTATTGAAAGTTCAACATTGCGTTTTGGCCTTTATAATTCCTTTTGAAATATTGCACCTACGTGTGTCGGTTTCACAACTAAAGTTCTCGAGAATGAAGAGGGACAGACGACTCTGCTTTATGTAATTCCATATTAGTGGAATTTATGACAACGTGCAGGGGTTTAGTTGAACAGAATCTTGTAGAAGAGTAATGTAGAATTGCCGTAGCAGTAATTCTCAGCATAATAGCTGCTCGTGAAACAATTTAAATAGGTCCAACACAGCAAAAGCACGTAATATATTGCCAGGGAAATTTCATGAAAGTTATTGGTTTACTACTTTTTAACAAAACATTCATCACGCCATATGAAAGGTAAAATATGCAACTCCGTTCAGAAGTGAGAGAAAAATGGCGCGATTGTGACTAAATTTAATTGAACTTAAACGAGATTAATATTTATATTTATTGTCAGTTTGAACACAACTTTTACACCATTACGCATTCAACTCTCCTCTTGTTCTGCTACATGTTTCGGCCATTTTGCCCTCATCAGATAATATTTACAATAGCATAATGGAAAAGAATACCGAGTTGGAGACATCTCTTTCAGAGTTAATATGTTGAAGAACATAAAATTTAGACTATTATTCCCTGTAAAGGAATAATAGTCCAAATTTATAATTTATTTTAACCTGCAAGGGAATAATAAATTATCGGTAATGATAAAAGTTGGTTAAAAATTAAAATATAACTATTGTTGAATTTTGGACAAAAGAGATTTCGTTAAAGTAATGAATAATATAGTGGACATGGTTAAGTAATTGGCGATGTTATTCGCAATCTCAGTTATTAATACACTGAGTGATTCTTTATGATGTGTGGCACGAGTTAACAACATAGAGAGTTTTTTTAGGAAGTACATGTACAACATTCCTTGTTTTGCAACACCCTGTGCTGGCGTGGGAGGTAATGAACTCCTGTGGCTTGTTTTGTTGTATTAAGGGCTATATAATTTCATCTGCTCCACAGTAACCGTATGCAAATGTCGTCTGCAAAGAGCAAGGAATTTGATTGTTAAAAATAACATATGAGAACTAGTTTGGATTTTAATTATGTTTGTTTTCTGCTGAATTTAAAACTACTAAGATGAATTAACCTTTATTTTTCTTACTTTAGATTTTGAACTATTGTTGTTTAAATGGTCATATCAAGGAATTACAGAAGAATAATGTTATTAAAATACGCACAGTTATTGTGTGTATAACATAACATATTGCTTTGTGTGCTAATGTGTTATAAGTCACATCTTCTGTCCACTACTAACCTTGAAATGGTGGGGAGTAGGTTTGGAAGGACCTGAACGCTATCCAGGGCACTTTTCTTGCATTATAGTTTTAAAAGATTTTGTGAACCTAGGCAGTTTATACAACAAAACAAGCCATAGGAATTCACTACCTCCCACGCCAGCACAGGGTGCTCCAAAACAAGTAATGATGTACACATACGTCCAAAATAAAGCTTTGTATGTGGTTAACTCGTGCCAAACATAATTACTAAATGAGATTGCGACAAATATCGCCAATTACGTGAACCATGTCCACTATAAGCAAATGCTGAGATGGTTCCCAAGATTCCAAGTTGCCCCTACATACTTCTCATGTAGCCCTCCCGACTTAATTTTAGTAGTAACCAATTTCATGTTTTGTTTACATGTAAAATAACCACTGCCACCGGGTAACAACCCAATTGCAGTAAATAAATATTATTGTTATTATTATACTCTACCGTTCCTTACTTAACGAAATCTCTTTTATCCAAAATTCAACAACAGTTATATTTTAATTTTTAACTAATTTTTACCACTAAGGGAATAATAGCCAAAATTTTATGTACTTCAACATATTAACTGTGAAGGGGAGGCCTCCAACTCAGTATTAATTTCCATTATATTGTTGTAAACATTACCTGATGATGGCAAAGTCGGCCGAATTATGTAGTAGGAGAAGAGGACAGTTGAATGTGTAAGGCTGTGAAAGTTGTGTTCGCACTATCAATAAATACAGACATTAATTAACACACAAACGCGTTGACGATACCAAAATTATAAGAGATTGATGTGAAATTGCCTAGTACACTGACATCCTTATGACAAACACATCATGTGAACGTAAATGTATCATGTGTGGTTACTGTAATGTTTCTTTTTCATGTTAGGCTTTTAGTGCAATATAGTAATTCATATATATTTTTTTAAAGTTACACAAAAGTAAGACATTATCTGAAGTATGGGCATCCCTGTTTTCTAGATTGTACTTTGCGATTTTTTTTACCTCATTGGTTTCCAGTTTTGTATACTGTTACTGCAGTCTTACAGAGAAAAATTTTCGATTTAGATGTCGTTCATATTAATCGCCGTGATCTATACAGTACGTAGAATGTCTAGAACAAATAACTCTAACATCCATACTTCAATGATTTTTATGGTATATTTCGCAAATTGTACGGCTTTTCACATTCCTGTGACAGGGTATCTCTGTGCGCATGGTATGTACACTGCATATTATTCACGTTAATTTATTTACGATTAAACTTTAAATTTTGTGGTTTAAGTATTACTTAAATACATAAGTATAGACTTTCCTCTGCAATAGAAATAAAAACAAACAGGGGCACAACCAAGGGTGGATTGCTGGGCTGCAGATCCCCCCCCCAAAAAAAAAGTAAACAAAATTTAAACCACATGGATTTTGTAGACAGGATGCTATCAATGTTTTACGTGATTTACGCTTCAACCAATATCAGTCACTAAAATTGGTTGATGAAAAGTACATTAGAATTTTGAAAACTTAAATTAATAAAATGAAAGAAAACAAGGTTGTTTGACACTGTGATTACGTCATGTAACATTTAGTTATATTTGTGCGTATATAAACGCGGCCGAAAACAGTGTTTTGCTCCATTTATACTTACGAAATGATTTTGGTATCATAATTTTTGAAATCAAACATAAATTATATTTAGCTTCATGGTCAGCCTCTCCCCCCCCCCAGAAAAAATTGTGGGTGCGCACCTGAAAACAAATGATCAATTACATTCACATCATTTGCGCTACAGCAGGTATACAGTACGTACTGTATTGCCCATGAAAAATCTGTTTCCCCTCTGAAGATTAGTGGCTGCGGAGATGTGATGCCTTTAGTTCGGCAGAAATTTACCAATGCTTCATGGGAATCGTCTGGCTGTATATTTGAGGCTAAGAGATTAACTTGTGCCTTCTTCCTCTACCCTGCTTATGAAGAGAAGTGATTTCACTGAAAGGCTGGTAAATTTATACCAGACTACACGGCGTCACATCCCAGAATTTGTAAATAGTTACCGCTGTGAGAACCTCAAATTCATTCACACCTTTTCTTTGTATTTCGTTATATATTTTCCGTATAATGTTCTAAATAAAAGTTAGAGGTCTGAATGAGATGTTTGTTACATAAAAATATCTTTCTTTAACAATTATCAGTTTGTAACAAATCTGTCGACCTAGAGGTCGGTTTGACCGGAAAAAAATCAAAATTATATTTAGTCGATAACGTTAAATGTGGATCTACAACGTAACCTTTTTTAAAGTCTTTATGTATGTATCAAACAGAGGACAAACCTACGGACCGACGGACAAACACACTTCACACATCCGCCGTGAATTTTCGAACTTTATGCAAGCGAGTCGTGATGCAGTAGTCGGTTTCATCAAAGCCGCGTGCCAAAATATTTACACTTCCGTGTAATGTCGCGTTGTGTTGTGTTTTAACCTATGGCTTGACCTAAATTAGGAAGTGCTTAATCTGGCGGCAGCCGCCGTTCGCTACGGCAGAACCAGAAGCAAGTGCAAGAAACGGCTTGGAACTTGAACACGTAAGCGAACGACCCATCCATCAACGTCTTCCACAGTATGCACTTCTCATTTGTCCTGTTCTTTATGAACTTGTCCGCCCTACAGTGTCTGCATTTTTTCTTACTTATCTACCACTATAATAGGAAACAAACGTCTTTAAATTTCGTTTTGTTTTCCTACTCTGCAAAAAAATTAACTAATTATAGCACTTCGGGTTATTTTGTGGAGCTGGGGCTGCTCAATCCATATGGGCACTAGTTACGAGCTAGACAACCGAGGAACTGTGATTCGATTCCCGCCAGCCCTTCAAACTGACTGTTGGTCCCCTCTAGCTTCCTGTCCGGTGGGTACTTCCTAAGACCGCAATATTTATCGTTTAACTCCGCTTGGCGCTGACTAATATAATTCTGCAGTTGACATGTGTTGTTGAACACGTACAGGTAACTTCATAGAACACATCGCGTTGTGTTATAAACTCGTTTAGGGAGACAAGATTTTCGGGTGATCAGATCGAGAAGAATGAGATGGGCAGAGCATGTATCACATATGGAGGAGAGGTGTATACAGGGTATTGATGGGGAAACCTGAGGGAAAGAGACCACTTGGAAGACCCAGGGGGGAGAATAATATTAAGATGTATCTTCAGGAAGTGGGATGGTGGGTCATGGAACGGATTGATCTGAATCCTGATAGGGACAGGTGGCGGGTACTTGTAAATGTGGTAATGAACTTTCGGGTTCCATAAAATGCGGGGAATTTCTTGACTAGTTGAGAAACGGTTAGCTTCTTAAGAAGAACTCTGCTCCATGGAGTAAGTAAGTAAGTAATTGAGTAGGTAAGTAAGTAAGCGAATAAGTAAGTTAAAAAAATAAATCGCAATTCAAAATACAATTCATATTCTCATCCACAGGCCTCAGATTAAAAGAGCCTGATGATGAATTGATTTAATCCGAAACATCTAGCCGAAGCATATGAAAGAGAATATACTTTGAGTTTTGACTGATGCTTTATTCTTTTTCCCTTACATTCGAGCAAGTTACTTCAAGATTCGGTTCACAGTTACCCAGTGCCTGCTTCCGTCGTCCGGCCTGCAATGACGAAGATAGAACACTTCATATATTACCCTGAATTTTTATTCTTTACCTAAAATTAGGTTGTTATAACATTGTCCATTTAATGTAACGTGAGTTGAATGAACGTTAGGAGAAATCTTAGCTGCTCTGGGATGTTACGCAGTATTGGTTGGTAGTTATTTACCAACATTTCGGAACATCCTATCGGTATCTTTGAAGATGGGACTGATAGGTTGTTTCGAAACTTCGATAACCAGCAACTAATCAACATTGCGTAACATCACAGAATAGCGAAGATCTCATTTACACCGCAGCGGAAGCCTGAAATCACGCAACGCTGGGAGAAGTTAATTTGCTTGAATACTAATGATAGAATCAGAACATTTCACTTTGCACCACTTGCGAAACTGTTTTATTTTATCCAAATTAAAACACTTTGAAAAACAGTTCAGTTGCTGTCCGTTATTAATAATTTGCGTACGTAATTTTCAGAAGGATCTTTAAGTTACAAATTTCAGTTATACTCGTAGCGAATCATATTCTGTAGTTATGGAAATTACTGTTAATTACTTGCTTAAAAGCTAATTGTAATGAAATATAGCCCAAGGTTTCATACGGACAAATTAGACTAAACGTAATTACCCCATCAATCCTGCAGATCCGAAATTAATTTATGCACTGAATACCTTGTTTTGTTAAAACATTGATAATGAAATAACGTCGTCTAAAGGCCAACAAGTTGTAGAATACGTACATGTTACTCTAAACCTCTTACTTTATATTGTGGGTCTGAAATGACAGAGTCAGTGACGATACGTAAGGTTTTGCTACTGTCAGCATATTTTGTAAAGAAGAAACTTTAGAATCTGTACTACTTTCTTCTTGTCGGTTGCTCAAGCACATTCCAATTCCTTTCTTCATTCTTTTCTCCAAATCACTCACAGGACAATTCCTGCTTTGAAGAAACAGAGAATCTGATAAAGAAGAAATGCCGTCAACATTTCTCTAGCAAGCCTTGTTGTGACTTGTATTTCAAACGTACCCTGGAAAAGTGTGGAGAGTTCTAAAAGTACAAGGAAATTTTCGTGTGCGTCGTACCATACACTAAGGTTACTCCTTATCCTGGCAGAAGACTTGAAGTCAATCTTAATTGGTATTTCATTAATGGTTAGATATCTTATTTCTTTTACTTATCTCGCAAGCGATGAGATTTAGAATCTATCTTGTGCTATTGGCATGTTTAGATGATCTTTTCTTACATCACAAAGCACACGGTGTTTCTGTCATGAAGATCATTCACGGCGAGATAGATACATTACAAATATAGGGCGGGCTTGTGAAATGTCTGTTAGATTTTGTCCGATTTTCACTGGTATAGGAGTATCTCGACCGGTGTTACTATAAATCCCAAATATGAAATTCTACAAGAATCCGTTCGGTGGGAAGCGGGCTATTCCATGTGGAAGGACGAATGGGCATGACGGGGCTAGTGGTCGCTGCTTGCAACTGCTTTGCGAACGCTCCTAAAGCCATATTAGTCTCACTAATATATATCACTTCTAGATTAATATAATTGCTGTTATTTTCCAGGATACGAGTGGGTGGGCTGGCGGAACGACACGGTCGGTATGGCGGGGCACCCAGTCGAAATAGTCTTCGAGTTTGACCGTGTCCGGAATTTCTCTGCTATGTATCTCCATACGAATAACTTGTTCAGCAAGGATGTCCAGGTGAGTGAAGCCTATTCTGATAGAAACTACAGCATGGGTTCGTGTGCCACAGTCGTAAATATTTGCACATTTCGTGGGACGACCATTATTTGCAAATTAAACATAAGTACTTGACCATTTTCCCCATTTAACCCGATTTAACCATTTGTCCCGTGTGGTATTCCTTTTTCGAAAACTTCAGAATTTTATTGAAAAGCCGCTATTTTAAATCACCTTAAGACGCTCTGATTGACATTTTAATAGTATAGAAGGGATATTTCGGAAAATTTTATACACTAAAATTCATATGCAAAGAAAAGCGACTTGCAATTTCTGTACAATAGCAGAAGCTGATCTCGCCATATAAACGTTAGTGGTCAATCAGAACGATTATGTGATATTGCGGCCTTCTATGCTTAGGAATATAACTGGATATCTTATTTATGTTTTAATGGAGCGAAATCAACTAATTTATTGACTTCCTGTAGTAGTGTGATTTGGTAGTTGAGCTTCAGAATGTAGTGGCAACGCGACCTCACGCATATAAACTTAAAATATGATTGAGCGTTTGGAATGCACTCAGGACATGGATTTATGCCTCCTCTTTTCTATTTATGTTGTCCTATAGAGGTCTAACTACAATCCGATCCCTCGTCTAAGGGAAGCCACCATGTTCTGACCCTCTCTTAATAAAAAGATCTAAGGCGGTCCCTTTCCTTCGTGCTAAGTTAGTATTCATGCCCGAGAGTAAGAGTTGTGTTCGAAAAGAATGGTGTCGTATTGTTACTTAGTTAGACTTCTGAGGAAGACATTGGCTTGGCCTGTCAGGCAATGTAAGTGATGTGTGACTTGTTATGCTGAAAAACTCCTCCTGTATGATGAATGGAGACACGATGCAGTCAAGCTATTGCCTAGAGCAGACAGTGTTTATTGATTGTATGCTCAATTTAAGAGAGTTAATTTGTCATTCGCTGTAATAATGCGTGCATGTCGCGGCAAAACTGAGCATGTGCACATGCGTGCTAAAGTATAAATACAATTTGGCCCTCCCGGTACGCCCGAACAGTGACGCTAACTTCGACCGTCCATCTGTCAGAAGTGGGGTTGAAATACAAGTGCTTCAGA
>Ga0123355_10007654_pt1 | contig 16216 bp, 17 predicted proteins | sample TergutEmb28metaG_3_FD_89872 | JGI IMG/M metagenome (GOLD analysis project Ga0123355, IMG submission 89872) | Embiratermes neotenicus P1 segment gut microbial communities from Petit-Saut dam, French Guiana - Emb289 P1 | ecosystem: Host-associated > Arthropoda: Insects > Digestive system > Gut ...
AAAAAGTAGCCATATTTAATACATACATTATGTCAAATCTACCTGTATAAATAAGCAACTACAGGTGAACTTGACAAGCAATGCTCTTTTGACATAATAAGCGTTTATTCGACAAACAATATGTCAATTACTCCTGTAATTCACTAGACATAACAGGTAAAATTGACATACAATATAAATGTGATCACAACCAATAACAAAAGGAGGTGTTAATACAAATGTCAGAAATCGAAATACTTACAACACTTATAGGCGAACTTATTGTATCTGAAATAAGTGAAGTAGATAATCTTGAATACACAAAAGCAAATGGCAAACTGACCGCCTTTGCAATCACAATGCAAAACGGTAAGCAATACGCTTTAGAGATAAAAGAAGTAGCTTAATATGTATTATATCAAAATTTTCTTGTCAAAACTATTTATAATAACTTAAAAGATAAAAGAAGCAAATCACTAAACTGATTTGCTTCTTTTAAATGATACTCGTTATTTAATCATCATATTCTTCTGGATTTTCTATTCCGCTATATTCTTCCAAAATTTTTACATAACTTCCTGCCAATTTTATTTTTGATTGAGTTGCTTTTAATTTCCTAGCGAGATTATAATCAATATATGCTTCTTTTATTTCTTTATTGCTTTGTTTGTTTAAATTTTTTCCTCCATCCGACTTCTCTAATAATTGAGCTGCTCTAGCTACGAATCTCAATAAATAAACATTTGCCATACTAATTCCTATCTTTAAATCTATAGCATCTTGACTGGTCTTATTTAATAACTCTATAGTGTTTTCATAGTCTTTCCTTTCAAATTTTAAGTCAGCCAAGCGCATAGCACATCTTGCTGCACGAAATGTATCTTTTAATGCAACTTCTAGTGTTTCTATTTGTTTATCTAAACTTTCTCCAAAACTAAAGAGACAATTATATTTTGCATAGTGTGCTCTTTCGTCCAATGGAAATGCTTCAAGATATTGAGAGACAAGTTTATATGTTTTTTCTTTAACTGCATACATATCTTGGTCGTCTTGTTCCGCAAGTTTACATAGATATTCTATAGAAAAATCATAGGCTCGCCAAGTCCATTTTTCGCGAGGAATGTTTTGTAATTTAGAAAAATATTTTTGACATTTTTCATAGCGGAATTCGTCACTATTATCTGGAGCATAAACGATATATGTTGCTAGCAAATCAACATTTTGAGGATTGCGTAGCAATCCTCTTTCAAGTATGTCACATGCTGCGTCATAGTCATTAATCCGTGCAAATAGCACAGCGTAACTATAGTAATCGTCAGCATCTCCGCTTTGTTTAGCAGCAAGAACAATATCTAACAATTCATATGCCTTGATTCGCATATTATTTTCACCCTCATCATCAAAATCATTGAGTAATTTATCGGTTTGTTCATGTGCTTCTTGAATGGAAACTTTTCCAGTTTTATTAACGATATTAATAAATTCGTTTATATCTTGCATTTTCGTCCTCCAAATATTTAAAAATCAAAATCAAAAATACTATTTACAGTTGTTTTAATTTCAAAGTAAGATTCTACTTTGCTTATAAGGTCATACTTAGTATTGCTTTTGGATCTCTTTACAATTTCTAAAATCTCATATTCTTCATTGTCATACATATTAATGTCTGGCAACAAGGCGATGTAAGGTTTTTTTCTACCACTTAAGATTAGGACTTCTCCTTGTTCCTTATCTAGGCGTTGTAAATCTGTTACAGAAAGTATAGATCTAGCATTACCATCTTTCGTTTTCTTACCACAAAGCTCCGAAACTTCTTGTAATAATGATATTTCACGACTCACTAAAAAAATCCAATTGTTACAATTTGCTCTAATAGTATTTGCCTCTGGACCATAACGAAGGTCAAGCTGGTGTTTGCTTTGGACAAATAAATTAAACCTAATATTGCGACTTCGCGCTGCTGTAATCATTGCAGGAAAATCGTGAATGCTTGGCAATGATGAAAATTCATCAAGAATATAGTTTACTCGCAACGGAATACTTTCAGGTGAGCTTGTTCTTTGTTGAGCGTAAAAAATAAGCCTTTCATAACTTTGTTTTATGAATAAAGAAACTAAATTATGATAACTCGTTTTTTCATCAGGTAAAATTAAGAATATAGCTGTGGGCTTTTTTTGAATTGAATCTAATATTTGAGTATTACCGGCCAACATTGAACGCAAACTTGGTTGTATTGAAAAAGTTCTCATCTTTTGATCAAAATGAGATAAAATACCCGCACGAGTAGACTCATAAGTATCAACTGTGCCTATCAATAATGAATAAATAAAAGGATCTTTTTTTGCATATTCTTTCAACGCTTTTGAAATTGAATCATCTTGACATAAAAGTGCTCTAAGCCTTAGAATATTTTCTATGCTAACATATTCTGGAGATAATTTTGTATCTCTACAAAACCGAAATAATAACATTATAAGTCCGAAAAAAAATGTTGATGCGCTTTGATTCCAAAACGGATCTCTTGAATCTTCATGTATTCCTGATAAATTAACCGCTATATCATTTGCAAATTCGAATGCTCTATCATAATTTTTTATATTGTAGTATTCATATGGAATAGACAATGGATTCCATGCATTGCCGTTGTTTGGTTCTCTAAGATTAATAGTAACAATTTCATATCCTGATGACTTCAAACTTTTGGCAGTCCGTTGAAATATTTCAGCCTTTGGATCAGAAATAATCATAGATTCTTTCGCTGCCTCAATAATCTTTACCATAGGTAAAGCAATTAAGCGACTTTTTTTCGAACCAGTAGCGCCAATAATTAAGGAATGTGAGTCAGAATCGTCGACAAAAATAGTTCCACTTGTTTTGTTATAAGATAGGGGAACTCCTCCAGCAAAGGGTGCGCCTATCATTTTTGACCCTGTTATCATACGATTTTTAAGATCATACTTTGCTAATTTTTTCTCAAAATTGTTTTGTTGAGAAAAATGTTTCGCATAAATTGGGTTTATAGATTTCAAATACACTTCACCCATGTAACTATTTTTCAACCTCCTCATCGATGCGAGACTTCTCATCTTTTTCTGTATTTTGTGTTCTAGTTTCTCCTAAACCTAATGTGAGTTTTTTTTCATCTCCAACATATCGATTTGTCACAGTAGAATCTGTCTTAGTTACCTTTTTTGATTTTTCGATTAGCTCTTTGACAATCACACTAAATATTATTTTTGCACTATCTTTTATTTCTGCTTCTTTTATAGCTTTTTCTGCTTGAGAGAACATATCTCCTTGAGACAAATCGCTTCCTATAATTTTTTTGATGATAACCGCAAGCTCTTTTTGTTTAGTCTCTACTTTTTCAACATCTTCAATAAATATTGGTTTATCATTATAATGACTAGTACTGTCTACCAGCCACTCACCATTCCTCTTTTTATGCGAAGGCTTGATCCATTTATATTTACGAGAACTTCCATCACCTTTATTACGAATATTAAACAACCAAAAAGATGGTTCTCCAGTTGTGGGATCGTGAATAGTTCCACATGTATAAGTTATGGCACGAATCATGTTAGATTTGACAGCACTTATATGAGCATGTCCATGTAGGATAATATCTGAGTGATTATTCAATCGTTCCTCAATATTTGTATGCGATTTTAGGTTATTTTGACTATCGACTATATGATTATTTCTCTCACTAATATGCATTTCTTCAATTGGTCTATGGAATAATGCAATTATAGGATCGCATTCTGCTTCATCTTCGTTATACAGCATTTCAAATGCATCAGCCACAAGATCTGCTCCAATACGAAGACAACCGACTGCATTTTTATCACTTTTACCTCCAAAATCCCACTCAGTATTTAAAACAATAAAATTAACACCTTTACATTTTCTAAAGCCATAGAGATAACTTATATCATTATCGCTATTTGTATTTGTCATTTGCCCTGTGCCGAAATTTTTCATAAAGTTGACATAAGCCTTAAATTTATATTTTGAAGATTGAATATTATCGCGAGTTAAATCATCAACATCTAATAAATCCATATTATCTTTTTTTGGTCTTGATTCACGACGACGATCATCGGGAATAAAAACATCATGATTACCCGGGCAAATTATCAAATCATTTTTAGTGATTTTTTGTTTTTTTAAATTTAAAAATTTATTAAAGAAATCTTTTGCCAATTCATACTCTTCCGATTTCCCTGAATAAGCTATGTCGCCAGTAACCACTAAAATGTCGGGTTTCCAATTTTCAGGAATTTTCAAAAAACTTTCGAAAAATGATTCAATCACCATATTTCTATTAGCTACATAATTTTTATTAGAGATGTCATTACGACCAAAATGCAAATCTGAAATATGCATAATAACAGACATTTAAAAATCTCCTTAAATAGTTTAAACATTTTCAATAATATACAAATTGTACCATATTTATAGAAATATCGCAAATAAATAGCAGCTAAATTTGATATAAATTAATTATTTAACAATGTTATTTAATAGATTTAATTTCGTAGGTTTAGTCTTCCAATCTTAAACTGCAAAGCCAAATCCGAACCAATTCTCACAACTTCGCAGTTCGCATATTGCACCAGCTGTTCCGCCAAGAGCATCCCCAGACGAACACCCTATTATGGGTAAATCGTTTGGGGATTTTTCTTTGTTTGGATTGTTATTGCTGTCATCACTATTAGGTGGCAGTAAATCATCCTCTTTTTCTGAGTAGAATAATTGTTGGGCGGTCGAGGACGACACCCCTACGGATAGAGCACCAACTATCCACTACATCCTACTCCCTAACCACTATTCCCTAATCAAATCTCTAGCGGAGAGCTCTCTTTAAGCTCCAGTTGATTAAGGGTTACATCCTGTGCCTTTGTTTTGACTATATCAAAGCATTTTGGGTGTGTTAGGTAGTGAACGGTGATGTAGTCGTAGATATAACAGTTGTCGGGGTGGCGGGCTACGGCAAGTTTAATTGCACGGTTAATTAGGCTATTGATAAGGCTGGTTTCAGGCTTTGGATATTCGGCAAGATTAAATCTATCGTGACGGCAGGTGTCAAGAGTTGCTGTTATAGCATCGGACCTGCCTGCACAATATTCAAAAGCAGGTTTGTCTAAATAGTGGTTGAACTCGTACCCCTCGTGGTTAGGTTTAGCTTTAGCTAAGCCGCCCATTATAAGAAAAGTTGTCGGAGTAATCGCCTCTAACAAAATCTTAGTCACCGTACATGGTCCAAGCGAAACTAGCGTTATTTGACCCTTGTATGCCTTGATATCCTTTAGCCAGTCGTTATACTTTAGCTCTGTAACCGCACAAGGCTTGAGGGATAACAAATCCCCCATACCGTCATTGCCGTGTACGCTAGGCAACATAGCACATTCTTGCTTGATACAAGAGGTGTCCACTAAGCGTATTGATTCGGGAATATCAATCCCCTCAAAAAAATTACTTAACAAAATTTTAGCATTTTTGTAGCAGTGGCTTTCGGGAGTATTTCCTGCCACAGCCAAAATATCTATACCGTCAAACATCTCTTTACGATTAAGAAGATACACAGTCGCCACAGCATCATCTAAGCCGTAGTCACAAAGTAGGATTAATCTCGGTTTTGACATATTGTTCACCTCTTTAAGTATTGCCTTGCCTTTCCGTCAAAAATTATACTCGTACAAAAAAATATCAAATTTCTTTTTGCCGTTAGAATAATTATATCTTGCCTCTGTTTTGTCAATTTTATCAAATCCGTTATGGTCGTAAAACCCAACATTACACGCCGAATCCGATATAAGATATATTGATTTGCATTTTTTTGATTTGAAATACTTTACCGCCTCGTCCCATAACAATTTTCCAATCTTCAAACCGCGTGCTTCCTTTGTAACTGCTATAAAATCCAAACTTCCGTCATGTCCGGAAGTCCCCTCTAAAAGTTGACCTATTGCTTGAAATGAATTTGAAAGATGTTCTGAAAAATCTTTTCGTTCGGCTTCGGCGGCAGTCAATAAAGCAAGAGCATTAGATGCCATATCTCCTTGCAAATGAATAAGCCTTTTTGTGTCGTTTTTCACACCGCAAATAATAGCACCAATAACTTTTTCATTCAAAACCGCAACTTTACCAAAAGTCGCAGAACTTAAAAATATACTAAGGTATACCTCCATCGCCGCCTGAAAAAAGCTTGAATCTTGATTATACCGTCTAAGGTTCCAACCATCGCCAAAAGCATCAATTATAAGCGATTTTATAACATGAATATCACTTTGCATAATTTCTCGTATAATAACATTTTTTACCATAATTTTGATTACCTATTTAACCTGTGCGCCGACTTTGCCGCCGCTCATAATTATATCTATATCGTCACCTTTGCTTAACTCTGTAGCTTTGAGTACGGCTTTGCCGTCTTTACTTACTCTAGCATACCCTTGGTCAAGGAGTGCCAGAGGATTGGATTTGTTTAGCCTAATCGCCGCTGTATCAAAGCTGCTTTTTGCGCTTTCGTACAACCTGTCAACCCTATGCGAACAAACCGTGATATGCCTTTTGGCGGCATTCTCGCAAGCATCAAGTCTAAGGCGGCTCGCACTAATCATTTGACTGGCAAAAAGACGGGTCTTAGAGGCAGAGTTGCAATACAGCTCGGTTAGCCGTCTTTCGATACTCAAAATATTACTTAGCACCGCCTCCTGCATATCGCAGTACGGAGGTACAATAAGCTCGGCGGCGATACTCGGCGTACCCGCTCTTATATCCGCCGCAAAGTCACACAGCGTATAGTCCGTCTCATGCCCTATCGCACTAACTGTAGGAACAGGGCAAACCGCCAAAGCACGGGCTGCCCTCTCGGTATTAAACACCGCCAAATCAGATGCCGACCCGCCGCCCCTTGCAATAACAGCTACATCTATCCCGTCAATTTTTGACACACACTCCAGAGCAGATACTATCTCACTCTCTGCCCCGTCACCTTGTACACGGGTAGGAATCACCACAATGTCAATACATTTGTTAAGCCTCGTGACAACCTCTGCAAAGTCACTTATAACCGCCCCCGTAGGACTTGTTACGATTGCAATTCGGCGGACAAATTTTGGGAGCGGTCGCTTATTGTCAAAAAGCCCCTCATCTTGCAACTTTTGTTTGAGTTTGAGAAAGTTGATATACAACTCCCCCTCACCAAACGGACGAGCCGACAAAACCGAAAAACTAACCCGTGAATTTTTGGCAAAAAACTTAAGGCTGCCGTATACAATGTATTTTGCCCCGATTGTCAATCCTAATACTTGTCCGTATCTAGCACATGCTAGACTGCTATCCCCGTCCGTAAGCGAAAAATAGGTGTGGTTACCGCTTACTTTGTACTCGCTTACCTCACCTGCAATCTGAATATTTTGCAAAACTAATTGTTCGTCAAAAAGACCTTTGACATAGTTGCAAATTTGTGATACGGAAAAATGCTTCATAAAAATCAATGAAAAATGAAAACTTAAAAGTGAAAAATGATTGATGGGGTAATTAAATCTATATCAACCATTTTTAAGTTTTCATTTTTCACTTTTAATTACTTTCCCTAGTATTCCGTTGACATAACTGGGGCTTTTCTTAGTAGAATATAGATTAACTAACTCCACGGCTTCGTTTATACTAACCACCGACGGAATATCATCTTCGTAAAGGATTTCGTATGTTGCAAGCAAAAGAGCTGCCCTATCCGCCGGGAAAACTCTCCCCTCAAAGCCGTCCGCATACTTATCAATCACAGCGTTAAGTTCGTCCTTACGCTCTATTATTCCGGCAAATACTCTCGTAATATATCCGGCAGATAATTCCTCTAACCCGTATGGGTTTTCGTTGCCGGTTACTACGAATTCAAATATTAATTTGTAAGCGGCATCCCGCTGTGCTTTTCTGTCCATTAGCTTACCGAATATTCTGTATCAGGGTCATGTCCGACAACCCCAAGCACATTAAAATTGACTGTGCCGACCTTGTATTCGGTCATGCTTTCTACGCTGCGTTTGATATTTTCTTGAACCTTAAAAGCCACATCACTGACACTTGAGCCTATATTAAGATTGACAAAAACATCGACATTGATTTTGTTGCCGACAGTTTCGGTGCGTACTCCCTTGCCCGCAAGCGATGCCACACCGTTAATTTCTTTGACAGCCAATGTCACAATACTCAAGACAACATTTTTGCCGTAAGATACTCTGCCTTTGGATTTGGTTGATTTCATATAGTTGACCTCTCAAAAATAAAAAAGCCGCCACCGAACACATTTTATTCTTTATTCAGGCAATCTCGGTGGCGGATCGCTGATGCTCTTTTTTGTGTCACAACTTTAGCGTTAGACGATTTTTCCTTAGACATAAAAAAAAGGTAAGCCATATAGATTATAGCTTACCTTATTATATCATATACTTTACAAAAAAACAATCAAATTAGACAATGAAAACTTAAAAATGTCAGTCTTAGTTATTAAAATATTTATTCTAATAATCAATTATTTTTAAGTTTTAAGTTCATTATCCTTCTACAGGTATTATGCGTACATTTTGAGCCGTTCTGTCTGTCTCACGCACAATAATGTCAAGGATTTGCGCTGCCTGAAACGCCTCAATATTAGATGTTCCCTCGTCTGTCTGCACAATGACATTGATGTTTTGGTTATTTGAACTGACAACGACATCACCAAAACCCATTGCTCTGATAAGACCCTCCAAAACCAACTCCATCTCCATATTTTGGACAAGAGCCAATCTTGTAGTCTCGGCGTCGGCACGCACTTGCTCAGACATATTGGCGTTAGCGATAATCGCATCCAGCTCCAAAAATGTCTGCTGACGGATTGTCGTACGGTTAGCCCTGTACTCGGCAAAAAAGCCTAGCTGCTGCCCCCCGCCCGTGTAATCGGCATTACCGCCAATCCTGTTGTTGAGTACAACATTAACTACACCTGTAATTACAAGCAGTCCCAACATACCGACAAGAACAATGATTTTTTTCTTTTTTGTTAACATAAAAACCTCCGGGTTTAATTTTATTGATTATAAATTATGAATTATAAATGATAAATTATTGTTATTTTGACATTTTTTCTTTAGCAACCATTTATAATTTATAATTCATAATTTATAATTTTATTGTCTCATGGCGAACACGCTTATTCTGTCAGCTGACACATCAAGCGTTGCCGTTACGGCATTAATGATACTCAATCTAACACGCATTTCTCCCGCTCCCTGCGCCACGACAATTACGCCTGTCGCTTTAGGAAGAATCTCATGAAGTACAATCGGGCGACTTCCGCCGGGACCTGTGATTATTGCAGGGGCTGACGAACTGCCTCCGCTTGTTTCATTAGTAATAAAAGCTATTACGCTTTCTATTCCGCTCTCCCACGATATAAATACTTCGGTACGCCCGACGCCGTCGATTTGTGAGAGTATAAACGCTAACCGCTCTTCCTTTTGTCTTAAATAATCGCCTGCGATAGTGCTGACATTTTGTTGATTATTATTATCACTAGCTCCCACCGAACTTCTGCTCGAAAAAAAAGAGCTAAAATAGATAGCAAGCATTACGGCAATCGCAATTCCGGCGATTATCCAATGAATATGCTTAATCTTGCGTATTCGGTCAAATATACCTTTTGACTTTTCTTTGAGCTTTGTCATAATGTTCTCTACTAAGGAAACCACCGAATAAATACGGCTAGCCAATTAGGTAAGATTTTGACCGGTAGTTGGGTAGTGACGGCGACGCACTGCTATGTATAGCGTGCTAGCCGTCACCGCCCAAATCCCGTCAAAAGATACCTAAATTGGCAGTCGCCCTACGGGTAGAGACAGATTGAGCGACATATTGGACACATTTCTTGTCTTTCGGGCTTGACAGCAACTCGTTGCAATCTTCGCCCGATAAGACAAGTCTGTGCCTCAATCTGCCTTCAATCTGCTCTCTATATTTATTCGGTGTTTCCTCATATAACGATAACTAAGGCTTCATTTATGTTAAGAAACTCCGCCGTCAGTTCTCTTAGCCGCTCATTTATATTTATATGTTCGTTTTCCGATTCTATGACAAGGTTTTGAACATTTAACACAACTTGCTTAATATCGACCGACATACCGTTGCGGCTGCCAGTAATTGTCACACCAACATTACCAAAACCCTCAGCATTAAGAGCCCTAACAAGAGCCATTTCGTATTGCCTTACTGCTTGTCTCTCGGCAAAGTCATTATTAATATTTATGCTACCGCCGCCGTCAATATGATTGCCAAAATGAGGAATATTGTTAAGAACCGACGGAATAGGCGCAATAATCACAAACACGGTAAAAATAGACACAATAGCCCTCACATATTTTTGGAGCCGTGTCTCACTCATAAGCATATCGGCAAGCATTCCGAGAATAATAACACCGAGTATGCTTAATATCCATGTTGTAATGGTCACAAACTATATATATAGAGAGATGGACAAGTTTAGAACAGATATATTATCTAACTGGAGCAATTATACAGCTATTACATACCCAAAAATACAAACAGCTGTTGGAGTGCCACCAACAGCTGTTTGTATTAACCATCTGATACTTTATTTCGCAACTTTGTCCAAATATTAGGTTAATACACTTCTTTTTTCTTAATCTCTTTATTATCTTTCTTTTCTATTACGATAGTAAATCCGATAGACGCCAGCAGTAAAAATGCGTTAAGAGATAAGTGTGCTCCTACTGTTTGATTTCTTGAAGCCCGTGCATCATTAAGTCCTCTTTCTTGTCTTGCTCGGTCGTGTGCCCTCTCTATACGCCTTATCTCCGCCTCTATATCTTCTAATTCACTTCTCCAAACACTCCGTTCCGTTCCGCTAGAATTTCTTATTAAAGTATTCAACTCTCTTTCTCTCGCACGCAAATCAGGCAATGTCGCATAATCAGTCGCCATTCTTTCGAGTCTTGCCTCTATCTCAGGAATCATTCTGCGATAAGCCTCTATTTCGCCCCTTAGTCCTGAGCCGACCATTGTTCTGTACGGGTCGTCATCTGTAGGTGCAGGAACAGTATACTCGCCTATTAGTCTTTGTCTATCAGCAATCTGCCTCAAGATTGCCTCTTTCTTATCCCCCGTTGCTGTGTCAAGCAATTGCTCACGACTGGCAATTTCCTCTTCAACAATCCTAACATCTTGCTCTAAGTCCGCCATACGCTCCCTAACCTCTTGCGGTGTCAATCTAAGAGTTATCAAAAGCTCCCTTTGTCTATTTACCTCAGCTATGCGTGCATCCATATTTCTCAAAAACTGTGTGCTGGTAAATACCATCGCAAACATAAACGCTACCCACACAAACATCAAAAAGATTGTCTTTGCGTTGAGTCTAAATTCGAATTTTTTGCGTGTCGATGTTGATATTTGCGAACCGTTTATTTTTTCGAGTTCTCTTACAAATGCTCTTGACCTAAATAGTGCCACTAACACTATCGCCGCAATTGCTGCATCTATTACTCCGACACTGTTATATAATAGCGAAAATCCAAACGGCGCGTACCAAAATAGTACCCCCGACGCTGTTTGACTTGCCCATCTTATTAGTGCAAATAACCCTAGTCCCGTATAAATACCAACTTCCATAAGACGACCGCCCTTGCCGCTCCGATTGAGGACTTTTGGCACTAAGGCTACTACGACCAATGCCATATAAGGGATTATATAGTCAAGTATTACTTGACCCGGATTGATAAGCTGATGCCCTGGTGCGGTTGTCGTTATTACGGCTGTATATGCAATTGCGACAATTAGTCCGTACTTAAATCCAAAGATATACGCATACAAAAACAACGGTGCTAATGATGCTAGTGTTATTGAGCCTCCGTTGGGCATACGATACACAGGCATTACTCTGGCAAGTACGATAGACATCGCCAAACAAACCGCCCCATATACCAACGCTCTAACATTACGCTTGTGTGCTTGACCGTCATCTCTTTTGTTGACTTTGTCCTCTGCATCTTCATCTTGGATAATTGTTGTTTCTTCCATTTTGTTTCTCCTGTTTTTATCTCTTAAAAAAGGTCTAAAAAACCCCGTGCGGTAAAACATACACACACAGGGCAAAAATTCCCAGTATTATATGCTTCCCTACGCGAGTGCTAACTCACAGGTTCTTAGGGTCTGGCGGATACACCATCTCAGCTACTCAATCGTAGCACCCCTAGCACTATGCAATTATAATAACACAGTATAAAAATTTTGTCAATTAAAAAAATGGTTGCTTTTTGACATTTTTTGCGGACATATAAAAAGAGGTTGCTAAATATTATATAATGTATACCTTAGTGGACAAAGTGTACGCAAATCACAAATTGTTGAATAACGAAACACCTTGATTTTGTTGTCATTGCGAGGACTAGTTTGGTGTCTAGTCATAGGTGCGGTCGAGTGCGACCGCCCGAATACTTAAAAATCCGTATACTATAATACAACTAATAATTACGCCATAAGCGTATTGGAGAAATAATGGAATATATCTCACCAAAAAGAAAAATCAGATTTAGCCGAACTCAAAAACGAATTATAATCGCACTTAATGTACTCATCTTAGCCATAGCTATTCCCCTATTGGTTATCACCTTTTGGCAAGGAGAATATTTGCCGACAGGCGGGTTCCCACCATCCGACCAAAGACCCTATGAACGGCTACGGGATGCCCGTATGTCGCTCAACCCTGCAATAGATTGGGAAATAAACATCGGCGGCACAGGCAGCGATATTCCTTCCGCTGTAGTCAACCAAGGGTCGCATTTTCATATCTTTGGTATGACCACCAGTACAGACTTTGACTTCCAAACAGATATTGCAGGACAAAAGCTCTCAATGGCTACTCTGACTACACTAGGTCGCACACAAAATTTTGTTATCCTTGACAACGGTCCGTCAATCAATGTAGTCAAAGCTCTAAACTTCGGTCAAAATAGGACTCTACTTCTTTATAGCCGAAGTGATACAGCCGTTATTGCAAGGGTCGCTTGCGACGGCACAATTACACATTCTTTTGAGCGTCCGCATTCTCATGCTGTTGACTTTATTATTGACGGAAGCAGAATCATACTTGTTGTCAGTCACGAGCGAGGTGCTTTTGATTCGGGACTGACGGTTTTTGTTCTTAACGAAAATCTAGCTCTTGACACCACCGCTCCGTGGCACACCCGCACAACCAACATATCCAATCACTCTTTGGCTTACAACTCTATTTTTCCTTGGCAAGGCAACTATCTTGTCTTTGCGATGGATACTTTTAATCGTATCCCCGTGGCAGTAGAGTTTGGCGAGTATTTTAATCCGCAGAACAATGTTCATAATTTGAGTCTTAGTAGCGTGCCTGATTTTGTGCTACACGATGTCGTGCCTTTTGTTGATGGTGCAACTAGATTTATGATGACTGGCATAGCTAACGGTGCGCCACATCTGATAGCTGTCAAATCCGAAAACAACCGCTATATGGCAGGCTCACACACCCCACTTGCAACCGCACTAGGCATATCGGGGGCTATCCGCACAGAGTTTTTGATGGTTGATAACAATATTGTCGGCAATCCGCCTGAGCTATTTGTCTTTGCCGCATCTAATACACGCTCGGCAGTACGCCGTATGGCAAAGGGCAGCACACCCCTAGCACCCCCTAGTACGGCTTTTGACGGACTAAACACCTCCGCCTTTGTGTCAGACAGCATTATGAGTCGCCGTGCCGTACAGCCTCAAGAAACACTTCTCTTCGGAAGTGACTTTGATAACAATCTATTTCTCACCCGCCTAAGCATCTCATCCGCAACTCCCCTGCTAACTTTTGGCGGTCAGCGAACCGATACCGCAGTCGCTATGACCCTAACCGATAGAGGTGTAATAATTGTAGCCGCAACCAACAGCGACACAGGCGATGTAAGTGCTAATTTTGGTGGAATCGACACTTGGGTCGCATTAATTCCCCTGTAAGATTCTCTTGAAGTTCATTCATATACTTGACAGCTTCCTCAATTGAAACTCCAATCCAAAGATTAGTACAATTTCCCCTTTTGTTAATCTCAATCTCTTTGAGCATACATTGCCCCTCGTTATAATTACCGCAAATTTGTAATTCACATTTTTGTGTTTGTTTTTTCATATATAATATTATAGTGGATAAACTCTCCCCTTGTCAAGCATTTAGGGGAGAGTTTCTCATATCATATTATTATGAGATTTGCCGAAAGATTGAAAGAATTAAGAATTGAGGAAAGTTTAACACAGTATAAACTTGCTCAAATTTTGCGTGTCGATAAAACAACAATTAGAAATTGGGAAAAAGGAACTAACGAAACCGATTTTGCTACATTGATGAAACTCGCAAAATTTTTTGAAGTAACAACTGACTATTTACTAGGTATGACCGACTATTGAACACTCAAAAATATGAACATACCAAAAAAGCTGTGGACACACCACAGCTTTTTTCTTTCTTCTCCCTTCTTTTATCTCTATTCTCTACTACTCCCTACTCCCTATTCCCTATCTCAAAACGGCCATTCGCCATTTTCTACCATTGTGTGTACTCCTGCGAAAATGGCGAAGGCTAGTCTTTCTTGATATGAGGCGGTAACCAGCAACGCTTCGTCCTCAGGACTGGTAAGATATCCACCCTCAACAAGCAGGGACGGAAACTGTGTACACTGTATTATAAAGTAATCACCTCTTGCCGCTCTGCGGTTAGTTGCTTCGAGACTGTTATTAAGGCTGTTCTGTATAGATTCGGCTATAGCTTGAGTTCCTTCGTGTGCATTAGGGGCAAAAAATACATGAGCGCCTCTTACACTAGGCAGCGGAAATGAGTTAAGATGAATACTTATTACAAGGTCAGGATTTGCCCTCTCTATAATTTCCCTGCGCCTCTCAAAATCCGCCGCTTTCCGATGTCCTTGCGGTGCATTGCCGTATAATCCCGCCTGCGTTTCTCTGGTCATTACAACATTATATCCGTGCAATACAAAAAAATGTCTTAGTGACCTTGCTATTGCTAGATTTAGCTCACTTTCTTTTATTCCTGTATTGACTCCTGTCACACCGCCGTCACGCCCGCCGTGTCCCGCGTCAATGACAATAGTCATATCACGGTACGGTCTGACCGCAGTCGCCGCGCGGATACCAAAAGCCCCCGCAAACACTGCAATAAGCCCAAAAATGACCGCCAGAACAATAATTATATGTTTTTTTTTAATCGTTATAAACATTTCCACAGAGTTATCCACAATATATTGGACATTTTTTTGCAGACTTCCACATCAATATATATGCGGACATACTTTAGAATATTACTCCGCAAACATCTGAACACGACCTGACAGCCAACTATCAAAATACGCTTCTAACGGCTTACCACTTGCCTGCTCAAATGCGGCTATAAGATTTTCCGGTCTTGCCATTTGAAAGAAATTCTGCTCATAATACAATTTAAGTGCGGCAAAGAAGTTATCGTTCCCTATCATACGCCTAAGACTGCTAAACATCAACCCGCCCTTAACATACACCATATACATATAATCGTAACTGTTACGGAACTCATTAAGCGGACGGTTCATTGAGGTATCGGGTCTTTGACGCCCGTACAACTCTAGATACAAGAGTAACCCTGTCAATTTGTCCGCCATCCGCTCCTGATATGTTATCCCGTATTGCGGATTCCAAACATAAAACAGCGTTGTTGTATATTCTGTCAAACCTTCGTCCATCCAAGCGTGTAAAACAGGATTATTACCGACTACGGCATACCACCACTGATGAGCCACTTCATGCACAATTACTTCTCGGTACAAATCCCCCGACAGCTCATTGCTTATCATTACAAGACGGGGATATTCCATTCCGCCGTGCAAAAAATGCGTCTCGACAACCGCAAGCGTAGGATACGGGAACATCCCGATATGCTCGTTAAAGGTTCTTACCGAATCCACAGCGATTTTTAGACTAAGCTCGGGAGTCGGGTCGATAATATAATAATATCTGATTTCGATACCGTCAACCGTTTCGGTCATTACTCTAAAATCAGGTGACATAACAATAGCAAAATCCCTGACTACAAGAGCTTCTTTGCGGTGCGTTACTCTATCGCCGTTAAGGTCAGCACTCTCACAACAACCGAAGACGCCACAACCCACCCGTGCGGAACAGT
>Ga0123355_10007655_pt1 | contig 16216 bp, 12 predicted proteins | sample TergutEmb28metaG_3_FD_89872 | JGI IMG/M metagenome (GOLD analysis project Ga0123355, IMG submission 89872) | Embiratermes neotenicus P1 segment gut microbial communities from Petit-Saut dam, French Guiana - Emb289 P1 | ecosystem: Host-associated > Arthropoda: Insects > Digestive system > Gut ...
AGAAGTTTTTCTCATAAATCTCCTGGAAAATGGCCAATTCTAGGTGAGACGCGTTACTAGAAATAAAAATGGTGAAACGTACATAGTTATGTTTGTGCTTAATTAATAAATAACGTGGGAATAAATGGAAATGTAATCATGTCACTACACAGTCATGAACTTGACTAATTGCAAATTAGCTGTCAGTTTCATGTTCAGTTTGATTTACTGTGGTGAAGATCTCCGAAGATCTCCCGTCTTTCAATGCCTAGTAGAGCGCCTGGACTCTTGAGGCAGTCGGAGCGCGGTGATGTAAGGGGAAATCGCTGCCTTTGTCTTGATTTGAACTCCAGTTTCTCATATCCTAATTAATAATTCAGCCAGTTCCGCATAACATAAAACACAATGTGGAGGAAATTATCATCAGCAACTGTAAAAACTGGACCTTCTTCGACAAATCTCCTTTAAGGACGTACACGTGTGATATAAAAACAGTTGAAACAATGTTGGTTGGCATGTGAGTCATTATAACCACACTAGCCACGTGACTGTTACATAAAGGGTCGCCAAAATATTAACGCTATGTTGCACCGAATAACTGTAACAACATAAAATGAAACTACCAAAATATGTGAACATGGTAAAGGGTAAGTCTCATTCTTCTTCTTCTTCTTCTTCTTCTTCTTCTTCTTCTTCTTCTTCTATGGCGCTACAACTGTGATAGAGGCTTGGCCTTCTCTACAATATCCTTCCATTTTAGGCGGTCCTGTACTTGTTTTGCCCACTTCATAAGCTTCATCTTCTTCAGATCATTCCTGACATCATCTTCCCAAAGAGACTTGGGCTTTCCAGCTGACCTTCCTGTGAATGGTTTCCATTTGTGTATTCTTTTTACTATGCTAGTTTCGGGCATTCTACTTATATGTCCAAACCAACTCAGTCTTTGGGATTTAACGTAATTTATTATGTTCCGATGTTTAATTAATTCATCCAACTCCTTATCTGTTTCAGTTCTCCAAATACCGTTGGCTAGCTTAGTTGGCCCAAATATTTTCCTTAATATCTGGGTAAGTCCCATTACCGTGGATTATTATCGATCACTACTGATTGCAATCAATCAATCAACTTCGAATACTATCACTTTCTACCTGTAATAAAGAAGCCGGTGTGTGACTCAGGTCAGTCACAAGTGTATTATTTTGGGTCTGTTTGTCAAGTGGTCTGCTGACCTGCTTCATTTCATATTTAGTAAACGCCATGCTTATGAATTAGGGCAACTGACATCCGATACTCGGCAGAATGTTAACTCAACCATGACACACTAATTGAGTTCCACAGAAAAGCGTCCGGTTTTAATGGCGATCGCACTAGACCCATTAGTGTCGCCTCATGCTCCGACTGACGAGTCCTCCATATTCTCACTTTATTCAAACACGAACTAATATGCGACTTACTTTTTTGTGTCTTCTGAGAACAAAGTTTATAAAATGAACTGTTATGTGGGGGTTGTGTCCTTCAGACTGCATACCTACTTATGTTTATGGTTCCGTGCATCGTTGATCTATATTAATAATTGTCCAACGAGATGAAATACAAAGCAGTCTATTTATTATTCTGCGAGTTCACTCTAAATGTTTCGGGCGTCAAACATACCAATCATTAGGAGTACACAAAACTGTAACTACAGCCTCCGCTACTGGTCATATTTTTTGTGCCGCTACTTCCCTCCAACGTGGCCAAGCTAGCTACTCCTAATGATTGGTATGTTTGACGCCCGAAACATTTAGAGTGAACTCGCAGAATAATAAATAGACTGCTTTGTATTGCATCTCGTTGGACAATAATTAATATAGTCAAATCATCTGTGTTTTTACATCATATAATTGTCAAAAAGTTGTTGATGTTTCAGTGGAGTGCAGTGCCTGTTTCTTTGGGGTCAAGCAGTCCAAGAACACATTTCTTGGATTATATGAACCTGAAAGTAGAGACATAACGCTCCTCCTAAACGTCGGTAATTATTTATCAGCATAAAATACGTAACATCCTTGAAGATGTGGCATTATTCTGTTTGGATTGCTTCAACCTACAAACCGAAACACGATGACTTTTTATCAGTCGACATGACGTATCATACCATAAGGTTTGCCTCTTCTAACGCTGCATTCGTTGGAAACACTTAGAAGCTGACAGGCTTTCAGCTAGTCAAAAATTTCTTGCCTTATGGAATCATAAATTTTGTCACTGTATTTCTTTTTCCTCATTAATTCGATACCAGACTTGATATTCCCATAGAACTGACAACTTCAATATTGCAAATTAAATTATCTTCCACTGCAGACAAACCATATAGCAAGGACACAATCTCAGCTAGCCTCAGTAGCAAAGTAGGTCATTTAACTGGAAACCTGAATGTCTGGCGACAGTCACATGACACCCACCAACGTCCGACTGTCATCTCCTGGCCTTAAGCACAGCAGGAAACCAAAATACGATGAAAGCAACTCTGGCACGTTTAAGAGCTTACTTTTGAGAGTAGGTGCCTTGCAAGATAGACCACACGTGTGCATAACATCCTGACGTGACATTTTAAAGTTAGGCGGTCACGTGGGGTGGAAAGAAATGTCAGTTTTGGTTACAGTAAGCCTTTTCTGTGGATTACTCTCAATGTGTAAAAAGGAATAACTTAACAGAAAATTCCGACATTTAAATTCGGATTTCTTCAGGAAACATTAGGATCTTCGACGGTAGATAAACACAAGTTTTACTGTCAATCGGCAGAGTTGTGAATGAATAGTGCATAGAGTTGCTGAACGCCGTTCATGAGTTTCCTTCTAAATACTGATCGCCCTGAAATCTGAGAGTCGACTTGAAATCTTGTAAGAAAGCGCCCGAAAAACATATTCTGACGGATCTGGAATATCATAACAGGTCGAAATTCATAAACGATTTCTTCATTAGGCGGAAAATCAATCCTAATTTTCTAACACAACATCTATCCAACTGTCAACATGTTAAGATGCAATGAATTAATAACTTATAAATTTCACAGTTTTGTGTGTGGCAACAGTCAACGCTTGGCTGGCATCTAACTTAGGTACACTTAAATTTTAGTCCGTACCTCAAAGGCAATTACGATATTATAGAAACTTAGTGGATAGTTCCATGTAGAGGGATACTGTCCTTTCAATGTCAGAGGAGCATAAATAGGCTCTATGCTTACAACGTGAATTTTGTTGATATTACGTTTTATGTTAAATACAGACATTACAGGCATTTAAAATTTTAACAAATTTATCTAATCTGTATTTATACAAATTATTAGCCTCCATTGACCTTGTCATGCACATCCATCCTAAACTCTTTTATTCCACTAAATACCTCAAGAAATAAAACCTAACTTTAATTGTTCTGAATGAATAAACAAAGCTAACCACCAAAATATTGTATAAAGATAAATTTGCGAGGTGTATGTGGCGCGTATGGGTGAGGAGAGGGGGTGTGTAGGGTCTTGGTGGGGAAACCGGAGGGAAAGAGACCACTGTGGAGACCTAGGCACAGATGGGTTGATAATATTAGGACTGATCTTCAGGAGGTGGGATGTGGGTATATGGGCTGGATTGGGCTGGCCCAGGATACAGACAGGTGGCGGACGCTTGTGAGTGCGGTAATGAACTTTCGGGTTCCGTGAAATGCGGAGAATTTCTTGACTAGCTGCAAACCAGTTCGCTTCTCAAGAAGGACTCTGCACCATGTAGTAAGTAAGTAAGAAAGGGACACTAAAAGAGGGAAGTTTCATGAACTGGTCTTTTATCTTGAAAAGGGTGTAAATAACTGTCATCTACCGTAGGCAGCGGACGTAGTCACTCCGTGAGGTTCCGTCACTGACCCATTTCAGGTGCCATTTGAATTCAGTTCACTTTCTACCATCATTTTTCTTCAGTCATCGTGTTATTCTTACAGCTACCCTTAGGGCTTTGTTAGTTTACTAGCACAAACATTTTGTGTGTTGTCTACAGCCCATACAAAGTACATATTCGGACTCGCTCTATTTAATCGCGTATTAATATGTATGTAATGATTAAAGAGTGGAGCGTTTTAAATTTCTGCTGCTTGCTGCACAACCTGTAATGCCACTTTGTCCATATGTGTGAAGAAAATGTTTATTTTAAGGGAAAACACTTTTTTAAGAATCTGATAATGGAGCAGCTCAGTTGATAACCTTCAGTGCCGTCTTTTGAAATTAAAAAAAGATAAAACAATAAGATTTGTTTAAAATAAGTTTTCCTACGGAGTAAGAGGGTGTAATGTTTTTGTCACTTGATGATTGTGTACATCCACTTCCGAAAAGCAGTGTTTTAATTGACGTTCGCTGCATTCTACTTAGTTGCGCTGGACAAAATAAATAAAAGTGCCGTTGCGTAAAGCTGAAACTATGTAACTATATTGTTACGCCATTCACTGGTGTTTTGTATTCTGTTACAAAATGCCCCTTATTTTTTCTCACTGCCTCAGTTTGCACGACAAGCATTTGCCTGTGAAAATCTGGCAAAAATGGGGAATTAATCCAAGCTTCAAATCTTGTTGTCTCTACTTTAGGAAAAAATTTCAAGATTCGTGAATTTTTAGCACCCTGAAAGTGTCAACGTAATTTTCGATTGATTCGAGTGAGTTTCAGGCATAATTTTCATGTAAAAATATGTATCTTGATGTGCAAATGTACTTCACTTCCGCACAATTTTTAAATCTATATAAATCCATCCATTCTTCTTGGGTTTATTTTCTTCTGAAGTCAATATTGTTTTACGAAGAATCAGAAATATTTGTTGTAAAATCCAAAAATGAGAAATAAGTTTATACCATTTTTTAATTAACCATGTATTCTGCTTTCGACTGAAAAAAATTACTATCTTTGTTTCATTTTCAGCATTAAGAAAGTTAGCATTAAATACCTGGCAATATTACGTTGCGATTTACAGTACCTGTTTTGAAGAAAATATTTTCAACACTTAACATCATTATATATTTCTTAGTCGTCGAGTTGTTTCGACAATTTATTATTCAAAACGCACTCAATCGTGTCCCTCAAACACACTGAGAGTAAATTTTATGAACTTAAACACTGGGAATTTCAAAAGCGAAACATCAGTGTTTTAGCATAGATTTTAGTGTGCTCTTGAAAGTGCTAAACCCCTGACAGTCAAAGGGACAATATGTGTTAGGAAGTAGACTGTTTCCACGAAAAGGGGTAAATGCATATCCCCTGCTTTAATTTCCAGCTTGACAGTTTTGTAATGCCATGTGACACTCTCTTTATTATCCATTATAAAATACGGCGAAACGGAAATTCAAACAATAGTTCATGTTTGTTCTCTAAGGTAAAAATATCTAACAAGGACTAAAAGTAATGATTGTACTATTGAAATAATTATTTCTGCGTGCACGTTGCAGTAATGCACACACTCGCTACGTTATAGTTTTCAGATATAGGACATTATTGCCATATTCGTAACCGTTTTACGTTACACATAGCTTATTTCGTGTACAACTTGTACGTTAATAAGTCAAGTTCTCACCTTTTACTAAATTTCGTATACCGAGCTCCTACGGTTCATAACGTCTCACCTTCAAACTGGAAGCTAAGTGTGACAAGTACATGACGCGTCTCGCAATAGTTCGTTATGTTCTACGAGCACATTTCTCTTGTGAAAAAGATTAATCCGAAAATTCACCCTCTTTGTGCCTGTGATAGGGACTCCAGAATATGAAACACATTTTTGAAATAGAGAATTATAAGTTAAGGAGACATTTGGCAATGAGGACGTATCTTGGAAAAATGTTCATTTTGCACAGTATCATTGACAATGAAATGACCGGGATGGTCAAGTGCAATCAGACTCACACTTGCAGACACTTACAGACATTTAACATTCATGGGTCCGTTCATCGCTAATATATTCGCAGAGTACAACCAACAAGATGCGACGTTTCACAATTTATTTATTTCTGTAAGACACTCTACATGTTCCAGTAGGTTTTTCCGTCCATCATCAGGAGCTCAGAACTGCACATAGAGCGTCAGGTATTTGTCAGGCCCATACTGGTACCTGCTTGTTGCTTGTACTGTACGAACTTACAGACGTTTTTCTGTGTTTACAATAAACCATTACTACTAGCCATTATGAAGGATCTAAATTTAGATTTAAAGGTAAAGGTAAAGTGATCCCGTTACAGGCCCGGTGTGGTCCAGAGGGTGGGTAGAGTTATAGCTCTACTCTTCCATGACCGCGGTACTAGAAGGAGGTGGGTGGTCAGCAGCACGCCCCGGCCGCACTTTACACCCGGGAAAGATCCGGTACCCATTTTACAGGAGGCTGGGTGGGCCCCAGGACCGGTCTGGACGGGCGGAAAATCGCATCCCCACCGGGATTCGATCCCGGACCGTCCAGGCCGTAGTCAGTCTCTATATCGACTGAGCTACCCGGCACAGAAATTTAGATGTACAACTGATAAACTCTTCAAATTTGCTCGGAAAATTTCATTTACATGCAAGAGACTTAGTTTCAAGTTTCATATAAAACGTGAAATAATATAAGGTTTTATAAAGCCTAAATAGAACAATCGCCGATCCCGGTGGCCGCGCGTTCTAAGGCGTTGCTGTGCGACAGCTATCTTGCTGGGATTGTGTTCCAATCCCGCCGGGGACAGGGATATCTGTCCCTTGAAAGTGTTGTGTTTTAACGGATAGAGGTCTCTGAGACGGCCCGATCCCTCGTCCAGAGGAGGGCTACCGGGAGAGGTGTGCCTCCGTTTGACCTCGAAATATCGAAAAAGGAGAGATTTAGGGCACCTTGGGTTGCCAGCCACAAAAAACCTCAAAAATATAATTTCTTTTTGTAATTTAAATCACCAACATCTGGTCTTGCACTTCTATAATGAAGAAGAAACGGAAGGTTGACATAATGCCACATTAATTAGCGAAGTATTTGAAAATTTTCATTTTATGAAGCATTTTGTTTTTAAAACAGTGGCTGTTTATATAATGAACTGAGTAATCTTTATTGCCCAACAGAGTGTTTCCCTCAGCAACCATTCAAGCATTATTGCGTCATAACTTGGGCTGAAGTGAAAACAGAGGGGGTAGGAATGGGGAGAGATAAAAATCTGCAGTGTTATTAAATGTGTAATTATGAACTGAAGAACAAAGGAGCACTTTTAGAAATGACACTGGCATGACAATTTTTGCCACCTTGTACGTTCTTATGTAAAACAGCTATAATTATATCGCAGTTGGCGAATTTTTAATTAAGTTTAATACTTATGTTCTTCAATAAAACTCATAGAATAAAAAGAAATTTCCTTCAAGCCAAGACGTCACACTAGATACGTAACTATGTCTCGTATACATGATTTATTTATCCCAATTCCCTCTGCCTCATCAGCCGCTCTTGCGACTCCCAAATACTCTTTGAAGATAACTCCCAAGGGGTAACAGAACCTACTTGATGTACAGTTCACGAATTTTCTTTCATTAAAGGGAACACTTACGTGAAGTGCCGCACAGAGTGCAGGCATGTAGTGCAGTTACATACTGACGCCTTTAAATATGATATTTTGTTAGCTACACTCTCTGGAAATCAACGTTATAAGATCGTTGAAGAATAAAAGACTAACTTGATTTCACTTGCTATTTTATTTCACTTCTTATGTGCTCAAAATGTTTCGGACATTAATATGTCCATCATCAGGAGCTTGCGACTATTCTGTTGAATTACCACTTTGGTCGTATTGTTCTTGATTCGATGTGTGTTGGAGTTTCGGTGTGGTTGGGCTTCAGCCTGCAACACGGATACCACTCCAACCCAACCACACCGAAACTCCAACACACATCGAATCAAGAACAATACGACCAAAGTGGTAATTCAACAGAATAGTCGCAAGCTCCTGATGATGGACATATTAATGTCCGAAACATGTTGAGCACATAAGAAGTGAAATAAAATAGCAAGTGACATCAAGCTGGTCTTTTATTCTTCAACTATCACAATGATGCACGGTCTAATAAACATAGGATTATAAGACCGTGTTTGGCACAGCTCGCCACCTGACTCTACGAAGAGACAGTCCGCCACTTGACAAATCTTCTCGCCAAATCAGCTTTAATATTGAACTTTATCTTAGACATCTTCAAGAAATAGGTGTTCCATAGAAACCTTCAGACAGAACTGTGCAATAATTCTTTATTTCATTTACATTATCTTTATCTACATTTCTATAGTAAAACCAACCAGATACACCAATGTCTCAAATTTATTTTATTTTATTTTGGAGTAACACTGTACATGTTTCGGAGGTCTTTCCGTCCATCATCAGGAGTTCGAGACTATACATACAACAACAGGCATAACAGACATATGTCGAAAAGATAGTGCTGTCTGCTTGCTAGCGGGTACCCGCTAGCAAGCAGACAGCACTATCTGTTTGACAAATGTCTGTTGCTGTATGTATAGTCTTGAACTCCTGATGATGAATGGAAAGACCGCCCGAAACATGTAGAGTGTTACTCCAAAGTAAAATAAAATAAATTTGAGAAACTGATGCATCTGGTTGGTTTTACTATAGAAATATATTACGATACAAGGCCCTATGAACTTCAAATTTATCTAAATTTATTTTCACTAATTTTTTTTAAAGTCAACTGGAGACCTAGACGCGCATTAGCCTGTAAAGCCGTTGTAAATGGAGAAGCTGTTACACCCTGAATACATGAGTGTTTTAGACCTTTATGCAGTCCCTTTCTATGTTCTTTGCTTTATATCGCTAATATTCAAAAGGCTCCTTACCTTTTTTGTCTTCACGACTATAATTTTAATTTTTTCATGTGAAAAACAGGAAGATTGGAATTTTGCGACTTAAATAATGACTCTTTTTCAAGAAAGTTTAGTGTGAATACGCACATCACTTAGGAAATTTAGGTAGGTAATAGCGAAGGTAATATTAAACATAAATGAAAGGGTTTGAACTGAATTAAACTGACTAAGAATGACATCTGCCGTTCCCAGTGGCCGCACGTTCTAAGGCGTAGGTCTGCTGCCGCTCGCCTGCTGAGATTGTGGGTTCGAATCCCGCCGGAGCATAGATATTTATCTGTTGTGAGAGTTTTATGTTGTCATGCAGAGTTCTCTGTGACGAGCTGATCACTCGTCCAGAGGAGACCTACCGACTGTGGTGCGTCGTTGTGTGTGATCCAGAAAACTTGGTGAATGAGGAGACCCTGGCCCACTGGGGCTGTCCCCTCAAAAAAGAAACCAACAAGAATGACATCTATTGACGATTTCGTGTAAAGAGAGCAAAAGGCTTTGAAGTTGTATGAAATTCAAAAAAGTGTTTAGAAGCTGATGGAGTGATTGTTCATTAATTAGTAGTCTGTTTCAGGAAATTAGTTATGTTTCTAAATATTACGAAAATAAATATTGTTCAATGATTGTTTTTGTTTACCAATTCTATATTCTCTCACTTTTGTTACAAAGTACCTGCAGCTACAGTCTCCCTGCCTTAATCGTGGTTTTTGAAGCGGCTGATTTCCATTGCACTTCCTTAACAAAACACCAAAAGCAGTATAACCCTTATTAAGAGCTCAGTACACAGCTCATGACCACCTGACATATCTCAGACCCTAACCCTACACCTCTACTTGTTGCAAACGTCGTTCCGCCCCTACACAACCCTTCAACCTCAGGTACAGTGGGAGGTGATATTGATGTATGGTCAGTGACTGCTTGAATCCTGGTAGAGTAGAGATTACGTGAAGGGGAAGGAAGGGGTGAAGTGTGGGAGACGCTACACTCTATTCCACCAGGATCTGGAACGAACATTGTAAAACGGTGCATCCACTCCTCCCCCACCTCATGAAGTAAAATAGTTGTCGAGTATTTCTTTTCGTATAACATATAGATAGTGGTAAGTAATTGAATAATCCGTACGTTTTCCATTCCCACCTTCGCATGTTGTGTTTTAACGTGCAGTATAGATAAAACTGATTTGCCCGCTGCCCTTCTTGTTTCATTTACTATATTTTGTATAAAATATAAATATAAGAATTTCCTCAGCTATAATTATAAAGCACAGGCTAAATACCTCCTTCTGCCACAAAGAATGTATGAATCACAACAAAATGCCACTGTCTGCTTCACAGCATGATAAATTGAAAATGGAGTAATGCCTTACGTTAATGTTTCTTAAATTTATGTACGCCAAGAAACAATAAGTAGAGACCCATATCTGCAGCACAAAAAGTCCTATGTCATTTTATATCGGCAACTGTTTCATTTTCTCTTTATTCTATTGTATAGTAGTAGGAGAAACCGCGTAAATTATATCGTAGAACTGCAGTGTGACTGACGCCTTCGAGTTGATGTGGAATGGATCCACCGAGGCCTGCCTTAATAAACGTGTTTAGAATAAGCAAAGAAGAATGAAAACAACGAAGGAACTAACAGATTTATCTCTGAATCTCGACAAATCTCCAGAAAACAAATAAATTGGAAATAAGTACACGCCGTACTATCTTTATCTATAAGCATGCATGTGCTGCATAAAATGTAATAATTTCCTTCATAACATTTTGTATTCTTTATTTACACATAGGCTTAGTATATTTTTATACTAAGCATTTTGGTCGACTGTAGTTTTAAGAGACAAACAGTTTAAAGATATAGTGCGTGTTTGTGTGTGTTTTGTGTTTCTGTGTGTGTTTGTGTGTGTGTTTGTGTACTTGTGTGTGTGTTTGTGTTTGTGTGTATGTTTGTGTTTGTGTGTATGTTTGCGTTTGTGTGCTTGTGTTTGTGTTTGTGTTTGTATGTGTGTGTGTGTTTTGTATGTGTGTGTGTTTGTGGGTGTATTTTGTTTCTGTGTGTGTTTGTGTGTGTTTTTGTGTTTCTGTGTGTGTTTGCGTACTTGTGTGTGTGTTTATGTGCTTTTGTGTGTGTCTGTTTTTTATGTATGTGTTTTTGTATTTGTGTGTTTTTTGTTTCTGTGTGTGTGTTTGTGTGCTTGTGTGTGTGTTTGTGTTTATGTGTGTTTTGTGTTTTTGTGTGTGTTTGTGTGTGTGTACTTGTGTATGTGTGTGTTTGTGTTTGTGTTTTTGATTAACTTCATGAATGAAGGAAAAATATTCGAAGTTTAAAAATTACTATTTACTAATAAAGAAATTATTTAAATACTACGACGAAGAACACAAAAGCTGTGATAGTGTCTACAAAGCAATAAGTCCGGGAATAAATCTTCAGAAGAAAGGTGTATCTTGATGATTCATCAAAAAATATAGGAAAAATTATAACATGCAAGTAGCTGCGAAATTTTCTAAAAAGTATGGAGATTTCGTCTGTTTTGATACGACACTAGCAAATTAGAATTACTTGCAAAGAGGAGTTCAGAGAGGATTAAATTCAATTATAACTTTTTACCATTCGATCACTGTACAAGAATATAAGGATTCAAAGACGCAGAACTGTAATTTTGCTTCTCGCTGAAGTGGGTGTCAAACTTGTCTCTGATATTAAGGAAAACAAAGGCTAAGGTTGATTGAGAAAAAAGTGCTGACGAAAGAATTTGGGCTTAAAATTAAGGAAGTAAGAGGAGCCCAGAGAAAATAAGATAATGATTAGCTTCACTATTTGCATTCGTCTCCAGTACCATTACGGAAATCAGACTAAAGAGGATGTAGTGGGGGATGTATGTGGCCTGCGTGCGAGGGAAGCGAACTGCATGCATGCTTTGGTTGGGAAATTTCAAGGAAACAGGCCACTTGGAAGGACTTTATATAAGAGGTTATACAAGATTGAACATTGGCAGGCTGGGAAATTGATTTATCTAGCTGAGGATAAGTAAGACATATCAGACTTTCTGGTTTTACATAAGGCGGCTAATTTACTATCTAGGTGAGAAGAAATTAGCATCTTCGAAAGGAATCTGCTGTGTTGAATTAACTGGTTATTTTGAATAATATAAACACATAATGCGAGTAAAAATTAACCAGTTTAGACCTACTAGTCAAGACTGAGGTGGAATGCGGGGCATTTTAATTCTAGGTATTTGTCACTAACCAGTAGGATGCGAAATCTGTCATTAAATGACTATCATTTCCTTCAAATTTAATACACAGTCACGTGCATCTAAGACAAACATATAATCTTGTAAATAAAGCAAACTTGGTGCACACTTTTTCTTAATATGTTTATTTCTTTTCTCTGCATGTTTCGGGCGACTGTGTGCCCATCATCAGGAGAAACAGTTATCTTTATGTGACACTTGGTACTTGTTATTCTGTGTGGATGACTGTCTGGTATACAGGGCTGAACAAAACATAAAAAACAACCATACAAATGATATAATCAAATGTACAGATTATTTTATGTGATTTAATTACACACACCAAAACATGCATATATATATTATTTAAGAAGTCTAAAATTTAACTTAAAACATTTAAACGCTCCTACATGTTTCGATCATACGATAATCCTCAAGGAGCATATATTGTTCCTTGCTTAAGTTATTATTTAAAACATTCAGTGAATTACTTCATTATGTTAACTTGGTGCTGCGGCAGCATGCTGTCACAGCACCAAAGTTAACATAAGGAAGTAATTCACTGAATGTTTTAAATTATAATTTTAGCAAGGAACAATATATGCTCCTTGAGGATTATCGTATGATCGAAACATCTAGGAGCGTTTAAATGTTTTAATGCAAATTTTAGACTTCTTAAATAATATATATATATATATATGCACGTGTTGGTGTGTGTAATTAAATAATCTACAGAACGCACGGTGCAACGATGAAAATAACTTTGTATGTAAACTGAGACGTCCACCATAAGAAATCTCCACATCGTCTCTCCTACCCTGTGTTCATATTGCAAGTAAAAATCTGACCTAAACCTACTTCAGCAAGAATTTGATGTTCATATGGCCGTAAATCGTAATATTATTTCTACAGTAAATCCAACAAGATGCACCAATGTATCAAATGTATTTTATTTTGGAATGACACTCTACATGTTTCAGACGGTCTTTCCGTCCATCATCAGGAATTTAAGACTGTAAGTACAGCAACAGGCATTTTTTAAACAGATACTGCTGTCTGTTTGCTGGCGGGTACCCGCTAGCAAGCAGGTAGCAGTATCTGTTTGACAAATGCCTGTTGCTCTATGTGCAGTCTCGAACTCCTGATGATGGACGGAAATACCGTCCAAAATATGTAGAGTGTCATTGCAAAATGAAATAAATTTTATACATTGGTGTTCCTAGTTGGTTTTACTATAGAAATTAGATTCAATAAGAACCTCAGTAAATCCTGCCAACACAACATTGGTTTATTCCAATGTAAATGCAACAGCATATTTCGGCCTAATAGACCATAATCAGTTTGCCCGAGGATATAAGAATATGCACACAGTGACATATGCTCTTATATTAATATTATAGTCAACAATTGTTGTGTTACCTGGATTTACTCTGATTCTTATTATCCATAATATAGGTGGGATGAATCGTGTTAAGATTCTATCTGCTTCCATAATTAGAAACACTTACATTCATTGAAAACTTTTAAAACTTTAGAATCATGAGCACTACTTCGTGTCTTTGGGAAAGAATTTATCAGATTTATTCCAACACATATGTGCTTAAACATGTTGGTAACATTTTGTTTTTTCGTACCATTAAGTACGTATCGTGAAAACGAACTCTTTCTACAATAAAGGTTGTTGGTATTCGCCAGACCCCGCCTTTATATCTCGATCCCAGACATATGTAGTTCAATTTATGTCGGTCAATCCAGGCACCTTCCTCATTAATGCATTAAATTAGGTTAATGCCGCTTCCGTCCATATTAGTCTCCATTCTTTGCTCACTAATTAGAATGTTTGTGTTTGTTTTTGGTGCAACAGCTCCCCATTGGACCAGGGCCTCCATATTCACGAGGTTTTCTAGATCACACAACAACGCATTAGATTCAGTAGGATTCCTCTGGACGAGTAATCAGCTCGTCGCAGAGACCTCTACCTGACAACACACAACATTCACAACATACAAACATCCATACCTCCACTGGGATTCGAACCGACAATCTCAGAAGACGAGCGGCAGCAAACCTACGTCTTAGACCGCACGACCACTGGGACCGGCACTAATTAGAAGGTACATAACTTTAAATATAGACAACGTTCTTAAATATACCAAGAAAGAAGTTAAATATCTCTCATAAACAAATCAATGCATCCCCAGTGCGTTCAGAGGGCATATTTCACTAATAACATTTAAAACATAATGATAATAAAATGCACTACTTGATTTCGTGTTATGCAGTTCTGCATTTTACCAACTGAATGTAGATCCATCTTGCGCCTCGCATTGTTTTTAACCCTTTGACGCCTAAAGACCCCTATAGTGGTCGTACCGCACCACTAACCTATAAACGTTGCATTTTATATATTTATTCAACAAATACAGGTACTGAATATTTTAAACACGGTATACACTATCCGTTTTTTCTCTTCAAAATGCAGTTTGTTTCATAATTCTAACGTATTTGGTTCCTGTTTTATTAACATTTTATATACATGGTGTGCTAAAATTTAAAAAAATAATTCCGGCGCCAAAAGGTTAAGGTGTATTTTTTAATGAATAGTTGTTACTGTGATTACGTATTGCTGGCGGTGGGAGAGTGAATGAATTATGAAAGTGGAAAACTCAGAGCACTCGGAGAAAATCCTGTTTCTTCTATAATTTTTCCACTACAAACCCCACAAGAAATGTTCTGGGTTCGAACCAGAGGCCCCGTGATAACAGGCTACTGACTAACACCCTGAAACATGGCATGGAATATTTCATGTTAATAATATAATTAACATAATTAACAGCAAATTGCTTATTGTCCTGCACAGAGTTAAGGGCTTTGTCTCAGTGATAAAAAATATGTGGATTTACTCCGAAGGTGGAATTTATGTTTGTTTTATTTAAACTTTGTACTTCAGGGACTTACCTATTCTTTCACTGGAATCCTATCGCACGTTTGTTAAAATATATTTGTTTCAGATTCTCGAATGCCCCATGTGTTTGCATGTATTAGCCGCGGTGGCAAAGGTAACAGGACTAGTAACAGACTGCCAAGTATAAGAACCAAAGGGGAAATCTGGTTGTCTAATAAATTTCTACCCCATTCGCAGCGGCTGGATTTAGGAATCTTTACATATGCAAGTAAAAGCTAGTTTATGCTCTGAATTCGTTGATTTTTAACGGTGTGTACTGTACTTTAACTAGAATTAATAGATTGGACTTGAGAATATTGTCTTATGGGTGCCATTTTCATAGAATACTGAATGTCGCTTATTCATTGTGAGTCCATATGAATTAATTGTCACAAAGTTTCTCTTATTGAAGTAAGGGAAAATATTATATGTTCTTATAGTTCCATATTTTTTCGAAAGCAATAGTCAATGTCGCAGAGTTATAGGAAGAGATTCAAGGGGCGCACTGGTAAATAGAGTAGAATTATTTTCTGCATAAATATATTAAGGTAATTTTACTCCATAACCTGCTAAGAAGACTCAGAGAGGGTTAGAAGTATAGCTCTTGTCTTTCTTTAATGTCGGCTATAGATGGAGTTGGGTGACAAAGGTCAAGTCCCGGCCAGTTTACCCACAGGAAAGAGACGCAGTGTTCATCCTACGAAGATGGGTGGGCCCCACCGACGGTCTAGATGGGTGCAAAAAATCTTGCCCCCATTGAGATTTGATGCCCATACTGTTCTGCTTGTAGTGAGTGCCCATAACGGCTACGCTATCCCGGCCCTTGCGTGAATGTATATTTTGTAAAATTTTCCTCCCAGTGTAGGCTATTTTTGGTTTATGTAAAGACGGAAGCAGCCGAAGACTGGGGAAAAATACGTAAATGGAATATTTATGACTAATTGTAACAAATAATATTTGTATGATTAAATTTATCTCGACGAAGTGGTCCCTAAATTTAGCAAACATAAGAAATATAAAATGTATGTGGAATATACTCGGGGAAAATAAATTAATGAGATCATTTGGGAGAGTGTCTTCACTATATTGGACCGCCTCTGTGGTCTAGTGGTCAGAGTTTCTGGCTACAGATACAGAGGTCCCGGGTTCGATCCCCGGCGCTACCAGATTTTCTGAGTAGTAGTGGGTCTGGAACGGGGTCCACTC
>Ga0123355_10007656_pt1 | contig 16216 bp, 10 predicted proteins | sample TergutEmb28metaG_3_FD_89872 | JGI IMG/M metagenome (GOLD analysis project Ga0123355, IMG submission 89872) | Embiratermes neotenicus P1 segment gut microbial communities from Petit-Saut dam, French Guiana - Emb289 P1 | ecosystem: Host-associated > Arthropoda: Insects > Digestive system > Gut ...
AAAAAAAAAAAAAAAACTTGACCGCTCGCGTCTCCATGTTGTTGAAATTTCGCGCGTCGCCTGACATGCTTCCTTTCAGCCTCTGTAACAAGAAAAGACTTGCAGTTCGGCACATGAACAGACCTCCCATTCCAACGACACTATCGATTCTGTCCTACGACATAGGGAAGTAGGTCGGGCTAAGGACTTACCAGTACCCTCTAGTATTAACCTTGAAAGGCTCGTAACTACTTTATGTACCGCCAAGTTTATCATTAAAAATTTCTATATTCTGCCCACAAAATGTAGATTTGTGTTTCACAAGATACTTAGAACAAACAGCTATGTTTTATGATTTTTTTATAACCGAGGGGAGGGTGTGTTCACTGAGCGGTGCGATCTGAATCTATAGATGTAGTTCAGATTAATTTTGTCTTCAGATTGTCAAGAAAGCGGCGAGTTGTTAAGTGAGATCTGTTCTTTGTGAAGGCGGCTTGAATAGAACAACAGCTTGTTTAACTTCAGAACTACCGAAATCAGCACGCCTTTCGATCACTGTCCAGACACAGTAATTCACTTTCGTACATGTTTCAACAGAAATACGAAAATTACGGGGTAACCGCTTTCTTGCTATAGCATATGTTGCTTGAATCATTTGTAAAATAGCGGAAAACTATGAAGACTGTATCCTTATGGGATGTGACAATGTGTAAATTGCTGGATAAATACCAATTTCCCAGACAAATGTTAATACCCATATACAAAGCTACACGGCGTCACATCCAGTAGAAAGAAGATATCTTCGCAGGCCTAGTTATTGCTGCAAGAATCTCAAATATTAAAGAAAAAAAACTTCTTCACAAGCTTAGGTCCTGGACTCTAAAATTCAACGCTTCAATCCAGTTAACGTGATCGGAGAAGCGTTAATGGTTATTATAAAGTAAACTCCGTACACAGTAAATCTGAAATGCCAGTTGTCACCCAAGTCATCAGCCTAATGCTGTGTATACGACAAGTTTGTAACTAAATTCTGGCAGTGTAGGTTATTGGGCCGTTTTGCAGTTTAAGTTTAAACGGAGACCGACCATTGAGTTTTGTTATCAGGCTGCTTATTGTGTGTGAAAGAGTATTGATCTAAAGTTTATGTTCATTAAGAAAAAAATTGCCGATCGAATTGGCCGCGCGGTCTGAGGCGTGGGTCTGCGGCCGCCTGAATCCTAGGATTCTGGGTTCGAATCCCGCCGGGGACATGGATATCTGTCTCTTGCAAGTGTTGCGTGTTGTCAGGTGGAGGTCTGCGCCGGGCTGATCACGCATCCAGAGATGTCCTACCGATTGTGGTGTGTCTGAGTGTGATCGTGAAGTCTGGATAATGAAGAGGCCGTGGCCCACCAAAGGCTGTTGGGCCATGAAAAAGAGAAACGTTATAGTTTAAGATGCGTTACAATGCGGGCATTTTGTCTGCTCGACAGATTGGATTTGTCGGTAAATGCCACTGAGATGACTGTGAAAATATAAAATTGCGACACTAAATTGACCCATCTTTCACATCTCGCAAAACAAGCATACATAAAGACGTAGCGTTCTTCTGGTGTGTGACGCCGTTGAGTTTGGTAACCACCCATCAATCCAACCGGCACCATATCAGAGTATCATAATCGTGACACTCGCTGCTGTGAGAGCCTCAAATTTCATGTCCATTCATATAATAATATACTGAGCAAACAGCTGCGTGAAAAATAATAATTTTCCTTTCCAAGGCGCAACAGCCTCTAGTGAGCCAGGGTCTCCTCATTATGGAGGCTTCACGATCACGCGTGAAAAATAATAGTTTGAATATAATTCTCTCTTTTTTTTTTTTACTGTCCCCCTAGCGATGGGCCTAGTGTCCTATTCTCCTTATGCAAGCTAATGATAGCAGACTGTTACCAAGTGTTTTCGAGTTCGGTGAATCCGACTGCTGTAATAGCGGACTCCTGTAGTTATTTCGTTTCTTGTGCCATCTGTTTCTTCACTCGTTACCAGCAACACGCTTCTAATCGGCACCGCGCAGTTCCCGTAGTTAGTTCTCTGATACAGTCGGTTGACCTTCTACACTTTGGTCAAGTTTCAGCCGAAAATATGTAGACGGTATGGTGACGTAGGCGAGGGTTTTGAAGATTACTGCCAGGGGAAAATGATTTCTCTTCTTCGAAATATCCAGACGGGCTCTGGGTCTCACCCAACTCCTACTTGGTGGGTACCGGAGTTTATTTGGCCTAGGTAAAGTGACCGGAGTGTAGAGTTGAACACCTCCGTATAGTGCCGACTGAAGGATGGGGTCTTTGTGTGGACAGAGACCTTAAGTGTACTTTACCCTTACCCCATGGATGACTAGGATCATGCAGCGATGATGCCCCATATTTATTCGCGAGTTGGTAGCTCGAATCCCGGGGATCTACACGTATACACAAAATATCTTTATTTTACTCCAAAATCTCCAGGTAAATGCTGGGGTATTATCTTAGAATATGTCAAATCACTTAGTTCAAAGTCGGTGCGTTAGCCTTATCATTATTTGACATGTTTAATTTCTGCAGCTGAAAGACCGTCAAATATCCTGGGAATCAAATACGTACTTTCATTTATACCCTTTAAGATTAAAACTGAAGTACTTGAGTGTTCATCTCAGCAGAAAAATGGCCCCAGGATTCGTTTTCCTACGAATAAAGAACAATTTTTATGTTGAAATCACCTCTTGATCTGGCAACAACGGCATATTTTAAAATTCAGAAGCTAGTCGCTTGTCATCTCCGGTCCACTTAATGCCGTCTCCAATACTGTCATCCTGCAGCCTTTGTTCGGCTCGCAGGAAGACAAGTTTCAGCTCTGTCACTGCGGCAGAGCGAACAGAATGCTTGACGTGGTGTGTATAGGAAATAGACAGTAAATATGTCGTGCATTATTCATGAAACTTGTGATAGCGGAAATATAGACGTGACTGTGACGGTTTTCAGGGGCTGCGCTGGGAGAAACGTATTTCACGGTGCTCTGCATCAACGTACAGTGTGTTCTACACAGCTAGTCGACTCGCTGTAAGCCACATCTTCTCTTAATAATGCTTGAATTACTTGTCAGAGATTTAAACCTGTGTTTATTTCATAAGGGAAGTTCGGCATGTGAGACCATGTATGGGTGTTGTTCCCCACAGCACTGACGCCAAAGTCGCGGTTGGGTGGGTGTTATCTGCTCTGAAAGTCCTGGGTTCAAATCCCGGTCAAGTAACTGGCTATTATGAAATTGTTTGCACCTGGAGAAGTTTCAGTTGGTTAATGTTTTGTTTTCAAATTATCTGTGTCGCTTCTTACATGACGCAATTTGTCTTTTCTTATATGCCATTCCAGTAGTTAGGCACCCAGCAAGTTGGTTCCTACTTTATTTGGCATTGCCTGGTTGTAATATACATACATCTTGACTGATTTTTTCGTGGTCTTCCTTGCTCCCTCCTCATAAGTTCCGGGATTGAATACAAAATACATCTAAGACAAATTTCTTCTACAGTTTTACAAGTCAATATTTGTTAATGATCCTGCCATTCGATGACAATACATAACAGACCTATAAATACGCTAAGTTACCTATATTGTTCTTACATTAGTAACTAAATAAACAAGCCAGTTTTGTCCTAAATTGTCGATGTGCTGTGGGCAGTCTGCTGGATTGTATTTGTTGATAATCTTAGTCCTGATGCAGGACAGTTTTTTTGGCGAACGGTGTTAGGTACTTTTTTTTTAAGCTCATGGTTCCGTGCATCGTAATTCAATGTTAATAAAATCCAACCAGATGCAACAGTATGCAGATATTTATTTACTGCAAAGTCACTCTACATGTTTCGAGTGTCACAGCACCCATCATTAGGAGTACTAAAAACTGTAACCGCAGCCACCGGTACAGGTCATAATACTGGTGCAGCTACTTCCCTCCAACGTGGCCTGATCGAGTTCCGATCCTGATGATGGGTGCTGTGACACCCGAAACATGTAGAGTAGCTTTGCAGTAAATAAATATCTGCATACTGTTGCATCTGGTTGAATTTTTGTTAACATTGGTGTTAGGTACATTACCTCGTTTTTGTGTGGTGCGTTATTATATTATATTATGTTATGTTATGTTTTATGTTATGTTATGTTTTATGTTATGTTATGTTTTATGTTATGTTGTTATATTATATTATATTAATATTGTTGAGTTGTTAAGCATAATTATTCGACATTACAGGGTATTAGCATGACCTTAAATGTAATTGTAAAAACATTAATAAAAAAAACACAAAATTACTTATTTGCTTCCAGCACGGACAGTATTGTTTAAATCCCACTTTGCTGCCTGTTTCTGTACACCTCTTGGTACGCGTATTGCAAATTGAAGGACACCGTGCGAAATAAACTGCACGCATGATGGTCCAGTTCTGCTTTACTGTGTGTTTTCGTTACGCAGTTTGTATGCACTTTAGGTTTCATGGAACACTTTCCATAACGCGGAGTCTGTTTGGATTGGGCACGTATCAAGTACGCGCGGTTTGGGGAGGAGGCTTTAGTTGTTTTGTAACATGACTTTTTATTACTAAACTTTCGCGTTATACCAGCATTGGCTGTGCAATGCAAAAGATTCGTTACGTAAACGACCAAGCAATAGTTAATTGTGTCGGGCCTACGAAGAGAGTCTCCCCCAAGCTTTTATAATTCGTCTAATAATAATAATAATAATGGTAGTTATCAGTAACATAAGCTAAATGAATTGATAGTTAAGTGTATATAATATTTAATACCAGCTTATTGCACAGTGTTTTTTTTTTCGATTAATTATTTCTCCGACATGTTGCGACGCCAGTTCTTGGCCAGCTGCACAAACTTATGAGCTCCCTGAAGATGGCCAAGTACTGGCGTCGCAACATGTCGGAGAAATAATTAATCGAAAAAAAAACACTATGCAATAAGCTGGTATTAAATATTATATACACTTAACTACCAATTAATTTAGTTTATGTTACTGATAATTACCATTATTGTTATTATTATTGTTATTATTAATAGACGAATTATAAAGGCTTGGAGGAGACTCTATTCGTAGGCCCGACACAATTAACTATGTGCAATAAGGTGGTATTAAATATGCAATATGCAATATGTAATACAGTTTCACTGAATTTGTACAATATTAAATTTGCAGTTAAGTGTTAGCTGTATTATTAATTTTGTGTAACAACTGAGCGCAAAGCCAGAAGAGAATGACTTCTGTTGTTTTATAATCTGACATGTTTTGTGCCTGATTCCCGATCATCATTACATCAATTTCATATGATTTACTTGTTTCTGTTAATTACGCTCTGAAAGAGTTACACTGAATGATGTATGTGCCATTATGAAACATAAAAACACTACACAACATGCATCAGTTTTAGACGTAATTGGTTATCATTTGATGTTATTTACTGTGTGCTTAAATAAAAACGGATGCTTATATCATGTGGTGTCGACGTGCATTTTAATGATTCCTGTCGAAGGCATGATCGTACGAAGTAATAATAATGAATTTGATTGAAGAATATTTACCACGGGGCTCATAACTAGTTTTAATCTGCTGATTTTCGTCAGTTGTGTTTGTTATGCATTTTTATGGTAATCATAAACCTACAACTGCCAGACTAACGTAATTAGAAAGTTGATAAATTGTAAATTTGATTCCATATAATTCAGAATTTCGTTCCTGAAAATGCCATTGGGAATAATGGCTGCTGTACTTGTAAATGAAAGCTGTTCGCATTTAGACAGTCCCTTAGTAGCAGTCACTGTGAGACAGTCTGCATCCTGAACGAGTGTTTCTGCATTTGAAAAGTGAGCACATTGAAAGACTACAGTCTTCGTATCTTATTAGTCGTTATTACAGGCTGCATATCTTCACAGTCTCCATTAAAATCTTCATAGCTACATGGCCTTCGCTACAGTCTTCGTAAAATAAGAGGCTTTATTAGATTCTTCATACTTTACAGCATTTCAGTCTTCATGTGTAGGTGTGTGTAAGTGTGGGTGTTTTGACAATTGTGTGGGTGTTTTGGTAATATGTGTACCTGTATTTACTGTGTTTTTGTATTGTTTCGTTTATGTATATTTATTCTTATTTGTCACTAGTGTAAGGACTACTGCCACCGAGTGAAAACTCAATTGCAGTAAATAATAATAATAATAATAATAATAATAATAATAATGTCGTCATAGCCTTCGTTATGGTCTCCTATATTTACAGCCTCCAATACACTCTCCATACATATGTAGCCTCCATTCGATTCTTCGTATCTTCGTTGCCTCCATTAGTCTTCATATGTTCTGAGTCTCCATTACAGTCTTCATATCTTCATAGCCTCCGTTTCAGTCTTCATATCCTCATGGTCTCCACTTTCAGAACCTCACACAAGAAAGTGATTGTGTCCGTCGGATAAAAGTATGTTTGTATGTTGCCATGTATTGGTACTGAGATAGCGACAAAAAGACAATTTAAGCCTTTTTTACTCTTTCCCTGCTATCGTACTTTTATGTTAATCTCTGAAGGTCGATGCATAACCTTAAATGGCAATTTTAATAAGACGTGGTCCAAACTGAGGAGAATTATTGTAAGTTTTTTATTAATTTTCATATACATTTATATTTAATTTCTAAGACAGTGTTTCCCAACGTTCTTTTCCGTGGAGAAACTACTAAAATAATTTTTTATATCCTAAGGAACCTATGGAAACGTTCACAGGCCAGAAAATACTGACAGAGGGGAGCGCAGTTAAATTACTGCTATGCACATAAAATCAGCGAACATTGCAAGAAAGAATGGAAACATTTGTTTTGTCCTTTTCCGTAGAGAATATTCCAGTATTGCCAGATGCCAGACAAAAATTCCCGCGAAATATCTCGGGAATTTTTGTCTGGCAACTGGGAACCTCTGACGATGTTCTGAGGAACCCTGGATAAGGAAGACTGTTTTAAAGTAATGTCGACCATAAATATAGACGTTTGCTGATTTAAACTACCTGTATGTCAGTGTATACAAAGAATAATCACGAAAGAGAAATTAACTTAAGTGTTGTGGCTGTGCCTGATTTGGTTCGACCCTTCCGCCTGAGTGCTCGCTCACAAAAGACAGACTCACTGACTCACTGTACGTGGCAAGGAACTGGCGCATTAACACTTTGAAGTACGAACCCAAGTCCTAGTCACGTCGCATCTGTTCGTCAGTAGTCAATCCACCTTGACCTCGAGCCCCTGTCTGCGATCATGACCATATTTAAGTCTCATTTCCGACGATTGCAGCTATAACCGCTAAGGATTATCTTCTTCGATACGAGGACGTCTCTGTTCTTTGTCAGAAGTCCCGGTCTGTGTCAACTGATACGCGACCACTCCATATGCTGTTAAGCAGAATATTAATGTGCTTAAGCTGTAAAGGTAGTTTATTCATTGTAACTGAAAGCTTCGCCTCCTCCAATTTTAGGTATTTATATTTTCCGTATCGGGCTTCGCCTTGTCCGCTGTTGCGAAAGTGTACATCCTCGTAGTTCTGTATGGCTTCGGTTGTTGTCTGCATAAACTTATGATATGATCATGGCCGTACGGTCGTCTTAAAAGCAATAAGCAACTCATTAAACATTTTTTTGTGCCTTGAAGAATTTTCTGGGGTGCAGAGAACCCTGATTTGCGGGCGCTGCATTTTAAAAGACAAGTTTCTGTAACAGATTTCCTTTAGGGGCAGACATAAGTCATTACAATTCTAATTAGTGATGTATGGAAGTTTAATTTAATGTTAATCGCTGAATTTTGAATAGTTTGTACTCTCAACTAATGTTCTGATGACCTTAACTTCATCTTTTCTATTCGTACATGTATTCTGTATGTAATCTTTCTATCAAACGTTAGGAGAGATATTTTATAGACTCACAAAGGGATTTTGCATTTGTTCAGTATAAGCCAAGCCTCAACCTGTCTATGTCTCTGTAAAGAATAGGTGGTCTGAATCTTATAACTGATTCCACCTGACTAATGTGAGGCTAATGTTCCTAAACTTTGACGCGAGCATTTTTGTAAAGTGGTATACAAAAATTTTGTTCCTAATGCACAGCAAACCCACCGCGTCTCCTTTAAGAGTCCACGTGGTTAATTCAGTATTAGTTAATAATCGCTGTTCTAGGAATCGTGTGAAACACACAAATACAGTGCGCGAGCTCACAAAAAGCAGGAGATACAAGAAGAGGTTAAAAAAAACAAGAATGTTCACTCTATAAGATGCCATGAAGGCACAGAGGGGGAGTAGAAGTTTAATCTAAAAGTTATAAGTGTGCTTGAAAGGCCTGATTTTTGAGTCAAATGACTCTGTTTGTAAAATGATCCATTTTTGAGAAATCAGTGAATTTATATACGACTGTCAGCTACAGTTACATTGGACCGATATTAAGTGAAAATAAATTAGATCAACAAATTTTAATGGAGACCCCAAATACCAAAGCTCTCATCGATGAGGGATGTAGGCGGACATGGCGTGACGTATTATGCAGCCATTTTTCCTGCACTGTGCCAAAAAGAAAAGAGTATGGCAACCAGTGCTTAGTATGCGTATAGTGTATGACAGGCGTCAGAGTTGCAGGGAAAGACTGGAGACTGTGTTTCTGGGTGCAACTGGCCCTTTAGCTGCATTAGAAAGTCTGGGATTACACGGGGCTACTTTACACGCTACTCGCCAGCGAGTTCACTCGCCAGCTCGTGAGCGAGCAGCGAGTAAATTACCCACACCTGTTCAACGCAGGAATGAAAACGCTGGGCACTCAGCTGCTAGCTCTTTTGACATCTCAGAGATAAACTAAAGAATTTCAGTATTTTATCGCAAGATACTTACTGGCCGTATCAGTTCCACTGAGCGACTTTACAAGTGGGACTGTACACTAGCCAGCGAGTAGCGAGAGAAGTTGAACCGATTTCTGTATTACGCGCTCGGATTTACTAGCCTGCCAGTTTACTTGCTTTGTAACTAGACATAGCAAGTTTAAAAGTTACTAGTAAACTAGCTGGCGAGTAGCGTGTGAAGTAGCCACGTGTAATCCATGCCTAAGTAGCACGTAGCCTATATGTGTCTTTATTAAAGTAATGACTATGGGCTGGGTGGCTGTGGTTTGATTCTTGGCGTAGGAGTCAACAAATTTTCGCTCATTACCACGTTCAGGAGCCTGGAGCTCATGCAGTTGTCGGATCTTTTTCGTGGTGCAAGGGCGGCCGAAACTTGAATATTGCCACTTATTGACGTTCAGTGCTGAAGAGAAAATAAAGTTTGATTGTCACTGATGTGAGTGCAGAAAGGGTGTTAAGGACCGAACAGTCATTTCCCTTGTAACTGCACATTTATGTCTCTACTTTTCCATACACGAAGCTAATTTGTTTAGTTATAAAGTCCTGACTTGTATTCGGAAGGTATGATGTTCTAACTCCGGCAAGGCTACGGCCTACTTCGGCCGGAGTTCGTAGTGGTTTTTGTCCATCCGTGCAGTATAATGTGTGGATACTGCATCTAGAAGCAACTCCCATTGATATCCACACGCCGTATGTGACGCTTTAAGTACTCGTTGATTTTGACACAAAGTAGTTAAGTAAACCGAGCAAGAAATCACGTTCCAGGGATGACAAATACTTCTATAACAGACATGCAGTCAGTAAAACAGTGAATAGATATCGCTCTGTTGTCACATGAATGCACCAGCACGTAGCAATGAACTGTCTCATAGCGTCACGCGGGCTTCTGTATAGCCCATCTCTGGAGCGTGCGACGCGATGACACTGTGGTCTTTGTGATGTTAATAGCTTGACTGGCTGGCTGCTTTGGACGAAGGGTAGAGAATAGAGATGTAACAACGCCATGTTTTGTCATCCGTATTCAAATAGGGAAGAGAACACCAGTCCTCGCGTTGTGGAAACTGTCAGCAGAGATGACAAGGGAGAGCGGAAGGCAAACCATCACAACCACCAACACCATAATAATCATCACAGAAAAAACCCGACATAATAAACTTGTGGTTTTTGTTTTCGTTTTGCTTCACGGGCCTTTCAAAACCGCACCAATTTTTTACTCTTTATTTCAAACAATACAGCGCCAAGCAGTGCGTTTGTCGGATGTCAACATGGGAGTGACGCAGACCCCGTTCGACTGTCATATATTGGTTTGTTTCACCTGCAGAAGGGATATCGGTAATCGTTTCTGAAGAACAAAGAGGTGTTTATTGAAGCTGGGAAGCATACGATTATATGTTACATTAATCATTGGATATTAACTCGCAGTGGTGTCTGCCGAATCAAATGTGTACTTTTATTACGATGTCACTGATCTAATTTATACATATATGCCCTAAAATTACGAAATGCTTTTTTGAGATAATTGGTATTAATCTGTTTTTGCGACATTTCTTTGACGAATTATTCCCCATTGGACGTTATTTCATTAGGGTAAAAAATCAGAGTATTATTTATTTTCTTTACATTACGGTGGCTTCCAAAAGAAGGATTAGCACTGTTACAGAGCTGATTTAACGTTGCTAAAATAACATCCGCGTATAAACCTGTTCAGCAATCTCTGGTTCTCGAAAAAAATAAAGATTTCCAGGATATAGCCTTACGTGGAATTCATAATTTAAAATATTTTTCGTATCTTCTGTCCTAATTGTGCTCCAAATCGTGAATTAAATGAAAAGGAAATGAAAGTACACCCACTTTTAATCTTAATGGGTTGATCGTTGCACAGAAAGTCATTAAATGTTGAAGTTGACGTCCCCACACGTGAAAGGACAGGCAAAATATACTTGTACACGTTGCTGTGTTCTGGGATTCGATGTTGTATGATCTGATAGTTTAAAACTTTTCAGGGGAAGCATATGCTTCATCTTCAGGGTAGAATATGTCTTTTAGATGGAGGAAGATAATTCTTCTGTAAGTCGTCTGTATGCAGGTAGCCATCTTCATTTCGCAGCAATTAGAAGCTCAAACCTCGCTCGTACAGGAACACGAAATATCGAGGGAGCATCATTAAGAATCTCGATTTACTGTAATGTGGGAAGCAGCGAATTCGAACCTTCATTTAGCTGCAGTGACTGGCATTGTTTCCAATGTATATAGGCAACCAGAACGCAAACCTGATTACATGCCAAAGATTTCTGAGTGCTTCAATTACAGAAGAATAAATAACTCAATAGATAAAATGAACTAAGTAACTCATTGATACACTTTCAGTGAAAATGAACATAATCCTCTTCATCCGCTTATGGATTTGTGTTTTCGAAATCGGGTTTTGTGACATTTTGTACTCGTCTGGGCACAATCAGAACAACTTTTGCAGCGTCGATAGTGCGTCATGTAAGATTCACAAGCATGTAAATACATTTACTGCTGACAACATTTTGGCCTTAGAAATACTGCTTGTGGTCACGGATACTTACGGCTAGTGGCATTTGTCGTCAGCTGGACTCACAACGCTACCAAGATAGGTGGCTCCTTAGAGCTCCCTACCCAGTGTATCATTTCTTTATACTTTCACGGCGGTAGCCGGAATACCATTCACCGCTATTCTGACACTCGGAAGGGAGAACTGTACTGGTGTCTTGGGACCGGATAGTCGCAACTAATAACGCGCTATGAATACAGACGGTGCTTTCCATGTAAAGGAGCCACAAGGGATGGTGTCACGTCGTGTCTGTATTGGTCTCAGCGTCCTGGGACAGTAATATCAGAAGGCAGAGAAGTTGATGGATACAGTAAAAAATGGAACTGTCGACAGAAGTTCGGAATAACAATGTGGCGCTGCTATCGATTTTGCTATGTTGCACGTGCTTTTCAGAATTCTGGATAGATTATTACTTGTAACCATTTGACAAATGATTTTTGAATTGTAAAATGCAGCCAAGAAGTCATTTAACTGCGTAATCAAATGGAAACAAATTTATTTATGGTATGTTGGTTTTATAAGAATTGTTAGAAATGCGGCCCTCCTTGTTCCGTGCAGTACTAATAACGCTGTAGTGCTGTTTTACAAAGAGAATGGCACAACTTTACGTTGGCATCAATGTGCTTTCGGCTGACTGATTTTTGGGCTATTCTGTATGTAAAAGTTCAGTTGTTACATCACAGAGATCACAGCTTCTTCGTTAGAAGCAACCAATGCCGCTTGTAGTCTGTGTTTATTGTTAGAAACACACGAAGACTGTATGGCCAAAATATGCAGTTTCTTAATGTTCCTGCAGGCGGCACCTGTAGTTACGACTGGACTTTAAAAGGCACTATCTATGGGAACGGACATGACAGTATCGTGACTGCATGCAGTCTGTGATTACGGCACAAGCAGTAATCACTTATCTCGGACACATGATGCTCAGTGTGCTGCACCAACCACGACAAAGGCTACAACAACACTGGATGATGATGATGATGATGATGATGATGATGATGATGATGAAGATTGTATACTCTGTATTTCCCAAAGAAACGGCTGCTCACGTAATCAACCATTCCTCACTTTGTATAGAATCGAGGGCTCGTTACTGCCCACCGCTGATCCACATTATAATTCCAGCGCACACAAAACGCTTGGTTTTTGAGTGAAGTCACAACATGGAACCAAATCAAAGATAAACGGACGCTCCCAGCTTTTACGCAGTTACACTTCGTCTGTAACGCCGTGCAACTGCATTCAGAATTTTATTAAATTTCATATTGTGGTGGGGCGTGTTTATGTAGCGTGTGTCCTGAAAGTTATTTACCGCCCGGCAAAGCAACTTTTAGAATATGTTTAGAATACGGAGCGGTGTAAAGTAAATGTTCTAAAATTAATCGAACTGTTGCGTATTAATGAAGCATTTCAAAATAATATTGCAAAGCGATATTATTGGCTTAGTTGTGTTACGTACGTGTTCAAGTACACGTGTATTGAGAGAACATGAATTTTTCTTTTAATTATCAATGTATGTGAGTTGATTACGACTAAAAGTGTTTTATAAACCTCTGCAATCCGTTATTTTGACCAGTAAACACACTAATACAGTGTAATAATATATAATATATGATATGATACATGATATGATATATGATATATTATATGATATGATGTATATCATATGATATATGATATAATATATGATATGATATATGGTATGATATATGATATTATATATGTGATATATATGATATATGATATAGTGTGGTATGGTGTATGGTATGGTATGGTATGGTATGGTATGGTGTGGTATGATGTGATATATATGGCATGGTATGATATGATATGGTATAATTACTAGAGTTAAGATAATTTAACATGTCCAGTTATTTAAGTTACAGACCCTCGAAGTCTTTTTCAGAAGCCTGATAAATTGACTCCCAGGTGCAGTTGCCACTTCTGAACGAATATACCAAATACATCACAGATAGGTGCATTAGTCCGTCATACTCTATGGCTGGCACCCCGTGAAGAAATTTAATCTTGTCAGTGTATTGAAAATTCAATTTATGATCCAATGAAACTAACTCTCTTGGGCTCTTGGCCGCGTCAGGTGGTTCAATGGCAAACAAACCGACACTTTGAGAACCATCTCTGTGTCATCATTAGGGAGCTGATCCAGATGGCTGTCGAAACGTTAGTTTATTCTCTGTTTAACCACCTCACAAGGCTGGACGCCCAAAAGACTTATGGCATTCAGTCACCGCGAAAACTTCAGATTATACGGAGTGCTACAGAAGTCACTTGCCACTCCCTTTCTGTTAACCTTTTGGCGCCGGAATTTTTTTTAAATTTTAACACATCCTGTATATTAAATGTGAATAATACGGGAACCAAATATGTTAGAATTATGAAACAAACTGCATTTTGGAGAGAGAGAGAAAAAAAAAACGGAGAGTGTATACCATGTTTAAAATATTCAGTACCTATATTTGTTGAATAAATATATAAAATGCAACATTTAGAGGTTAGCGGTGCGGTACGACCACTATAGTCGTCGTTAGGCATCAAAAGGTTAACAAACATCGAGTGTCAGTTGACCTTGTTTGCATTTTGTATATGCATGTAAAATTCTTTTCAAAACCTAATATTTGTTGATACCAAAGGATGGAATCGAAAGAGATACAGAAGAACAAGTATAGCGCCTTTATTGATTCTGTTGCAGGAATAGTTTATTATTGACTGAAAGGGTCAGTGCAGAGGTACAGCTTTAGAGTGGTATTCGGGAGATTTCATTTCGAATCTCGAACGGATCATCTGCCATCCCGAATGAGGGTTTGCGTGGTGTTTCTTCATACCTTAATGCAAATAACAGAAGTTGGTACCTCGATTAGGCTACGAACGCATTCCTTCAAACCTTTCGCACTTTATCAATCATCCCGCACTTCGACGACTCTCAGTTCTTCAGATCGTAGTAAAATAAACCACAGAGAAAGAGATGTGACTCTAACTTTTAATGAGGGCAAATTGTCCCAGTTCGTAACGGAAGATAAAAGGGAACTAATGATTTGACACTTTCTAGAATCTAGATTGAATACTGGTGTTGAAAAATGGAAGTACAGTTTGATAAAATCCAGTTGGGAAAGTACGAAACATTAACACTGTTTGGTGAGGTAGCTGTCCAGTAAGACATTGAAACGCCCGTCTTATGTTTGTTTGTTCGTTCGTTCAAAGACTGAATCACGGCAACAGAGTCCGTCTTGAGAAGTTAAGAGTCCCTCAGCTAGTCAATAAATTTTTCATTTATGAAAAATGAAAAGCCCGCCAATTCTCCCTCACCTGTGTCAGATGAATCCAACCCACATCCTCTATCCCAATTTCTTTAAAATCCATTTTCCTATTATCCTACCATCAACGACGTGACCTTACAAGTGGCTTCCCACCAAAACCCTGTATTCTTTTCTGTTCCCTCCTATGCGTGCCACATGTCCAACCCATCTCATTTTTCTTGCTTCGATCTTCCTAGTAAAACTTGCTGAGGAATTCAGATTATGAAGCTCCACGCCATGCACTTTTCTTCAGCCTTCTTTGAATTCCTCCCTCTTAGGCCCAAATATCTTCCTCAGGTTCGTAAAGACACTGCCAGTAATTCAGACCACTGCAGTGTACAACGCGAGGTCACATGTCGTGATTACGACGTGCTGGGCAAACCCGCGCCACGCTAACTTCTTGGGGTGGGGGGGGGGGATAGGGTTCCGTGAACGCGGACTCTTATGGACCCCCCCGCCCCCCATCGTTACATAAATTTTTGGACATCAAACTTGTACACAGTGCCTGTATAGCAAATGCCGCCGGCTGCTGTGGCGGTTGAGTGAGTAACCGTCCGCGTTTTTCCATGTTTATTTAAATATTTGAGAATTCGGAAATATTTCCCCCGTATATTTGTTTCATTTTCAACCGCATATAGCTAAAACCGCGCTGAGCGAAACCGTTTTCGGCGAGGGTTTACTGTATATAGCGTAGAATTATTATTATTATTATTATTATTATTATTATTGAATAATGAATCGGAAAGGATGTGAAGGAAGGCGGCAGTGTTTAAAGTTACGTATTGTCCCGTCGTGTGGGTGGAGCGGGTGAGGAAAAGGACGAAACAGGGTGTTGGGCAGGATATTCTATATCCTGGAGCAAGCTAGCCCCAGAATTCAAGTCCTGTTGATTGTTCCAACATGTTAATTTTAAACCACCAACGTACCGAGGTACTGACATGCGTTGGCATGTTTGGGGAAATGATAGCCATTGACTTCTGTAGAGAGGTTTTGAAAAACCGCAAAATTCTTGTCCCGCATTATTTTCCTCTGAATGTAAAACCCTTCACTTGTGGCATATGAAAGTGGAGAAAGATTCAAGCTCTGCTTTCACTCCATTTGAGTCTTCCTGCTGTAGAAACATGCGGCCAGTCTCAATGCGGCTAGCCTCAATTTCAGTGGTCTGCAGTGTCTATAGTGTGTTGCGTAGAAGATTGAGTAGTTCCCTCATTCTTCGAAGTATCATCATGACCTCTTGAGAATATCTTGAGGTTTATAAATAAAAATCCGGACGTGGAAGAGAACCAGACCAAAGAAACTGGTGCTTCAGTAATCAAAAGCAAGTTGGGGGGGGGGGGGGGGGGACCCTTTTTTCAACACCACAAAAATTGTCTTCCGTTTTTTTTCGTTCCGGGACCTTTTTTTTTCCCCCATTTTTTTTCTTACCA
>Ga0123355_10007657_pt1 | contig 16215 bp, 10 predicted proteins | sample TergutEmb28metaG_3_FD_89872 | JGI IMG/M metagenome (GOLD analysis project Ga0123355, IMG submission 89872) | Embiratermes neotenicus P1 segment gut microbial communities from Petit-Saut dam, French Guiana - Emb289 P1 | ecosystem: Host-associated > Arthropoda: Insects > Digestive system > Gut ...
AAAGACCAACTTGATGTCACTTGCTATTTTATTTCACTTCTTATGTGCTCAACATGTTTCGGACATTAATATATCCATCATCAGGAGCTTGTGACTATTCTGTTGAATTACCACATTGGTCGTGTTGAGCACATAAGTGAAAATAGCAAGTGACATCAAGTTGGTCTTTTATTTTTCAACTATCACAATGATGCACGGTCCAATAAACATAGGATTCAAGTTTGACATGTTCAGTGTCACACATGTGACAATGTGGATTTAATAATTTGAACATTAAACTGAATTATTCTTGCTTCTTTGGCACAAAATCCTTTAAAGAGGGGACATACTACAAGGGCATCATATAATGAACTGGAGGGAAAATTTTGTTACTCGATTAACATAACATCAAAGTTGGTAAAAAGCAGGGTCATCCCAGACAGATTTCTGTGTTTGAAAATGGCCTATTACGCTGTTTATAATGTGTATATGGTCCAAAGACTTCAGTGGTAATAAGATGAGCCTCAAGTGTCCCAACAAATCAATGTCTTGAAGAAAACCTAGCATTCAGAAAATTTCCCAAGGTGCCTGATGCTGTGAAAACAAACATAAAGTACTTTAATATTATTCATACTTATTGTCCTTTAAAGAGAAACAGTTTGCTGCACATTGCATATATTTAAATTGAAAAGCAAATTAACTGTAACAAACAATTCCTAAAATGTTAATTCAAGCTTTTAAAATATAAGGTGGTTATTATAATTGATACATAGTGCATTCAGGACTATAAGATAACTTTCTTCATCTTCAAGAAATGAAGCCTAACATAAGATATGAACTGGTGTATGTTCTGTCCAGGTTACATACATAGATAAATATAACCAGACTTCATTTACACCCCCTCACAAAAAAAAAAAGACAACCATTCAACTGTAAAAGTAAATCATAAAGTTTCCCCTTGTGCATGATATTAAGGAATGTGGGAAAGTGGACGTTTAGCTCCACTAATTCTTAAACTTGGCACTACATGCAGGTTAGTGGTCAGCTCCATATCAGACAGCTTTAGTCCTGGAGTAAGAACCCATGGGTAGAACCAACAGCCAGTTTGGATGCTTTGAAGGAAAAAAATCTCTTTTCCTACCAGGATACTCTATTTAACACTTAAAAAAATTTGACAAAATGCAAAATTTCTGCAGTGCACTGTACCATATATGGATTTGTATGCATAACTAACAACAGTGGCAAACTGAATCAGCCTTTCTAGTGAAACGATATCTTACTTGTGACATTACGAGTGAGATATTCTGTATAGCAGTTTAATTCATCAATGAAAAATGAAGATTCCAATGGCATGAAAAGGCCTTTATAATTACTCCTAAACATAAATCATTATCCTCTGCTCTAATGAATGGCAGACAGTTACAGTGTTAGGTTGCAGGGAATAAAACTCCAACATAAGAACTATTGATTATCAGCAACAAGCAGCATTTTCCTCTTCTTTCTCTCCAATGTTCAATCTGTAACTGACAGGTCAACTGGTACCTGAATTTACAAGTGACAGTCCAGTGCACACATGTACCTGTGCATTTTAACACAAATATTGCAGTCAGTGACTAATGCATCCACACTTGGAGGGTCCAAAGACAGTGTCACACTACAGGGTGCTATTAACCACAAACAAAACATTTCAAACAAAAGCTTAAGATTAAAAATTTGTAACACCTTAGAGGGTACATTGTTTCTGAAACAGATATTTGCAAACTAATCATGTCAAATCTTCCACTACAAATTAATATCAAATCTCCACATTGAAGGAACATTCAACTCACTGGCACATGCCAGATTTGAGATTCTCACATTGGTGTTTATGAAGTTTTAAGTCTTCTTGGATATAACACTGTTCTGATTGGTATATTGTTACCAATGTTTTAGAGGAACTACCTTCCTCTATCATCTGGGTCATGCTACTTAACTTTCCATCCCTTACACCCCAAATTCATCTGGCTACTTCCTACTCTTCTGTACTCCCATTCTAGTTACCTCACACATGTAACTTTCTTCTGTGTACCACCTGTGGCCCCACCCACTGCAATGTACTACTCTCCCATTGGTTCACTACCCCTGCCTTTCCCTGCTTCGGTACTAATTTCGTCTGTACAGCCCACTCTTCTTGGACTTCTTGAACTCTAAAGATGAAGCCAGGAATTTCCTCCAGAAGGTCAGTAACAACTCACCCACGAAAGGTTTTTCTGAGTACTTTTGCTGTTCCCTGTCAGTATCATTCCATCACTTCTCCTTACTCATTCATTCATGTATTACAGATAATATACAACCTTAGTAATTGAAAGTGTCATTAATTTACACACTCCAGGACATCTAAGTGTGTGTGTGTGTGTGTGTGTGTGTGACTAGCCACTTTGATAGCTGAAGAATAAGAGACCAACTTGATGTCACTTGTTATTAAGTTTTATTTCACTTCTTCTATGCTCACCATGTTTCGGACATTAATACATCCATCATCAGGAGCCTGTGACTTTTCTATTGTATCACCACATTGGTCGTGTGTTCTTGTTTCGATGTGTGTTGGAGTTTTGGTGTGGCTGGGTTGGGGTGGTATCCATGTAGCAGGCTGAAGCACAACTGTTGTGTTTCAGCTTGCTACACGGATACCACCCCAACCCAGCCACACCGAAACTCCAACACACATCCAAACAAGAACACGCGATCAATGTAGTGATACAATAGAAAAGTTGCAGGCTCCTGATGAGGGATGTATTAATGTCCAAAACATGCTGAGCATAGAAGAAGTGAAATAAAACTTAATAACAAGTGACATCAAGTTGTTCGTTTATTCTTCAACTGTCACAATGATGCACGGTCCAATATGCATAAGATTTGCTTTGATAGATGTTCACTGGCATTATGTTAAAGTTAGCAACATTTGCTTTCAGGCAACAGAAGGAACATACTTATGTGTGAAGTTAATGGTAATATAGAGTGACTATTGGAATTAATTTTGTACAGACATTTTGATTAAACAAAACCAAATAGTATAACAGTGCAATAAAGGGAAAATATCAGTTATTCACCTCACAAGCAACAACAGTGTCAGCCCCACACCTCGCTGCCATCAGTGATAACAATCCTGTGCCAGTTCCAATGTCCAACACATGAGCTTTCCTTCCCTTACTATGCAGCTGTTCTATGGCCAGCTTCACTCCAAGATAGTACTTCTGATTCTGTAACACAGGGAAACTTCACTTAATTTTCATTCCCTGTATGCAACATGCATATCATCCTAAACCATATGATACCCTCTCCAATAACATATTTCCCCACATTTGTGCCCACAGCAACTGCAGCTTGTGTCATCTCCCTGTGGTTGCCAGATTTACACTGGCATAAGTACATTTATACAAACTAAGGCAGCATGAAACTGTGATATACACAACTTACAGAAAAAATTATTATAATGGTATATTTACATATGTATAAACTTACATGTTTCACAAGTGGCTTTTCATTTTCTTTCCATTCCTGATGAGACAATAAGAACTAGGTAATGTGGGATAAGTAACATTAACATTTGAGGGGGTGGGAAGATGGAATGGAGCCTAGGCCTCGCCACCTAGGTCCCATAACTGACAACACCGCATTCTATCTTGAAATTCAGTTTTGGAAACATCGCACTTTCTCTCAATATTCTGTTGCTGCAGCCATGACCATGGCCATTGTCCTATCCAGCTGACTCTACAGTCAATAATACCCCAGTTTATATAAAATATTAAAATAATGGAAATTAAATAAATACATAAATTAACTGATATGATCTCTTATAATTCAGGACAGAAAAATAAAGTGAAGCAGGTATCAACATAGGCAGACTTATAATTATACCTGTTATTTTATAGAACTGTGATGCTCTGTCTTTTATCACATGGGAAGAGCTTAGACAGTGGGTGTTTGAAAACAAAATACTCAGTACCTGTGATGTAAGAAGAAACAGGTGGGTGAAAAAGATTATGTAATGAGGAAGTTTATAATAAGCACCCTATGAAAAATAGTATTACTATGCATTATAATCAAGCAGGACAAAATAGACAGAGAATGCAGTGCACGTGGAACCAAAATGCACATAAGATTATGACTGACAAACTTAAGGGAAGAGAACATTAGCCAGATCTAGCCTAAAGGAATACTTAAATGCTCCATAATAAAACAAGGTATGAAGATGTGGACTGATTTCACCTGGCTGTATCAGATAGACCAGTAGCAGTTTGATGTGAACATGGTAATTAACAATCAGGTTCCATAAAAGGCAGAACATTTACTATATGAACAACTCCTAGTTTTTCAAGGACTCACAAACATGGCTGAAAAGTAAACATACCTCTACATACTGAGCATGTGGTTCTGTACGTACATACCACATGCTGTGGGACAATGTAACTTGAAGGCTGTGTTTGGCAACACCCTCCATATTGGTATGTGCACACCATGTGCCATGTACAGCCTACCACAGCACACAGTGTCCACATACAAATCCACATGGTCAATTAGGTAATGGTACAGTGACCTCTTCACTACCCTGTACTATGTGACCCCATAAAAAATAATACTGCCATATGAAATTTGACTGCCTCACAGTGGTGGTGATAATGTTTAAACATCTTCAGGGATGGACACCATGTCAAGCAGTAAATAGAGATGTTTCAGAGGAGCTTGTTGCCTTGTTACCTTCAGGGTCCAGGAAGCCCAATCCCCTTTTTAGACTTATTTATCCTGAAGATTAAGGTGACAAGCTCCTCCAGAAGATCAGAAACTGCTCACCAATAACAAGGTATCCTATCTCACAAGACTTTCATCAAATATTAACACTTCCCAACAGTATAAGCAAGTCCAGCATCTCTTCTGGCTGCAGCAGCATTTGTGGCTCCATGAAGATACAATACTTTCCCACAATGTTTCATTTCCTGTATGTTGTGTGAGTCCATCCTGCATACCAGCATTACCTATAATGTTGATTCTGTGAAGCTCTAAATCTGTCAAGTGAAATCTTAAGTTCAATCAGTCTGTTCTCTTGTCTATACTAGTATACCTTCCCTGAAAAATTAAACACAAGTGGGCACACACCTTACCCTTTCTGTATCATGTAACATGTCCGCAAAGGCTGAACGTGCAATCTCTTGATGGTAATCATAATCTTCATTCTGAAGTTCCCACTCTGATTTGCCAGTTACAGGATTAATTCTTGCCGTGAAGACACTCATTCTTTGTAAGTTACAGCATACACCCTGGAATACTTTGGGATTAGCTAATTACATATCCTGCTGAAACATATTTTGGCACACAATCAATATGCACAAGGTAATTGGTTTCCGCTTTTCTGGGACATGACGTGTCACTGGATAATCAGTTCCTGACATTTCAAGACAATACAGTAGTCTTTATTTTCCAGGAATTCTGACACTAGAAAATTAAACTGCGTCGTCTCGAAACGTCTTGATCGATTACCCACCTTCACAGTCATATCCGAGAACGGAAACCTAAGCTATAGTGCTGCGAAAACCTAATATTCTCCCAGTTTGGGGTTGCTTAAAGGCGCTTTCATTTGCATAGGTTATGTGGTAACCAGTACACGTGCCAGGGAACCTCAGTGTATTTCTACAACTGGGTTACATAAAACACTTCGCAGACGGAAACACGCACATCAAAATGCGGTCGGATCAACATTATACTTTAATACACAAGAATTCGTAACGGCGCGAAACAAACATTTGTAACACATCATAAATTATCTGTAATGCATATTAGATTTAATTCAACAAGCACCGAACTTTCACTGACTGAAGCCCCTAATACTGGCAATTTGCTTAGGATATGATAACAAACACTGCGAATCCCGCTTTTATAATACAATACTTTTTTTACCCGTCTTCTTCACCAAATTCACTGTATTCATTTGTACTGATTTCAATGTTCGAGCCACGGATTAGTACTTCTTGTAATTTGGTACCCCTGATGACACCACTCAGTCGTTGGAAATCTAAATTTTTGAACGCTTTGGCTCAACGCAGGTGGAGAACGATTACGTTGGTCATACTGTATTGCAGGAGTTCTCAGCACGTTCAGTCGTACAGTTGTATAAGTTCATTAAGTCAATATAGATGTTTTACTTTTGGTGTTGAAAATTGTTCCTAACGGTACAGGAATTAGTCTTGATTTCCTTAAGTACGAGTGTTGGTTTTTTTTGGCATCTGTTGCGAATTTAACCTCGCTTTCTGGGCGTTGAGTTCGACATAACATGGCGACATCCACAGGCGGTGTGGGTAAGTGAAATCTGCAACCTAATATCGGGGAAGTATCGTGGTAGACACACAGTTAATTGCTAAATTATATTAAAAACGTAGTAAACTATGATTTAAGAGTGTTGTGTTTGTATAACGTTTATATAAGTAGGTCTTCAAACCATTTTCTTGATCATACCGGTGTAGCCCGCACCCGCCATTTCTAGAAAAGTAGAGATAGTCATTTCCGTGATAATATTTATCGTGTAAAAGAAATGTAATTCTCAGTATGTCTGCTGTGTATCAGCTGTTACATTAACTGTATATATTTTCCAGTAACCTTTGACAGTTCATGGAATGTTGGTAAGTTCAGATTAACCATTCCATACCTTGAACCCACCAAAGGTTGGGCCATGCTGGTGTAGTTGCATTACCATGTTCGAAGTATGCGTTGAAGTGTGCATGATCGTACGTGATGAATTTGACTGGACTTCATTCGTAACTTTGGCAGTGGGAAAGTTATGTGGTGAATTGTGCAGGTTTGGGTATTTCTAATAATAAGGTGTGTCATATATTTAAATTTGGTTTGTATAAATGGTCTTTGCATTGAATACCAGGACGTAAATGTACATTTTGTGCCTGTATTTGAATATGACTGGGGTCCGAATTCAGTTATAATGTGCTTTAAAAGGGAAGGTGTTCATCAGCATGGATTAGCCAGCCAACATGAAAGACACCAAGAAATTTTCCCACTTCTCGTATTCATTTTCAGTCACTTTTATCATAAGTACACTTGAAGCTAATAACTGGTGTATAAATTCTATCTCTACAATTTGGTGAGTGATACTTTCGTTCTGTTCCAGCCCTTGATTTTTTTCCAGTGTTCTGTGACAGCTGCATCTTAAATTTTATGCCACCTTTATTATTTTGCTGTCCTTATCATAGAATGCAGTGTCCTGTGCCATCTTGCATATTGCTCACTTCTCAGGCAGAGGAGTTAGACAGTTCTCCAATCAAGTCTGGTCTTGGAGGTTTGGCATACTAGTGGAACCAACAAAGATGTATGCATATATTCACAACACCTGTGTGAAAAGTTTAAATGTTCTTTTTTGGAAACAGAATAATTGTAACTGGAACCCCTGGTCTACTGTGTAAGCTGTCTGAGGAATTATGAGGAGAATAGTCAAGCCTAGCACCATTGTCTCCTCAGTGAGCACTTGGTATTTCATTTATTATCTTGTCCTTACTCTGCTTTTCCCCTCTCTCCTCATTTTCCTTCCTGTAATTTTCTGTGGTTTTTTTTCTTAGTGTGACAGGTAAATGTCAGGGTAGTGACTTTAGGCCAAAGTTCTTTACATACAAAAACTTTTCTTGGGCTTTTCCATTATTTTTTTGTTGTTTGGCCCAAAGTTTAACCCTGCACATCCTACCTATGCTGTTACAGGATATCACTTTTTGTCCTTTGTTTGGATGCAATTGTATAATTATTGTTGTGTAAATTAATGTCAGGAGTATGTGAATCAAAACATACTTGCTGTATGTGAAATAATTATTGTTTTAAAATGTAGTGAGAAGAATTGTATGTCTGGAAGACTCGTATATTAATGTTGTACATGTGAGTCCTTTTTGATTGATGTCATTCCCTTATATGAGTAGCAGTTTTGACTCTTATTCACATTGTATATTTATTTATGTACATATTTGTAGTTATGCTGTCAGTAGCTGTGCTTATAGGGCATCAGATGGTAGAATGGTAGTTATTAGTTAACTGGAACAGATATTGAAGGAAGTGGTCGTGGATTAACCTTTTGACGCCGGAATTTAGCGGCTGTTTGGCTATTTAAAGGGCTCACTGCGCGGCCACTTTAGTGGCTGTTCGGCTATTTAAAGGGCCCACTGTGTGTCCACTTTAGTTGACGTTCGGCGTTGAAAGGTTAATGTGAGGTATGTTACATGTGTTTGTGTGGAAGTGCTGAGGGAAACGAAAACCCGTAGTCAGAATAGCCAGTCTCAGGAAAAGGTTTGAATCTGGCATCTTCTGAATATGAAATAGGAATGTCATCCACATGACTGTGATGTGCTCTGTGTTTGCATTTCAGATAATGGTATCTGAAGTGGTGTTGCAGACTGAAGTTTTTAGTTCCAGAAAATTGATATGATTGTGAATGCTCTAGCTTGTGACACAGTTCTTGTTACAATTTTTGTTTTTGTTTTGTTGAACAATTTAAATGTTTGGTGATGTAAATGCTGTGACCTCTGTTTAAGTTTACATTTGTACTGAACTGGCAGAAGCACCAGTTTTTCTCTCTCAATTTTTTTTTAAACTACCCTGATGTAATTAAATACTGTAGCTTATTTATAACAGTCGTTGAATATATTCATGTTCACAGAAATTGTTACCAAACAGTTTCTGTTCTTTATGTGACTTTACTGCAGTAATTACATTGTGTACGTGTTGTGACTGTATTATGAATATATTTGCTGCCCACAACAAAAGTTACAAACCATGCTTATTCTTTGGACTTTTCTTAAAGTAAGTGTTTCAACCATTATTGTGATAATATTATATGTATTCCCATTAACCAGAAAATTGGTACTAAAATTGCACAATTCTTTCCTTTTGGTCTTCCTTGAAATATCATCATTGTAGACTGTTTTACGACAGGGCCATTGTGTCTTCCTAAGTGATTTCTCCAGAGGGTGTGATCTAGTGCTTCTTCTTTAAATTTCTAGCTTCTTGTTTCATTAAGACAATCCAGTAGTTGCTTACTCCCTCTTCCTCATCTTCTGTCACTTCTGTCTTTCCTGTTATCTTTCTTTCAATAACGTATGTTAGAAGACATTTCAGTGCAAGATGTAACCAATCCAGTGTGCCTTCCTTCTTTTTATTGGATATAGGGTAACTAACATAGAGTGTGTGTACTCGTCGAACACGACTATATTTATTGGTAGAATATAAAGTATTTTCTACATAAGGCCTTGTACCTTATGTAGAAAATACTTTATATTCTACCAATAAATACAGCTGTGTCAGACCAGTACACACACTCTACATTAGTTTTTTCATAGAACACAACAGGGATGACGAACCTCATGATGGGATGTGGGGTGTTTCATTCCTCATTGACTGCCTGTAATACTTCATTTTTCACATGATCATTCTAACAGATCTTCTCCAGCACCCCATTTCAAAACTTTCCAAGGTATTTCTGATCTACTGTCTGAAATTTAAGCACCATACAAAGCTGTGCTCCAGATGTTGTATTTCGCTATTTTCGTCCTTAAATTTAAGTTAAGTTTGCTGGTTAAAAGAGTCTTCTTCCTGTTCAATGGCAATCCTGTGTTTAATTTTATGTGCACAATTGGCATCATTTATTATCAGGCTATCCAAATAGTTGAAATATTCCGAATTCTCCCATTGTTTTCGAACTGTCATAATCTGTAGTGGGGATGATTGCCTGCAGATTCCTATTACCATAGTTTTTTCCACATTTATTTCCATTCCATTTCCATAGCATCTTCCAACTTCAGGTAGTCTATTAATCTTGCCCAGTACTACAGTTTCTTTCTTAGCCAGTAGCACAAGGGCAACTGCGTATTTCAAACGTGTCCTGCTATTTTGAAGTCTCCAAACCCTTCAAGAGCTTCCTTGGTAAGGTACATGCTGTTTTAGTTGAATAGAATTTGTGACATACATCATCCTTGTCTTAACTCTCCTCTTCAGTCTTCACACTCCTTGGGTGTCCTTGGTCCATTCATACTTTAACATGCTGATCCATGTCCAGTTTTCTGATGAATCTTTTTTCATGTCATTTCATACCCATGTTCTTCAGGATCTGCATTAATTTAATCCAGTTTACATGGCCATGTGCCTTCCGACAGTCTATGAAACATATACACAAATCTTCACCCGTGTCCTACATTCGTTCTGATATTATTCTTACCGTCCCATTTGCATCTGTAGTTTCTTTTCCTCATCCAAACCCAAAATGATGTTAAGCAGGTACTTACGCAATTTTCTTTTCAGTCTGTCTTTTTAAGTATCCGCCCTGCTGTATGTGCTTGCATGTGCAGTGGTCATTTATTTTGTAGTTTTTGGTTTTTTTAAGGCAATCATTGTAACCAACATGAAATATACTTTACTAGTATAATGAAACAGTTTATTATGGCAGTTTTATGGATATATATTTCATCTTACCATGAATTGAAGTTGCAGTCTGCTGACATACGTTTAAGCTGACATAAGAAATTTGTATTAAGTAATATTAAATGCCTATTAAAAAAGAAAGGGTAGTACTTTACATTTTTTTCCAGTTATTTACATTGAATTGTTTTGTTGCTGGTGTTGTTATTAATTGGCCACTTTGCTGTTAAACCATCATGTTAAAAAATGATAACTCAAATGAATTGAATTGAATTTTCATTGTTGTGATTTCTTTGTCTCCTTTTGATTTTTGCTTCACAGAATAACATCAAGTCATTCAGGCCACATATTTCAGTTTTGTAGTTCACAACATTTTCTTTTGGTGTAACATGTTGGTAGAGTTACTGCTTTCTACACTGTGTGTATATTGTTCTGTTTGTGTTGAGGGGGTTGGATTGCTCATAAGTATGTTGGGTATAAAAACAGTGGTTGGTGGTATTGGTGGGTTTGTAGCTTTGTTGAATTTCTGTGAGTCTTCAAGCTCAGTCTTAGATCATCATTGTTGTTGTTGCTGTTGTTCACTTTATACAGGGTATTTACAATTACATATCCAAAACAAACCATGCTTGTGGTGTACAAAATGTTGCAGTTGTTCTGTGCTAGCAGTAGTTTGTACATGAAATGTTATTTCCCATATTAAATGTTTTGTACTTTTACATTAGTACTTCCTGTAGTACATGTGCAGTGCCCAGTATTGTTGTTTTCTGTACTTCCTGGATGTTGTGCTTTCCAGACATGTTGCTTCAGTGGCCACTGTTATTACTGTTATCGCTGTTCTTTTTACAGTCTATGTAAGCTGTGTTTCTAGCATAAAGTTTTTGTATTATTTATTTAGTTATTCATTCATTCATTTTGATGTTACAGCAGTTTAGCTGCCTTGCAAAGAGTACAGGTCACTGACCAAGCACTGTTTATTCATTATTCTGCCATAACTTCTGACTGTATGGCAAATATTGAGTATTACTGCATTCTGCATAAGAATATATGCACCTTGGCAGAGATTGAGCAGTTTCGAACTCTCTTTGTAGTTTATTTGGGGTAACGCCCATTGTGGATTATGGTAATAGTGCTACATAAACAGCATTTGGTTACCATGTTCTTATTAGCTCTTCTGTTACATTGATATGTTTCTGAAGCTTCTCACTGATGGTACTGTAGAGGTAGTGACTGTTGAGAATTGCTATGTGTATGAAATATGCTACTTTGATGGTTTTGTCAAGCACGACTATAGTTGGTGTGTTTTTATGGACAGTTGATGAGTTGTTATGGACCTGTCATGGTATAGTTTATGAGTTCTGTAACACAGATTGTGGCTGATATTCATAATATGGTGTTGGTTTTGTCTTTGATAGTCCACATGTGATAGCCAATTCTTGATGGACTACATTGGCCAGTTGATTGTGCCAGTGGGTTAACCAGTTAATGTTGAATGATGATGAATGGTTTCTCATTTCTCTTGACATTTTTTGCAGGTGTCATTAGTAATATTTGGGTCATTCAAAATGTATTTCTTATAATTATTGGTACTAGGAACCAGATCCTGTATATGGCTATCATAAATCGAGTAGTGTCTGTAAAGAGTTTGCCTTCCCTAAGTCCTGCAGTTGATGATTTCTTTCAAGGTCATAGGCATGTCTTCCATGTTGTTTTTTTGTTGTATCATTATGTTTGTTCTCATTTTGTTGTGGAAGAGGATTATGTAAGATAAGAGGGTTGTAATGTTTGTGTTATGTACAATTCAGTGTAAGTGGGAGTTTTAATTGTTTTGGAAGTGATTTCTTGTTTACTTGGTTATTATGAAGGGTGTGTATGTCAGTAATTCCTGTGCCACTATTATTATTATTAGTAGTGGTAGTAGTAGTAGTAGTAGTAGTAGTAGTAGTAATCACCCTTATGCTGGGTTGTTATTATTGTTGTTGTTTCATCATCATCATCATCATCATCTCCTTTATGCAGGGTATTTATACTTATATTCCTCAGACAAACTGTGTCCCTAGAGAATACAGTGTTGCAGCTATTCTGTTGTTACTATTCATGGTGCTTATACCATTAGTTTCAGTGTTGAATCTATTGTATTTTTACAATAGTGCTTTATTGTTGTTATTATTGTTGTTGTTGTTGTTATTATTATTATTATTATTATTATTATTATTATTATTATTACACATTGAATTCAGGTTTTCAAAACTGAAACATGGGTGGGATAGCTCAGTTGGTATAATGACTAAGCTGTGGGCTGACATGGTTTAATTGTAGCAGGGGCAAGATATTTTTCTGTTTGAAGTACCCATACTGGCTCAGTGAGTAATTGGGGCTCTTGCCTCAGGGGAAAGGGATTTGGGGGGGGGGGGGTGAAGCTGCCAAGGTTAAGAATGAGTGGAGCTATGCTTCCTCCCCCTCTGCCTTCATGGTGTGCACAGAGACAGCTTTACATTATCTGAAAAACTGAATGATCTGACATCACATATATTTTCTGTTGTGTATGTTCATTGCACTTCATGATGATTGCTTTACTATCTTTGCAACCAGGCTGATAGGCAAACTTTTTTTTTTTTGGTCAAGGTATGGGAGATTACTGTTTTCAAGGTCTTATATGTTGAAATGTTTTTATCTTAATCACACACCAGCATATTTATTACAGAGAAGTTAATTGTTGATGAAGGTTGAACACACTCCACCACTGTTTGCTGACTCTTCAGTTAATTTCTCTTGCACAGATCAGACATTCTTCCTTTCCAAGTTTCTCATTAAATGCATTTGTATTTCCTTGTATAGGTCTTCCTGTTCATGCAAGCTGAATATTGTGGTAAAGTCTGTATTATTGTATGTTGTTCAGTGATTGCTTTTTTACAGTTGTTCCACGTAACTTCCGTCTGCTTGAAGAACTGGAGCAGGGACAGAAAGGCGTTGGTGATGGAACTATAAGCTGGGGACTTGAAAATGATGATGACATGACCCTGACACATTGGACTGGAATGATAATTGGACCCCCTAGGGTAATAATGCAAACTATGATTGTATTTTAGTAGAGGACGCCCCATTGTATTGAGTATAATATTAAAATGAAATAAAATACATACTTCATCAAACACAATTATTTTATATTTTATTAATTTAAGTAGTGGTGACTAGTTGCCACTATTTAAATTAATAAAATATAAGATAGTTGTGTCTAACAAAGTATATATTTTATTTAATTTTATTATGTAATTGTATTTTTTTCAGACATTGACATCCATTCTTTGTCTGCATAATAGCGTACATATATATAGTCCCAAAAAGTTACACCTTTTAAACTGTTACAAACTCAGAGCATCTTATTTACCTTTCAGCACTTAACACCCTACCTGAAAAATTATTTTTTGTTAAATTTAAACACACATTGCTTTATTTGCAACATTAAAATAGCCTGTGAATTCTTTTTTATTATTTGCCTATGAAATAGGACAATTTTGGTACATTGTGTTACAAAGTAAGCCTAATGTTCAGGGGAGTAGTATGCGACTTAAGTATGGGCGATCAGGAAGTTGCTTGAAATGCTGCTGTACTGTATTTCACTATATTTCCAACTAATGAACTGAATGCATCAGAGTCCCCTTTGAAAAGCTAATTGATTCTGAGCTGGTCAAGAAGCTTCCAACATTTTATGGAACCAAAGGTTCATTACCATGTTCGCAAGAGACTACTTGTCCCTCTCTTTAAGCCAGATGAATCCAGTCCACAACATTATATAAAATTGCCTTAGGTTCCATTTTTTTATTCCCCTCTCTACACATACATCATCCAAGTGATCTCTTCCCTTCTCGTTTCCCAACCAAAACCCTGTATGTATTTCACTTCTCCTCCACGAATGCGGCATGCCCCATCCATTTCATCGTCCTCTGTATCGTTGCAGTACAGATCATTAATTTCATCGTGCAGTTTTCCCCATCCTCAACCCATGGTGTTTCCTTAATGTGAAAGATGAAGCCAACTTTGTTATCTTTATCCATGTAAGAGCATTTTGTTGATTATATCTCATCTCTAATCACAGTCACAGTGGGTGCAACATAAGTGTATGGGTACAACAGTGCCGTTTATTATAGTGAAAGAAAGAACATAAGCTCTGCTGAGGATGAGTCCTCCTGTTGGCAGCCAGTAGAGGCCAGCATGTGTTCAAATCCACTCTGCATTAATCTTGAAGAGAAGTACAAAATAAAAGCAACATAGAATATAACAAGTCTTTCTCTTACAGACTCCTTATGAAAACAGAATGTACAGTCTGAAGATTGAATGTGGACAAAGATATCCAGATGAAAGTCCAAGTGCAAAATTTATTTCTAGAATCAATATGAATTGTGTCAACACTACCAATGGCATGGTAAGTAGAATTTAGTTGGTAATTTATTACAGGGTTGAACTTTTCGACTAAAGCATGATACCTGGTATTATTGTTGGTCATTGACCACGGCAGTGGTTATATAAAGTACAGTTCAGTTGCAATATGATAATGATTAAGGAAGCTTGCTTCAACCGGAGCTTCTATGTCTACTTGTATGGTTTGGAAAACAGTGAAATGATTTATTGAGATTATCAGAGTAGATAAATATTTTAGTATATCCCATTGCACACTTGGTGCCTTATAACATGCATTCTTCTTTAAACTCCATGTTTATATCTGTTCTCACATCTTGTGCAGATCCCTGTAACCTCTGTAGTTGCTGCAGTTGCCAAAGTTTGATGACTGTTATTTGACAAATCATAAATAAAGCATTTTATTTTATTTATTTATTTTTTTTATAATTTTATATACATGGGTCTGTGCATCGTGAATCAAATTTAATAATTTTCCAGCAAGATGCGACTTATTCAGTTTATTACATTTCTGTAGGCAGCTCTACATGTTTCGGGTGTTGACACCCATCATCAGCAGCTGGTACAGCTGTAAATACAGCTTCTGGTATTGATTAACAGGATCTACTACCATCCGCTGTCATTGTTGAATTGGAACTGATTCATGTGTGTTGTACGGTAGGTACAGTATGATAAACATGAATCAGTTCCAACTCAACAACGAAAGCGGACGGTAGTAGATCTGGTTAATCAATACCAGAAGTTGTAATTACAGCTGTACCAGCTCCTGATGATGGGTGTCAACACCCGAAACATGTAGAGCTGCCTACAGAAATGTAATAATCTGAATAAGTAGCGTCTTGTTGGAAAGTTATTCAATTTGTAAACAAAGCATTTTAAAAGTTACTAAGTTTGTTAATTGTGCTTGCAGTGATATGTAGAATTGGGGTACAAAACACCAAGCACCAGGTCAGATTTTTGACCTGTGCTGTAGAATAACATGACAAATGGAGCAAGTTTTTCCAGGCTCCATAAATTTTAATTGAGAGGTGGCATCTTCCTTTTTCTTTCTAATGGGGACCTGTATATTCAAAATTCCTGTTCACAGTTCTGTTTGCGTAACACATTCGCTCACTTCTTTATCTAGCCAAGTTTTTTCCATGTGGTAGTATTCGTACACTCAGTCCAACAAAAATCCATCGCCTTGATATTTCGTACGTCCCGCTCAGGCAGTGACGTGCGGTACAGTTGCCATCATAATTTGAGTCGTTTTTCATTTCCCATAGTTGTGCATTCATGGCGTTTCTGTGTCTTCCATTCATTACAATCAATCACGCCGCATGTATATTAACCGAAAACAAAAATAAATTTGCTTAATATGAAATTAAAGCATTAATTAAACTACATTAAATT
>Ga0123355_10007658_pt1 | contig 16214 bp, 9 predicted proteins | sample TergutEmb28metaG_3_FD_89872 | JGI IMG/M metagenome (GOLD analysis project Ga0123355, IMG submission 89872) | Embiratermes neotenicus P1 segment gut microbial communities from Petit-Saut dam, French Guiana - Emb289 P1 | ecosystem: Host-associated > Arthropoda: Insects > Digestive system > Gut ...
ACGAAGGGGATGCCCAAGTCGGTGTGTAATTGACGGTTGGAAACATACCAGGGGGCGTTGGCAAGGGAGCGGAGGGTTTTGGACTGGAAACGTTGGAGGATTTTGGTGTGGGAGGGCTTCGCATAGCCCCACAGCTGGATCCCGTTAGTCCACACAGGCTTGAGGATACATTTGTACAGGAGAATTTTGTTGGCTAGGGAAAGTTGGGAGCGGCGACCCATGAGCCAGGACAGTTAAAGCAGGAAATGTTAACGCTTTTAAGGGATGCTGTGCGCAGGAAGAGGCCTGAATTGTGGGAAAACCACACTTCGATATTGCATCACAACAATGCGCCGTCTCACGCGTTGCTCCTCGTCCGCAATTATCTTGCAAAATATGAGACATCCGTTGTGCCCCATCCACCCTTCTCTCCGATGTTACCCTAAGCAGAATTTATCCTGTTTCGAAATACTGAAACCAGTTTGAAAGGAATTCTTTTCCAAACTATAGAGGAGATACAGGAAAATGCGATAAGAGTACCGCGCGCCATCACAGATAGTGGGTTCCAGGAAGTATTCCAATAATGGAAGAAACGTTGTCAAATGTGTATCGCCATTAGATATAACTACTTTGAAGTGTACAGTGCTTAAAAAGCAGAAAATGAGCAATAAAAGTTTTATAAAAAAAGACTGGTTATTTAAGAAAACCTTACATAGGGTAAAATTGTACGTTTTAATTTCGTACATAAAACTATATTTGCTTCTTCTCTGCTGAAGTATATCTAAGGATAAAACAGAAAATTTATTCCGTGAATTTTCATCTTTATACTCCCTTCTATAAATTTTTCAAGAATTGTTAAAACAGATAAAAATGAACAAAATTTACCAACAAATAGATTTTGCTGAATATTATCCCTTACAACTTGTTTATCAATTTGGTTTAATTGACCTAATTTCTTGATAAATGTATATATGTCAATATTTTTATGTGTGGATCGGAAAGCAATAATTTGTGGTTTTACTGGATAAAATGAGATTGCTTTTTTGAGAATTTTTTTTTCTGCTTCCGACAATATAGTGGATCATATTTACAGGAAATGCACAATATAAGAGTAACACGTCTTGCAAAATTAATAGGAAAATCTGTTTTCTCCAGGATTATGAAATAAAATTTTATGTTATTTTCATTAATGGGACAACAACAATAGTGTGATTCACAAGACAAGTGTACGGAATTATGATTCCCAAACAGATAAAGGACAAAGAGAAATATTTTTTAATAAGATAAACGGAAAGAGAATTGTGGTAATTTGGGTACTAGATATAAAAATTAATTTTAGTACATGCATAGGCGTATAAATTTTATCCTGTAATTCCTTTTCAAAAACTAAGCAGATAAATTGCAGTACTCAGTAGTTAAACAGATATCAGGTTAGCAGTTAAACAGATATCACCTTAGATTCCAAACAATTTTATTTTAACCAATTTTCTACAATTATAAATTGATTGATTGATTGATTGATTTTAATTTGAGTTCGGGGCTTCTCAGCTCCGATGCACCTAGGTCTTGATTAGAAACGCCACTTTCTGCCACATATAGAATCATGGGAGCCCCGTAACCTTACAAAATTTCCCGAATCCTAAACTCCTAATATCCTCCGGCTCCAAGAAAAAGGACCCCAAACTCGCATGTCAGAGTGAGGCTAAAGCCTCGCACTCGCAAAGAATGTGAGACGAGGTTTCTTCTCTCACACCGCAGTTCCTACACAAGGGGATGTCAAGCAGCCCTAGAAGGTAAAGATGGTTCCGCAAAGTGTTATGACCCTAAGAAGGCCAGTTACAACACTGGATTGAATTCTCTTAAAGGTCATACATTTTGCAATCTTACCCAAATAGGGTCCCGAGTTAAGCTCTCGAGCCTGACTTTGGGTATCAACAAGATTTCCCCATAGGGCCACATGTTGTTTGACCAACCAGCGACAGAGACTGATTCGTAAATCTCACCTAGATACACCCAGGGCCAGCTCGGGTCCAAGCAACCTGAGAGCAGTGCCGCCCCTCGCGAACCCACCAGCGATATCATTACTCGTATTCCAACAAGTCCGAGGACCCAAGAAAATCCCACCGCTTGGCGAATAGAGATATCATTCAACGTCTTTTGGCACTGGTGAAACAAAGAGACGTTGTTCTAACGGCCTTAAGGGCTTACAAGTTCTTTGACTATCGCAGCAGATACTCACGTATTTGTCCGGTCTATTCTGAGATTGAGTCTCATAGTCACAGGCTAAGAGAGTATATATATTCGCCTAAAAGAATTTTGCATATCCACCTAGAAAAAAATTTGAGACATCGTTCTACCGATTACCAACAGAATCCAGCCCCGTTCCCCTCGTTCACATTGGGCCTGTTTGTAAACCAGCCGTTCCCTTTGGATGCAGGAAGAAACCAGTTGCTTTAGTCCAATCCTCCCTCGTCAACATGGTAACTCTATATTGTGGTTCAAAATTGTATGCTGGCCGCATAACGTCAAATCCCATATTAAATATGGGATATGCCTGTTGAAACCGCATCAAAATACTGCTGTGTCCTCGCTTGGGTTGTAGGTTAGACCAACATCCCAGACTCCATTGTCGATGTGCAGGTGACCTATCCTCACTCTAAACCACCAACAATAGGGAGTGGGTGGGAGGCAAATGAGTGCTTCCACAGCATTGAGGGATTAGTGCGCATAACCCCCGTTTTACATAAGCATTCAAATATTTCAAACCTTCTTACTTTCTTCTTGGCCAGGCCACATCCCCTTAATTACAGCCATATCATTGATTAGCAGTAAAATAAATATTTCGTCACAAATTATAAATAGCAAAAGAAAGTAAATTTTATCAAACTGGAACCCAAAAGGGTCGAGTACTTTTCTCCGTAAATATGCACATAAAACACGTAGGTGTAGTTGGCACAAGTAAGATAAGCTGGCTGTTATATACTTACTCTTCTGTTACAGTTCATTTCAGTAGCACAAACAATATCGAAGCCTTTCCTATTGCACAGTATCTAAAGTTCTGCTACTATTTAGAACATACTCAGGAAGAATCGGTTCCTCTGTGTTCTCACATATCAATAATTCAGAAGTGGCTTCATGATAAGCCACCATAATTAGGCAGAACGTGAAAAAAAGGTTGTTTCAAGAAATAAAAGGCTAAGAGTTCGGGTTTACTTCAATAAACCAAACACTTTTATCGCAATTCCTTTCCTTCTCTATAATTAAGGGCAAAATCAATAAATCAAATGGCGGAGAGTGGAGATATATTTTTTCTAAATTACACCGAAGTAGTACCACTTAGGCACATAGAATTCAGAGTAGTAGGTTTAAGTGTTTTATGATCTTCGTGTATCTGCCTGTACATTGCAGTCTTACAGAATATAATACTACTAATTTAGTTGTGTGCCTGAAAGTACGCTCTATGTTATGGTCCGGAAATGAAACTGGTTCTTAAGTGAGTTCTCAAAATGTGATAAGCTACTATTAGCTTTGTCATGTCTCTCCATCCACACGGAACACTTTCTTTCCCACAAGAAGCATATTCATTAAATCAATATTTGAGAATTATACAAAAATCCTTTCAGAAATTTCAGTTTTATTAAAATAATTCAAGATTAATTAATTTTTAAGTGATATACAAGACTAGAAAAATAAAAAGGTAAATCATTAGGAAATAACTAGATATCCCTGGAATAAAAGATGTAAGAACAAAACAGAGAAAATATACAGTAAAATATTACAGAAATTAATAATATTAATGTAGGTATAACATGGATTTCCGACAGTATAATTTACGTTCCTGACTAGAGACTGGTTCATAGGCGTCTTCGGAAAATTCGATAAGAGACTATTAGCTTTTCCGTTTCTTTCCCTCCGAATGGAACTACTACTTTCCCAAAAGAAGAATGTTCATTAAATCAAAATTAGAGTTTTTTCCAAAAATTATCACAGAAAATCTCTTTTCATTAAAATATTACAAAACTAAATGCAATATTTCTGTACAACTACGCATATTTTTAAAAATATTTCACCGATTATTTCTCACACACTATTGCACTTTATAAGCTAAGGTGAATTAAAATTACGGTACAGTTAGATAGTTTACAGATTGAAATAATTTACGGCGTATGCACTTTGCATGTAGGATGATTACGGCTACAAACAACCGCACTAACTAATTACTAATTTCTTATCCAGGGTAAAAATTTTTGGTCTAACCCTACCCAATGTACAAATTTCCTAACACAAATTTTCTTGCAGAAATAAACATATTTCTATCCTTGTATGAAACAGTTGCCCAAGGTGAAGCGTAAAGCTTTCACAAATTATTTTCAAACAATTAGTCGATAATCAGTTTTCAGTTTACATTATATGAATTATCACGTTCTGTTAGGTGCTCACGTGAAATAACAAACACATCAATCAAACTCAGTTCAACAAATGGCACTGTAGACAGCAACATGTTTAGATTTCTAAGGAATAATCATCTGGCAATTTATATAAAACATTTAAAACACGCCACTCATTTAAAGGTAACGAAAAACATGAAGAAAAGACGTGTTTCAAATATTTTGTATGAACTTACGAACCGAAACAAGTAGAAAAGCAGAGTTCCATTTATTAAATTGAGTTGTGTTTGAATATTTTATTGTTACTTACTTCAGATGGCTGTTTAGTGTACTACAGCGGAATTTGCAAAGGCGTTGTAAGTATCGTCATGTGCCTTGCCACAGCACACTCATTATGTAGCATTAAAAGTTTTGGTCTTAAATAACAAGAAAACTACAGGGCTATTAGAAGACGCCCTCCCGGAATATAATGTATAAGCTTCGATAATAATTCATTGAAGTCGAAATCACTAGAAAGTTATAAATTGTAAAGGCAAATTCCGAGCTATAAGCAGGAAACAATAATTGCCAATTGTTGTCATCCCAGGCTCAATAATATGCAGTATTAAATAAATGTACCATGCTTCTGGAAGACATATTGACAAACATTAACAGTGTAAAATATTATATGAAGTGACTTTAATTTTACAAATCTGATAATTTGAAATTTATATTATTCTTTAATGTTTGTGTCTTCTTGTTACTGGCTGCTATTTACTGTTCATATATATCACGTGAATGCTATCAGAGACTTTAATATATGTCATACAGGAACATGTATTCAGTTTAAATGCACATCTCGGGAATAGATTACTGTGACTTACTGCAGTAATTAGATAAATTTACTTCAAAGTCAAATATAAAGTTTAATACTCAAAAAATCCTTGAATCCTGAATCTGGAATCTTTGCATTTAAAACTGATGAGATTTATTAACTATAATTTACGTATTGTATAAAGATTAATATGGGGTTATGTAACTTATTTGTTTATTGACCTGAGAAATTTACGAATCTTCTAGTCACTTGTAGATCTGAAACATATATAATCTATAAAACAATATAATTTGTAAAGCTTACATACTTGACGGTTTTGGCATTGGAATTATCTTGAGATGACAATTTCCTAAACCGGCCGTCTGCAAGTCAGGCCACATAAAACCCAGTATAAATGGAACCGGACGTTTTCCTGGTTAAATCGTCAATTGAGTGGCCTTAATCAATCACCATTAACTAGCACGGGGATTTGAGAGAGAGTATAGCTATAACTTTACTCCACATTCTGGAACTTTCTGTCCTCTTATAGGACGAAGTTTGAGTATATAAATGTGAGGTGTTTTATTGCATTGTTTAGAGGAAAATTATTTTTCACTTAATTTTTTAAGAACACTGATCGTACAAAACCTTAACGTTATTGATTTAAGCTTATTGACTTCTTAGCAAATTAATCTCATGACAGTATGAATTTGAATCTGAAGCCCACCCAATTAAGTACCAACAATTACTTGTACAGGCCTCCACAACAAATCACAAAGCGAAAGAAAATCTCAAAATACAAGTCGCTCTGTGACTCACAGTACAGGTACACAAACGTTTTATTGAATAGTACAACGGAACTGCGTGATAACATGAGACCGTGACAGCTGTAAGGGACGGGAAATGGAATGAATGTGTAAAATAGCTTGTTAGTCTGGCTGATGTCTTCTAACGTTTATTGTCATCTTTACATGACACGATCCGCAAACAGACGATTTGAGTCGGTATAAATTATTTCTGAAAAAATACGATAAATCTATGAACTGGTACATATCATTTTGTTGTGCTGTTCTTCCATATTTTGCCTCAAACTATTATCAACACCCTTATGTTAGGTGAAGAACTTTGTGTTGATTTTCGTAATTCTTTATCTCAGCTCCAAGATTTAAATCAAATGAAATTGATAAATTTGTAATGTAACATTATATATATATATATATATATATGTTCAGATTCTACCAACTCTCTGATGACGCAAGATATAAAGCAGTCTACCAGAATATAAGGCGAACAAATTACAGTGTAAGAATTTCGGGTGACGTAACTCCGTTATGTTTAAGTGGTATAAAATGGAAATATAAAATGTCTAAAATGTAATCTAACACAACTTCCAACTAATTATTTTATTAAAAATCGTACATTTTCAGTTACATAATTCGGCTCGCTCAGCTGCAGTCATTTTCGGGTTGATGTTTATAAACGTTAACATGTAAGACTGATATATTTGTTGGCTATGATAACTCATATTATGGTTTTTAATTTGTTGTGAAATAAATTCCAATAGGTAAAAATTATAAACTTTAAGTACGTAATAATTAGACGTACTTTAATTACTTGTGTCTTTGTGGCATGATCTATAAATTTTATGCTGTATACTGTATGTTCGGCTGCTGGAGTACCTTCAGTGTGAGGATCTAATGTTTGGAGGCAATAGTACTCCACTGTAGTAAATTGTCGCGGGTGATGTACTTCGTGGGTAGTGCGTAGGGTGTTTTGTGCATCTGTATTTCTGTAACCAACTCTAATACAATGGAACGCTCCTACATTGACATAGAACCTGCATCCAATTATCATCTCAATTACACTCAAATTATATACACATACAGGATCGTTGATACCATTTTGAACATCCATCAACCATAATTTTAACTCCTCCTTAGATCCACCAGGTCATTTACATACTACCACCAACGCTTTCTCCTTCTAAACTTCGAACCGATCATTACCCAACCAGTCTTTACGAAAGATAGCACACAAGAAGACGTACAACAAGCATTCCTCATATTCCAAGGCCAACTCCATTACAGAAAAAGGAAATAAACTTTTCGAACTATCACAATAAGCAAATGAATTACAATTTATAACACCGTAAACAATTAAACGTATAGAACACGTCAACACAATTTTATCCATCCGCACAACGACAATATACATTATCCAGCAAACAAGTACTAAACAAACCACCTTCACACAACTCAGTAAATAAAAAAAAGTTAATTCTTACACAATATTTTCAATAACTGTTCATAGAAAAGACAAATTTAATGTAGTAATGTCTGGTAATCCTGATTGAGTAATTATTTCTTTATTCTAAATCTATGTACAAAGGGTTACACAAGACTGAATTGTGTTCGAGATTAAGGCGGGAACTGACGTCATAGCGTCCCTCTTTGTGAGCGTGGGGTCAGTACCGCGCGTACCTGCAAGCCGTAAGGGCGCACAGTGAATTGCATGCTGCAGGAGGCGGTTGCAACTTATACTAATACAAGGATTGTTGTCTGAAATATGTCCAACTGACAAGAAGTGTTGTGCGCATATTATCAGTGTCAATATTAGCGAGTTCATGCGTAACACCGAGTCAACGGCACGTTCAGTTAACAGTGTAGCTTGTGTATTTGCAGCATAAACCACTACAATTATATTTCAAGGAACAATTACAATTGTGTTACCATAAGGGTGATAACAGAACAATCCACAATTCAGTGTCAATGTGTGGCCATTGAAAAGCATAGCGAATTCATCCGTAATCGATGCCACTACGTCACATCCGACTTTGTATTACGCACGAGGCAAACAACTGTTCCTGTTACTTACTACCTTATACTTAAGAGTGTAAACTAATCGCATGTAAAATTAACCAGTTCTAGTGTAGAAAATTATATTATTATTGCTTAATACTCACTTACTTACTTCCTCCATGGTTCAGAGTCCTTAATAAGAAGCTAACTGGTTTGCAGCTAGTCAAGTAATTCCCCCTATTTCACGGAACCCGAAGGTTCATTACCGCACTCACAAGCGTGCGCCACCTGTCTATCCTGGAGGAGTCCAATCCAGTCCATGTACCCACATCCCACCTCCTGCAGATCCTTCCTAATATTACACACCCATCTACGCCTAGGTCTCCCCAGTGATCTCTTTCCTCCAGTTTCCCCACCAAGACCCTATACACCACCCTCTCCTCAATCATACGCGCCACATGCCCAGCCCATCTCATTCTTCTCGATTTTATCACTCGCACAATATTGGGTGAAGTGTAAAAGTCATTTAGCACCACTTTATGCAATCTCCTCCACTCTCCCTTTACCTCGTCCCTCCAAGGTACAAATATTCTCCTCAACACCCTCTTCTCAAACACCCTCAGCTTCCTTTCCTACCGCAGTGTCAACGACCAAGTTTCACACCCATAGAAAATAACAGGCAAAATTATAGTTCTATATATCTTAATCTTTAAATTTTTGGATAGCAACCTGGAAGAAAAAAGATCCTACACCGAAAGTTAGCAAGCATTTCCTGACTTCAATCTAATCTTAATTTCTTCCGCAAAAGAATTTTGATTTTTTAAATTGGTTCCCAACTCTTTATTCTCTTCCTCCCTCTCGAAGGTACTATTATCAATCTTCAAACTGTGAATTCGTCCTGCATTCTGATCTCGATTCATGACCATGTACATAGATTTATCAGCACTTACTTCCAGTCTTATCTCCCTAGTAGCAGCTACTTAAGCTTCTGCATTTTCCTTTAGATTATGTATTCTTCCTCCCAGTATATAAACATTATCGGCATAAGCCAGGAGCTGAAGTGACCCATTTAGTTTCAAGCCATCCTGGTTTACCATAGCTCTCCTAATGGTGTAATCTAAAGCAAAGTTAAAAAGCATTTGTAATCGAACGTCTCTTTGTTTCAAACCATGCCTAATAGGGAACCTATCAGACAAATTCTTGCCCACCCGGACTCTGCTGTATGTTTCAATCACACTCATCGTTATTAACATTACAAGTTTTCTAGGGATACCAAACTCAATGAGAATCTTATATAAGGCCACCCTCCCAACTGAATCATAAATTTTATTGAAGTCTACAAAGAGCTGATGAACTGGTTCATTGTATTCCCAATTTTCTCAAGAATTTGGCGAATAGAAGACTAAATTACATTTGATTTGACCTCACATTTATTTGTAAATAGATTATTTCTTTTCATGCTTATAATTACCCCGAAACTAACACTGCATTTATTTCACAAAATTATGGTCTAAATCTATAAGAATATACGTATGTGATCAACACTAAATTTTTAATAAAGAACAAGTACGTCCTTCCTAATGAATTTGAATTATGATTCTTAAATATATAAAATTAACTTAATAATTACACATTTTATGGGAGAAAGACACATCAACTCATTTATATAAGTTAATTAAATCAATTAAAATAAATAAAGAAATGCAAAAGCAACTGAAAATTCCCTCCAATACGTTTGTTATAAAGGTACAGATACACAAATCATCATACTGACTACCCTCGAAGAATACCACACGCGAAAACTTATTAACGTGTAATAGTATTGCCTGCAGTCATTATAACTTCATACAGATGTAAAACCAACACCTCAACTCTGTATACACATCACAATGTATACAGAATAGCCCAAAGAACCCAAGGATATTACGCAATTTTTATGGTTACCTCCTAAATTATAATTATTCTTAAATATTTAAATTTATCTATCAGCATGTTAAACAATTGTAATACGAGATATCGTAGCTAACAAGTATATCAATTGTACATGTACAAATGATATGTCTGTAATTAAGCGGGTGTAGTAAATTAGAACCAAATGTAATTGCTTACAATCTAACCTTATATTTGTTTAACTTTTGAGAACTTGTATTTCCTTGCACATGAATTTTAGAGGAATTTGAATGGGGCTCTTAAAGTCTGGGTGACGCTGCATGACCTTATCAACAAACAAGTCAAATTTCTCCTTACACATTCATTGTGAAACACAGGACCTCAAGACTTGTATCTTTGGATTAATTCCACAAATACTCCGCTTTTAAGAGCAGGTAACTTTAGTCTGTCTAAACTTAAGCTATAACACGAGGCCGTAGATCAGCGTGTTTCTACAGAGATATAGACGCCACTATGCAGTATTCGTCATCTAAGGCAGCAGCTTTTTATCAAGTGGCTGAGGTAGGACTGACGGAATGTTTGTGAGACTCGCACTGATGATGCTCATTTGTAATTAGAGGGACTTTGTGAATGTAATCTTAATATGCACTGGTCTTTGTCCTCATTGACCCATGCGGTTTCTACACCGGTGTGTGAAAAGCCTGCGGCCAATTGCGATGCTATGCCGTGTAATTTGGTAGAAGATGGTCGCTTTCTGTCTTCATATCGAAAGAAGGAAGATTCCTCAAAATGTTTAAGTCATATTTATATATGTATATATATATATATATATTTCTATATGTATTATATTTCCCGAATTAATTTTTTCAAATATAACTAAATTTTCGAATGTCTAATTCATGTCATTCCCTTGTTATTTATGTGAGCAAATAAATGTGAAAAGTGTATAAGAACTTCCTACTTACCTGTCAATAATACAGTGCACAACAGCTTACCTCTGAAAAGCAACACCGCCAATTGTGCATTTATACTGCACCGTGTTGCCTTTTACTTAAATTCTATTAAACTATCAAGTGACCGTTATTAGCTAGGTCTACTGTGACACAGTTCCTTCTGACGCACATTTACTTAACAAGACACAAACTGTCCTAGGCAGATATTTCGTAGCACATGCAACAACGTAATTCATACCAGCAATTATTTCACCTTAAAATTTAAACAAATCTAATAATTGAATGCAATTTAAATATATGTCAATTGCTGTCTGTATCCAAAAATATAAATGAAAATTTTATATCGCAATGTTAAATTGTACTTGTAAACAGGGTGTGTGTGTTGCTTGTTAGAAATAAATACTTGGATAAGAAATGTTTTTATGCATGTATAATCCGTCAAAATTGCCTTTTCTAACAAAGCGAAGACAAGGAAAGGCGAGAGATAATCCTGTCGTAAAATGTTTAAAATAAAAAAAAAATACTTTTCTTTAAAAACCAATCATTTGTTTTATTTCGTCACTATACGTGTGTTTGTTATATTTCTGAACACTTCTATACTGAGGTTATTTGAACGAAAAACCGAACAGTTGAAAGTGCGTAATTAGCGGAAAACGTTAATTGTGTTCTTTAACAAACTCCACCGCCGATCCCAATGGCCCCTCGGTCTAAGGGTTTGGTCTGCGGTCTTTCGATTGATGGGATTGTGGGTTCGAATACCGACAGTAGAGTGGATGTTTGTGTCTTGTGTGTGTTGTGTGTTATCAGTTAGCATTGTCTACATGGGGCTGAACACTAGTCCAGAGGTGTCCTACCGAATGTGGTTGAACTGAAAATTATGTTTCCTCGATAATGGGGAGCATATTGATTTTGATGGATCTTGCGTCATAGTAAAGAAAACGAACATAATTAGAGAAAAAAAAAACATTCTGGGAAGGAGATATGAAAAATGGCTATCGAATTAATAGTGTAAATAAAATTACTGAACTTCTGATTTAGTTAAAATCTTCTATTTAAATTGAACGAAAACGTGTGTCGTTCCATGGATGTTAAGGATTGTGAAGTAATAACAAGTGAGAGATTTTTGAGTCATGGAGTATCACAGAAGGGCGCAATTACTTATAGACTATAAATGAAAGCCATTATTTGTGAAAATTTAGTGTACGAGTACATTGCTGTTGTAAATGAGATTCGACGATAATTTAATAGACACGTTTTCAAACAGAAGAAAGAACAGAAATCATTAATTACTTTCCATAGAGAAGAATTTTTTCTACCTCCTGTAGTTTCCCAACTTCCAAATAAATCTCTCCTTTCTAAAGACCATCTGATTATTATAGCCTTCATTACATAACTCGAATAATGCTTGGGCGGTTTAAATTTATAATATATATATATTCTTCATAGTATGTACGCGCAAGCGTTAAAGTTAACCATTTTATTTTATTTTTCTGAAATAATTTGGTCTCTGCTTTAAGCGCCTCAATTACATGACAGAAAAATAAAATCATTTTAAGACCTTGAACATAGCCGCAAAAACACCTGTAAATATATTTCTTCGTCCTTTCAAAAATACTCATTCATTTCACCCCAAAAGTCCGTCCTTCGGTGCTTAACATAGTTCGGTTTTGCGTGATGCAGTGTCTCATTCAAATGGCACTGCACACTGTTGACATCTGTTAGAAAATTCCCAAAAAAGTAACAAATTTGCTATCTGTTGTTCATACAAAGATTACTAGAAACAGCTGTTTGAAACACACAAACGACTTGATTTATTCTAAGTATATTGAGCGATATCAAGGAAAGAGTCTCATTACATATAACAGTTTTATATAATAAGTTGATAAAAAAGAAAATATTTAATTTATATGCAAGTTTGGAAGCGTGTTGGATCGAAAATTTTACAAATTCAAATATTCATTTATTTTGAACATCACTTTGCAGCAGTCCATGCAAGACACTGATACCGACTTAATGCCGCACATCATTACGATATGTCACAGAGCGCAGAGCCCCCTGCTCTGCACTTCCACTTCACTGTTCCACAGTCGTAACCACCACATTAACAATTGATATAGAAACCGAATATTGCACATTGGGTTCTTCAGCAAATTATATAGCGTTATTTTCGGAACTGGTGCACTGAGGACAGCTGATTTGTTAGATTCTGAGCTTTGAGTTATTCACTTTGGAGAATGTTAAGTAATTAGAGTCTTGTGGGCTGTGACGTAGCTTACATTTGTAGATAGGCAGACCAGCGTTCAGGTTGATAATTCTGCCTTAATTTAAGGTGGCAGTAAACACTTGAATTTGAATTTTGACCACAAAATTTCGGAAATAAATCAGAAGAACTATAAATGTTATGTTCTGAGGTGAAATAAAATTTTATTTAGTGTAAAACGGCGAAATATTAAAACAAACATACATTATATTTTCCTCTGTTGTAAAAGTCATTAGAAAAAATTCAAACTCTCCATACATATATTTCAAATGGATTCCAATCTCAATAAAAGTGTGCTTTAGTAAGGGTAATTTTCATTCTTTGTAATGTTTAGAAGTAACAAATTATGTAATTTTATATTAAAACATTACATAGCATATATTTAATAATAAATGTAATATAAATTAAATATTTCTTATAATATTGGGACCACATTCGTAACTACATAAATAGGCACCATTTTATTAAAAGTGTTAAGAGAATGACGAAATAATTTAAGTCGAAATATGTTGCTCAATCTGACAAATTGAACCTTTAAAAATTAAAATTTTATTCGGAATGATAATAATTTCTTCCTTTAATATCACTGACACAGAACGGAATATCACAAGTAAAAATCGGGTAAGATGTAACAACAAATACATAGATAGTCTTTGCAGGGGTACCATTGAAATTTCGATCTACACAACAGACAGAGCGACAAAATTTTACAGGATTTTTCTCGGGATTACTTTGGAGTATATCTGAAATATAACAGGACCTGTTTCTAACACATTACTTCAAGTTTAAAATTAAGAACAAAAATTAATTTGAAAAAATATTTTGTTTGCAACTAAGAGCGTCAAGGTTTACACTTCATGGAAACAAGATCATATATTACACAAGTCCCAACGATAAGCATTTATGTCACGTAAACATGTGTTGTTAATCTCTCAGACCGTTAGTGCGTGAAAGTGAAATTCAAGTACAGGGCGTTTCCTGAGTAAATAAATCTCTGTTTTGTTGATGAGAACTTCAGTAACACAAAGAAACAAACAATCAATCTCGTAAATTTCATTTCCAAATTAAGTATAAGAGAAATTCTTTGGAAAATACCCCAAAAGAAATGTGCGCTCAAACAGAATTAACGAATTGAAAATTCAACATGAAAAACCCTTCAATTCATACAGCCATGTGTCGCACACTATTTTCACAATTTAACTTTATTGTAATTCTGACAAATTACACAATTCAATTAATTCGAAGACGACTAAATCCTATAAACTGTATTTCAAATAAGTGCATATTTAATCACTATACTCTGATTAGATTATTATTCCATATTCAAAATTGCTGATTGTAAGTAATAGAAATAGTATATACTTTGTCATAAGAAACTAAAATTCTGCAGTTCGTCTCTGATGTGTCACATGAACTAGAGAAGAAATTCCATGTTCTTACATTCCTATCGAGTGTATATATAGGCAGTTAAACTTATAAGAGTTGTCAAGTGAACCCGATGGAGGTTTGTATTGAAAAAGCTCTGTGCAATGTACGCCATAATTAAAAATTGCGTACAAAAGACCCATTATCAAATTCAAAATCTTTTGTGTAATATGCGTTTGTACAACAATTCAACCATAAAACAGAGGGCACTTAGAAACCAACCCATCAATAGGATATAGAATGCAGGTTGCATGTGATACAGGTTGAAGCTGTAATATCCATCAAGCGGGTGAACAATAGCAATCTTACGAGATTCTATTTTAAAAAAGTTAAAGCGAAACGAAACCCAGTAGTTGTATAGACCTGCTTCAACCACACGATCAATAATTATATTAACTCGCCCCATTAGTGGTTCTCCATGAAACATTACCATTGCTAGGCCGGTATTATAAACCACACCGTCTTCCAACCTGCACAACAATGGTTCAGAGTTCTCGCCAACATACGCGCCATTAGCGTACTTTTCTTCAGCAAGCATATCAGGGATCAAAATTGAAACATTCTTCTGATGTATTGCCCTGTTCAGACAATCCACATTCGATGGACAAACCAGTCTATTCCGTTTTAGTTTTAATGCATAAGTTTCATCACCATTATCGGCTATGGAACTGTATTCTGTTCGGTAGAAAAGTTTAATGCCTGAGGCGAACATCTCATCCAAATTTTGAATTGGTGTTTTGTACCCGGATTCAATAAGAAACGTTGTGAGAAATGCCTGGAACACTGCGCTGAAAGCGAGAGAGAAAACCACCCATGCGAGGAAGAAGGAACGTAGTGACGGTGTGCGAGGCATCGTTGACACTGACACCCCTAGTATGACAGCCCAGAAGTTTGTCAACGAACTTGACAATGAGTTGCAATTTTGCCACTCCAACGTGCAGCTGTATCGCCCAATAAGTGTACTCAAAACGGCTGCAATCACAATCGATACGATCAGAACTAACCACAGTTCCACAGAGAGTATTCTAAAGATGCTGCTCCATCTTGGATATTTGACAGAACACGGTACATACCAGCGGACATTCATCGTAAAGTAGGAATTTGTGGAATCAAGATAAGAAGAAAACAAATCATGTGTACCCAAACTACCTAAAGCTATATAAACTTCCTTTGAAATCATAGCCCTAATTATATCCACCGGATTTCCTTCTCTTTCTGAAAGTTTTGCTAGAGGTAGACGAGTGAAAATCATATTCATCTGTTGCAAAACAATCTTTAGTAAAGAAACCTCAACGCCTTTTATATCGGTCCGAACAATACCTTGCGGGTCTTTGTAATGATAATACACCGTTGTAAAATACCAATTACCGTCCCTTACAAATGCTTTTATAGAACATCCATTGAGGCTGTTACTGATCTTTCGTAGAAACAAGTCAGTATTTTTGGTAAAGTTCCCTTGTGCAGAAATAACCCAACTGTCCAGTAAGGTGATATCACTTACCTCAGTACAACGAGCTGAATTTTGATATGGAAACCAAGTGTACACAAACAATATGATAGCTTTTTGTACATCGATATCTTTTTTCGGGCTTTTATATAATTTGTGTATCACATCATATTTTAGGCTTAAGATAATGCAGTTATATATTCTAAATATTGAGAAATAATCAAATATGTCCATTTGTTGCGACACTGAGAATTCATTAGCTCCAGCCACAACAAACCGAG
>Ga0123355_10007659_pt1 | contig 16214 bp, 1 predicted proteins | sample TergutEmb28metaG_3_FD_89872 | JGI IMG/M metagenome (GOLD analysis project Ga0123355, IMG submission 89872) | Embiratermes neotenicus P1 segment gut microbial communities from Petit-Saut dam, French Guiana - Emb289 P1 | ecosystem: Host-associated > Arthropoda: Insects > Digestive system > Gut ...
AGAAAAGGGAGGTATGGGTACCTTAAGGGGTGGTTTTAATTGGCAGTGGTTATTCCTGGATTTAAAAAATGGTGTCTAACTTTTTGTTGTTCGGGGGGGGGGGGGGGTAGTTTTCCCACACAGATTTAGATTTACAGTGTGCTAGAACAGAATACGGAAGACAGTGGTTCTAATTTGCTACGCATATTATCCTGAGCTAATTTTTTCAGAGAGCGGAAATATGGAGTAAAGCTTGGCTTTGCCGGTCGGCCAGGTTTGATGGGGGAGAGCTCAGAATCTTCCGCCTGAATGTGTGCTTGCAAATGGGAACAGAAATGAACGTTAGAAGGATTATTTAATTATGTGATAAACAGCATTTGCTGTAACAGACCAGAACATATTTCTTCAGAAAGGTTCCGTTCTGCGAGCACTATCATAGAAATGAAGTTTGATTCAGTGAATGTTTAAACGAACAAACAAAACCTAATAGTTGTCTAACGTATTGATTTACACTCCAAACTGAAGAATTTGAAAGACTGACAATTTTTCATCTCAAAGGTTGTTACTGCTCTGCAATATAAATGAAAAACCTAACCTAGTTAGTTACAAATATTTATAGAATTCGTGGTGTTAGAACTAGCTGACGAATAATCTAATAGTTAACACTAACAAATGCACAAGTTGAGTAAAGAGAGACCAACTTGTTGCCACTTGTTTTATTATTACTTTATTCAGTTCTCAACATGTTTCGGATGTATTAACACCCGAAACATGTTGAGCACTGAATAAAATAATAATAAAACAAGTGGCATCAAGTTGGTCTCTCTTTACTCAACTATCAAGATGATGCACGGTCCCATAAACATAAAATGCACAAGTATAAAACATACTCTTTCACGTACAATTCCCCAAGTCTCTGACATTTTTCAGTCTTCTTCAGATCATTCTCATGGAATGGTACATCAAACAGGCATAGATGAATTATCAAACAAATCAAAATTTTTAGTTCTTGAATGTAGACAATCTATCCGATAATTCGTGCTTGTTTTATACATGCTTGTATGACGTAAAACTCCCTGAGGATGATACGAAGAAGATCAAAACATGTCGCAGTCTTGGTAAATTGTGTGTGAAATTATATTTTTAATATCCTACTTGTGCATTTTACGGAGTTAACTTTCAATTTTTTATGAATTCACGAATATGTGTATTATTATGACACTTGACGAATATCAGGTTTTTCTAATTTCCATTTATTATTAACCTTTTGGCTCCGGAATTATTATTTTTTAATTTTAGCACACCCTGTATATAAAATGTGAATAATACAGGAACCAAATACATAAGATTTATGAAACAAACTGAATTTTGAAGAGGAAAAAACGGAGAGTATATACCATGTTTAAAATATTCAGTACCTATATTTGTTGAATAAATATATAAAATGCAACATTTAGAGGTTAGCGGTGCGGTACGACACCTATAGTCGTCGTTAGGCGTCAAAAGATTAACCTCAGAGTTCCAGTTTTGATGTTGTCGTTTCGGCCTGATTTAATTCCTTTTAACCATCCTAACCTCTGCCTACCGTCAAAGATGTATTTTGTTTGTGGAGAATTAGTTAACACCACGGTCTGCGTCTGACAGAAAGTTGGGGAGAATTCATACGGAAGTAATCGTGAGCTAACCTTTACATTTTCTGAAAACTGGCGTGGAAGGCGGAGTAAAACCACGAAAAACTGCCAGTATCATCAGTGTTCTGGCCGAAAAAAATCTGCAACTTACAATCTAAGGCACTCCGTTAGACCAGGTAAAAGTGAAATTATGAATTTCAGCAGGCTATTTCACGTTAGAACTAGTTTGTGATGTAATTAGTTTTTCTTTTCTTACCGTGTTTTATTAATGACACTATCAGCTGCCAAACTATTTTGGTGTAGGTGGCAGATAAAGAGCATAGAGCTCTGGTAGTATGATACTGACAGGGGAAGGCGGGATGTTAGGAGAATTACTGTTTCCAGCGCTTACTTAACCACTAAATTCCAGAAATTCCTGTTTTTCTTCCAGAAGTGAGGAAGTATTTTACAAATTATTGGCTGCCAGAAACTATTTGCTTCTCAGTAAGGGATACGAATGTTGGTGAAATTTAATATATTACATATCTGTTCATTAAGGAATTTTGAAACTTGTGTAATAAAACATGTACATGTAGGCAGTATGTCTTTTCACATATTATTAATTACCAGTATATTTTGATCGCCCTTGCGATCATCAGGGTAGCTTCAGAAGAGAGCTAAGAATAAAATAAACTGCTAAATTGTGTAAGTGGAACCACTCAGCTTTATACTAGATGTCTAAACCTCTCCATATGGACGCACATTATCATTTTTAATTATTAAAAACAAATACAATTTAGATGTAAACAAATAAAGCTGGGTATATTTTTGTATCTCCTTAATATACTCGTAAACCCTGTTTACTCCGTGGCGGTGCGTGTCACACGGGGGATATATCTCACACTCAAAATATCTTATTACAAGTAATGAAACATGTTTATCAGAGATGCTGGGTCACCAGACTCCTGTATTAAAATGGAGGAAATCTGTATTACATTAAAGTAAGGTGCGCCTTATATACCGGAAAAACGTTAATGACTGTTAATTACCATTACACATGCCGGTAAACTGATGTTCTGAAACACAGTTTTATCACCCATTTCACACGAATACAACAGCCATAAATATTTAGCTCTTATCTCATCTGTGGAAACAAGGAATAGCATTTGTTTCATGCGGCCTTTAACCCAAGATCATAAATAATCAATGATAGAGTGCTACTGCAAAGAGAGGGCTTTTGACTTTTAGATGTGAGGACTGGTGGTTGGGCAGTCGCGGATTTATGGCATTACCTAAACTGTAGTCTCCAGCACCAGGTGATTCAAGCTGCTAAATTGACTATTGGTATTGTACCAACTGCAGTTTCACGATGTGAACCCTAATAAGGGTTTTCGACCATAACTTCTCAAGGCTGCTTACATGTTGTGTCGATTTCTAGTCTAGTCTAGTTTTGTCGTTGGATTGCTTATTTATTTATTTATTTATTTATTTGATTTTTTGAAGCAATAGCCACTTACTTTCAAATCGTGCGCGTGCTGAACTTGCCGGATATGGAACTGCGTAGTTGTAACCTTCTTAATTATTGACTTAAAACTAATATTTTGTAAACAATTTTCATGTATACTTATCTTTAAATTCTCACACACCCGCCCAGTCCTCAATATTACCATTTAATCTAAAAAAGTTTCGTATTTTTCGAAGATTTACAAGAGAATCTGATGGTCCTGAACTAAATGACGTTAGTGCCCACCAGTAGCGTAATATTCATGCCAAGTTTTGTTAAATCGGTCTACTGATCCAAATGTAACTACGTCGTATGTGCAATTCTATAAACTGCTGGCTATTGGGATGAGGAAAGGAAGCTTGAAGTAAAGCACTAAATTTAAGAAAATTAGTACGAAATAAATGGAAGTGAAACCAAGTTTATTATGGATTGTGTTTGTGTAGGTAACGTCGTATTATAATATGTTTTGTTGGATTGTGTTTTGTCATCATGTGTTAAGTTCTAAAGGATGACTGATTTAGCCTAAGGTAACTGCAGGTTTATTGAGAAGAAGATGATAATGGTAATACGGCTTACACACATAATACTGTTAGTGTCTTCACATTCCTTGCAATTTGCGATTCAATTTCCATTCGCTTATTAAAGGCAAGTGGCTAAACATGCACAATTTGGGTACCTGAATTTTTAATAGCCCCTGTTATGGAACATATTCAATACTATGAAAAAACAAGACTAATTGTTTTGATGATTAAACTATCTCGTGATATGGATGAAGGTATTGCAATAAGTAGGAGAGGTGTATCCTGGATCTTATGCCGCTAGAAAATATTAATTAAATAAAGCAAAACCTTGCAATGCAAGATAGTTACTAACATAGTTGTTATCTAGGTCTGTGTGCCATAACATATATACTCGTAGTATATTTACTTCAAGGGAAAAGTTTTTAAAACATTAATCCGATTTTGATGCAAATGGCGGAAGATACGCTTCAGTAGACAAAGTTGTGCTTGTGTCAGCAAACTTGACGCTGAGATTTGTGTCTGTGTCAGCAAATCTGACACTGAATGATGACACACAATCTTAACAAACAGACGAAGCAGTCTAGTGTCACTGCTACAACTACCATTGCTACTGCTTGTCTGTCGGATCGGAAATCGTTAAACGAGCTGCGAGCCAGCTCCGGACTGTTCGAACTTCGGACGTCAGCTGTTTTCCCGCCTCGTTAAGCTTGCCAGTCCACTGGCCGGTTACCCCTTCCATCTATTCCATTCCATTCCGCTATGGCGACCTATCTGCCTGTAGAATTCCGAAACATTGCAGCCGATATACTGGGTCATCTACGTCATTTAACTAAAGTGTAATGTAATGTAATGTACCTTGCTGTAGATAGTGAGAACCTGCAATGATATTGCTTGGGTGCTGAAGAGATATCTTCACATTTGCAACTGAATGAGCAGAAATGTTTATAGGGTTTTGTTGATGTAAAGCAATTTTATTTCGGTGTGAGATGGCGTGAAGTGTGAGAGAAATTTAATAGCTGTGGAAACTGAGAGCTAAACCACTGAGTGATTTGTTTGACTTGGTTGATAAATCAACGATGAACACGGTGACTATGTTAGAAAACCTGAAATCGGGAATACGCAGCGAACATGCACAAAGTTTTGTGCAAGGCACCTCAGATACGTGATAACACCTTTCGAAACGACCACGTGCTACGTGTAACAGAAATGACAACTTCTCAAATCGTAACGCCATTCAAAACTTTAAAACTAATGTAATCGTATATTACTTACACATACACATCCGATCCTTGCCTTTCGAATGACAATCGCATTCATCATTGCTAAAGCCACGTGACTTGTCTTCTTTAGGGGAAAATTTGTTGTTTGTTTAGAGATTCACACAAAACGCTCCAATATTGAACTTGCTAGCACATTTTGTAACTATTGAACTCGGGATGTCTAATGATAAATCTTCAGCGTTTTTATGGTAGGTAAGAACCAAATATTAAGAGGTATTTGTTGCCTATTGAGCGTAAAGTAAAATATATTAAGTATCGAATGACTTTAGGAGACAAGAGAACCCCTGCATAAAATACGGTGAAAATGTTTACCTGTTTTTCAAAATAATATGAGTATATTTTTGGGATAACATGACAATATTGTTGTTAGTTTGGACGTATAAGCCCCTATTTCAGTGTTTCGATGTTGCCCAAGAATAAGACATAAGCAAGGATAATGGGTTCTCATTTAACTGGTTGTTTAGTTCGGTTGAAGTCGTGTCTGTGTTCTGCTTTTAAGGAAGAAATACTTAAGTGTTTAAAGTGGAAGAGAATTCAAATATTTCGTAATACGAAAATCAGCTAGTAAAACACAAATATTACCATCAGTTACTCAGAAAATATATTACGTTTGTGTACTGTCAATTAAAACATAAAATATTATTTTGTCACTAAACAGCAAAAAAACTTCAAATATACTCGTACCTTTTTAAAATTTGCGACTTTATTGTTGTCTGAAGGAGATAAACACTTAGAATGAACATAGGGAATATTTTCGAAAACATTTGTACTGTACATTGGCTGTTTTGTGTAGCGTTTCATTAGGGACTGGTATATGTGGTGCATTACTTTAATACATGAAAAATTACAGATCAAGAATGTCGACAGTTTTTGTTGAGAATCTTCTCCTACACCCTCCCTGCTTCTACGGCGATTTGAACATTGTATTATTAACTACATGTTGTAAGTTCATTTAACCATTTCAGACTAATTGCTTAGTTTCTGTACTGTCAAGTTTCGTATTAAAAACAGTGCAGTTTGTTAATTCAGTGTACAATATATTTTATAATATTTTCACAATAGGCAGCAATTTGTTCCTCATACAGGAATCGCTGAGTGGTATTGCTAATGCAAGAAAACTCTGTTCTCTATTAGATGCAGAATGAATTGTTACGTAACTTATAATGCAGATAAATTTTAGTCTTCAGATGGTTAAATCTTAGGAGCAAAGTATATGGTGTGGGGATCCTCACGTCGGTAAGCAATTCTTGTTGGATCCACATACTATCCTAACAGTAGGCATCACTTGGTCGTTGGGCTTTATCGTCCTTTGTTTAAAATACAAACAAAAACAATGTTTGGGGGAAACAATATGCCATAGCCCTCAGACAAAGAAGGAAGAAAGCGCCTAGTTACATTGGCACGAAAATGACAGCTATTCTAAACATCTCGGCAAAGAGGGTGTGCTTTGATTTTTGTTTTAGGCGCGGAACTATATACAAAGTCGAAATATTGAATGTGTGTAGCGTTATATACCATCACCTGGATTCTACAGTGTGGACTGCCCAGTAGCTCTGCTGTACCGTTTTAAAACATGAAGCGTAATAAGCAGATGTTTGAAATTAAGTTTCTGATACACGTATTTAGATTGTCTTCTTGGATCTTAAGGTGTGTAGTTTTGTAGGCAGATTTGAACTACATGGTGTCTCACCCCAGACTACACTAATACTGAATAAGTGCATAAATATTTCATTCAATTATCTCCTCAAAATCTATCCAGTATTTGACAGAGAGTTTCAGATTGTTACCTACAATCAGTTTACATAAGACACTGAGTAGAAAAAAATAAGAATTTTGGTTAAAGGTACTCTTCGAACACACACAAAAGACTAATAGTTATTTCATTGAAACCTACAACAGAAACCTAATACGAAAACGTAATGAAATATGTTATTATAAACGCCGTTACTGCTTCAGTGGGGCAGTATTTCTTCAAAAGCTGACAGTCTTTCAGTTGCTCAAGAAAAGTCTAGAAATTTTTTAATCCAAGGGTTTATCACCATATTTACAAGTCAGTCATTTTTTCAACACTATAATTTGTTAGTTGAGATTCATACCACATTCCTTAGAGTATGCCCTGTAACGCCAGGTTTTTTGCCAATGCACATGCGCTACATTGTTAAGGGCGAAAGTTTTTCATTTCTATTTATTCTGATTTAACAATTCTTGTCCTATCCGTGTTGTTTATAGCCTTTCAGTTCTACATACAGTCTCATACTTGCTCAGTCCTCAACCTCCTTTCTGCTTTTGTAGCCTGGCCTTCCCATTTTCATTTAGTATCTTGTGTGAGGGTACCTAAGTCTCTCTGGTCAGTGGGGTTAGTCTTTAACAACTTACATTTTTGGTACTCCATAACAAAATGGGGTTTAAAGAATAATGCAGCCTAACATAGGTTATGAAATGAATATTAAAACGTCTGAGTCGCAAAGAGATTTGCATTTTCCAGTTACACTTTCTTTCAGAATTTCGAACAGTCCAGGTGTAAATAAATTGTAATTACTTACCTACAACTTTAATATGGCTAGTGTGTTACTAAAATAGTATTTCATTGCTAGTCCTGTACAAACATATTTTAATATCGTGTATTTAATTTTTTCACTTTTCCTGTGTGTTGCGGTACAAGTGTACAGTATTCATGGGAATTATTTTTGGTCTTTTGTAAATTAATATTGATAAAATGTATTCCAACTTTAGTTACAAATTAAATGTCAATTTAAATAAAAATGACTAAAAATAGAATAAAAGCATAAAATTGTCTTGCTGTTAAATAAGATAATTTTCTCATTTTTGCTGAATTATTTATCATTTACTTTTGTGAAATTGCTAATGTTGATGCTTTTCCCCATTTCACTGATTACCACTGATGAATGTTGGAAATGAACTGTTAAATGGCACTCTTTATCTTATTCATATTTTTAAAGGATTGGATCGACACAGATAATTATCGATGATGATGATAATTATTGGAGGTACTTTGACATGTAATTTATTTCTTATACTTTGGTTCTGAAAATCGTGGTTTTCTGATTATACTATATATATATATTACGGACTGCTATATTATTTTTTATTAAGTCGATCATCATTACTGTGTCCTGCAGCAGTGTGTCTTGTTGGAACTACCTCTCACATTTTTAAATATACGTAGGAATATGACTAACGTCGTTGGTTAAAGATATCCATGTCTTACGAGATATTACGTAAGTATGTTACAAATGACAGAAATTTTTCATTTTACGTAATTTTCTTTATACGTATTCGCGATCATGTAAAATTAATGCAAAATCTGTGTTACACACTTCACACACAAACACATACAATTCTTTCTAGCCTCTATAATACAATCATTTTTTCAAATAACGTCTGTCTCTAGACACAAGTTTGACTGTATAAAGCACACTCATATTCAATTGCTAATATTTCAACTTCCTTTATTCAACAAAGTCAACTCTTGTTTGCAGCAATATAATACCTTCATTATCCTTTAGTTACACTAAACTAGGTCATGCTTCTTGTACACAAGACATGTCGAAACAACAGTCTCTGCAACGAGCGATTTTTTGCAATACCTAGTACAAATATTTAACAAATAATTTTTTAGGTCTTTGAAGGTAACTCTTTGTTACACGAGTCTCAGTACAACGGAAAATAACCCTACCGGTTGTCTCGTTTAACATTATTCTGCTTTGAGCATAAATTTCGTGCCTCTATGACATTATAATTCCACCATAATCATGACGATCTTTGTCCACTTTCATATAATTGTTGCTTAACTAATCGTGTTTATTCACTTGTTTATATTTATACTCCCAGACTATAAAATTTATAAAATATGATAAAGTTTAGTGAATAATAAATCACAAGAGGCTGCGGGGGAAGGATTCTTATCCTAATTTGAGGTACTTAAAATGGGTCGAAGAAATTCACGAAAACTTTTGCTCAGACCACAACCTTCAGTACTGTGCTTAGTTTCGAAATATCTGTAATACGACATACATGTAGAAGAACGCTTTGATGTAGGCCTACATTAGTTCAAACGTTAACAGCAAGCAGTGCCGTTTCGACAGATGGGCCTAATGATATTCTTCAATATCATTGTTTACCAAAGGAACAAAACATAGTACGAATATATACACAAAGGGAAATCGGGATCAGTTTATACATCCGTGTGATCATTTCCTACAACGGCTCTCTTTAACTTGTTGCACATTATCAAATGAAAAGAGAAACATGCCAATTTCCCGCCCACAGAACAAAGAACACGGATTCAGTTAGAGAGAAAATTTCCGTACATTAGAAAGTGTGAGGTACAGATAAAAGCGAGGGATGATATCATACAAGAAAACACGCGCGCTGCACGACTAATTGTTAGAGATAAGACTCTTCTCTGTGTCTTCTATTTCCTATATATTTACAAAGAGCTTTTCATACCGGCAACTTTCCCGACATTTAATATTTTACATCACAACTGCTTTTCTTGTTTATCACGAATGTGGTGTGTGAAGCGTATTTTTTTTATAAACATTAACACTAGAATAACAAAACATCGCATGTTGTGGTTGGGATGGGAGCACAATGGTTTTGCGTTTGGAAAGTTTCCTTATATGGTAAGGCGAGAGGTTAAAAACAATTCATTCACTCGCCAGGTGTATAAAGTTGGGCAGTTGAAGGTAATTTTCAGTTACATTCAAGCACATGAAATTTAATAACAAAGGTAAAAGTGCAACTTCTTGCTATCTCAAGCTGTGCTTTCTGTGTGTCCACTAACACCACTGGACAACCAAAGGTAGAACACACAAAATCTCATCACCGTTTCTCTACATTCTGCCGACGCAAGCCACAAAATAAGTTTATATGGTAATTTCCACTCTCACACATCCAACCATAACCATTTTGCTTCTTTAATTAATTCAATTAAAATGCAAAAATACGAAATCCTACATTGCCTTGGAAGAGAGAGTGGGTTTAAGGCCTAGTTTCAAATTCTAGTTTAAAATGAACATACAGTTTGCCACAAAGAAGATCAGTTTAATTTTAAAATTGAATCGCATGTATTTTGAGATAAGGTTTTATAATTTCGTAAGTTACACATACGTCAGTCACATGTTAGTAAATACATCGTGATATCTGTTTCAAGCAACAGTACCTCTCCGATGGTTGATTGACCGTGCGTATGTGGTATAATCAAATTTTTCCAATATATTATATCACCTAGTAAGAACATATTGATGTTGCCCGAAAACAAAATCACTAATTTATACTTAGTTATGCCCACGACAATGAGGAAATAAGGAAAATAAATATGTAATATTTAATTAATTAGAGTCTGTCGCCAGAATGCAAGCCTTGAGACAAAAACGTTTTACAATCTCAATATAAATCTTTCTTAGAAATTCGAGTAATTGTATTGAGGTAGTTTTTTTCTGGAAAGTGTTACAAAATATTTGAATACATGGCGTAGATAATTCACGTAGGCTAAAATACCAGGGCTACATAATAACAAATTTAAAATGTAGCCCAGTTTCGATTATATGTTTTATAAATATGCTTTTTCTGATTTTAGATTACTCATAGATGCTGATATTAATTTATTATGGATATATATTTCATATTTCAAACCAATTTTCTAACAAAGTAGTGAAGGTGCGTTATAGCTGCTTCCATGTTTACCTGCCAACGACTCTGAACCATAAAAAATTCCATAGCCCCATTCTTAGCCGCCATCCACTTTCAGTACTCAGTCATATACTCTGAACTTTGGCTTTTAAAGGGTGAGCATTCACCACAGAATGCAGTAAACCATGAGTATGGGATAGTATTGAAATGCAAATTATTTTTTTATGTAATTTAAAGTATTAAATTGATTCGATAATATTTCGAGTGAAAGATATGAATGTAATGCCGTTTTTACACCACTTACAAAGTTTTGAAGGTGAATTTTATTTATAAAATACCTAAACTTCCCTTGATCTTCTGACTGAACTATTCACAGTCCAAACTCAAATTTCCTCCACAAATCTGGTATGTAAAACCCCATATCAAATTTGACCACCATCTCTTGAATAATTTCGAACTTTACTGATTAGATAAAATGAGTATTATCTTCTCTTTACGCTTTCAATTTCAAACATAAATACAAACATATATATATATATATATATGTGTGTGTGTGTGTGTTTGTGTTTAATATGTACGTGAAATTTGTTATTTTTTTAAAATTTAGTGCTATTTTATAGCAAGTAACATGTCAATTATTTCATCACGACATATATAATTTTCAGTTAAATCGAATACGTGCTTGTAAAGTGGTCCTTATTTTCATTTATGTATCAGATGAGCCTTCTCTGTAATAGCTAGCAGTTGCGACTAAAGCAGTTGTAGAGTGACTGACTGTGTTTATTAAAAATCAATACTGCTCATACTTTGAGGCATTAAAGTGATAGTATTTGTAACACGCGCTTTCGCAATTAAACCGCATTTTTGTTAAGCTTGCTTCTATGTTTCATATGATTTTTGGAATAAGTAGTCACGGTTTCCCTAACAACATTACTCTTTTCTAATAAAGCAGCAGGCTTGCGTTTATGGAGCAAAAATGTAATTTTAAAAATTATTGATGAAATTTGAGTTTAAAACTTTTATATATTATTTACAAATCTACAGTAAATAAACAGCAAATTTAAAAATTCCCTGAAACTACATATTCTGAAGTAATTGTCATACCAAACTGTATAATTTTGGTTACTTGTAGTGATGGCTTACTGTTGTGTTCACATTTCTTTACATAAAGCTAAATGTTAGGCCCTTAAAATCTTCATATTAAACACCCTACTGAAATTGAAAATTAAATAAAATCGTTACATGTAAAGTAAATTATAAAATATTTGTTTTATTTAAGTCACATTATATTTCAACACAATTTTCTACCACCAGAGAAAGCTTAAAAGAAACCGCAGTGTATGTATATAAAATTAAAAATTATATAGTCATACACAACTCTCAAATTATTAGAAGTATTAGTTTTATTTCTAGCTACAGGTTTCGTCTCGTATACAGAGCAACTTTCAGGATATTTGTAATATGAGATCTCGTAACTTTCAAAGCACAAACAATTGTACATGCAAACCACTCTCAAGACTAGCCTGAAGATGGCTCTATATACGAGCCGAAACATGTAGCTAGAAATAAAACTAAGACTTCTAATAAATTGAGAGTTGTGTATGAATTTATTATTTTTATAATTTTATAATTTTACTTACATATATTGATAAAACACAACGGGGATGCCTCACATAAAAAGACACCGCGGTGTGATTATGCTAACTTTGATCTGTGTCTCCAATAAAAATACCAATAGCGACGTCAGTGTGCGAAAATAGGAGACACAATTACAAAATTTATAAACATTTCCTGTCATTTCTTTGTTCGTTTTGCTAATTGAGTTTCAGTTTTGGAGGTTCTGGAAATGCCATTTTTTTAAATCATAAGATTACAACCACATGGGATTTGACATTTGATATTCGAAAGGTTTAAATTTTCAAATTTGTATTTCTGGAAGTTTATTTCCTTAATTGTTCCCATTAAAATAAAACAAAACTAAAGGAAATGTGACACTTTCCATTACGTGTTCGGCAGGATATGTTGAATCTGTGTGTTCGTAAATCTAACTTCATTTAAAGAAATCTAGTTGTGTTACTGGTTGCGTACGGATTATAAACAAAATACTAAATGGATACCGCTTTGTTGGTATGGCTCATTCCGAGCTTTGGCTTGAAGACTGAAACCTCTCTGGTTTTTTGTTTACCTTATTGGCCCAATGTTCGAATTTGGCTACTTCGATTCCTAACGCCACCAACAATTTCAAAAAATTCCAAAATTTTATCAACTAATTTCATGACGTGAGATTACAGGAAGGCTTTTTGTATAATTTCCAGGCATACATACTTACCAAATAATTAATGATGAAAAGTGTTATCAATTATGAAATGACATAACAGTACGGAAATTAAACCTTAAAAAGAAAAGTATACTTGACACAAGGAATAACGTGGATCACTGTAATTTTCTAATGGGAACAATTAGGAAGTGAAGTGAAGTGAAGTGAAGTGAAGTGAAGGAATATATATAGCAGTGAGGTCCACATTTTGGCGTCTTTAATGATACATAACTTTATAACGTGCAGAATTTAAAGCACAATTGTTGAAGCATTTATTGAAAGCTAAATCATACAAGGTGGTTCAAATATAACCGGGACTGATTTGTGTGTAAACAAGCCGCACTGCGCAGCAGCTGTGCGACCTTGAGAGAGTGAAACCACAAGCTCCACCCTCCCTCCTGCTCGGGTTAGAACCTGTTCAGTCCTGTCTGGGAATTGCTAGAGTGATGAGCGAACAGAAGGTAACTAATTACTCAGTCCCGGTCATATTTGAACCACCTTGTATTTAACTGGGCTACATTAGGTTCCAGTATGTGACATTTTTTAAAGGAGATGAATAGTTGCACTTCGTCAAAGAAGTGAATCTTTGAACACGTATTGGCTGCTACCAAATTTTTTATTTCAAAAGTCAGTAAATACGTAGAGTGCAATAAAATATTCTCGGTCAGACACCCGCCTCAAGGTGTGAAGCTTGTCCAATGTTTCAGGGATTGACTTCGCCCCCATCTTCAGAGTGTTGCTGGTGGCTTTCACCAGGTCAGTCCCTGAAACGCTGGAGAAGCTTCAAATATTGACGCGGCTTTCTGCCCGAGAACATGTAAACGAATTCTGTAGCCGCGAAAGATTCGAGGCTCATAAATATGTGCAATGTCTCTGTGTAAACTACTGGTACTATTTATTTTTGTTAACCGTTGTAATTTAAGGACTAAGCCTAACAGAGTTTTTGTAAACAGGTTTTAGACGAGTCCCTAAAATTTTCTGCCTTAATGCTGTCTAACACTAATTTTAAATTTTAGCCCAGTTATTCAGGTGTTGTACGATATGATACCTCGTATATTGGTCAATACGAGTAGTTACGGACGTTTCGGAAGAGCTCACTTCCTCCAACTTTATGTTCTACAAAGAGTCTATTATTTAATGTGTGACATATATGAAACCTTCGATCTGTTCAGCAATATTCTCTGCCTCTCCCTCTGTTACATGATATTCATACAGTTTGCTTTTACTTGAAATATTTCCTACCTTTACCATTACCTGAAATATTCCCATCATTTCCCAAAGTGTTTCTTTGCGCTCTTATAGTTGTCTTTTTTCTTGTCACAATAAAAATGTTGTTATATTTATTTTTTTACTATTTGTTTTACTGAATTACTCTGCTTTCTTAAGTTTTGTGATATATTAATCCTTTTCTTTGATAATAATATTGATCAGCAATATTTTTTCAACTGCCACCAGACGAGGTTATATATTCTATGTAGGAGTACTTCCGTATCTGAGTTTCGAGGTGGTAATACGTGTTAAAAACAATTAATACATTTTCTGATCTCTCCGTCATTTGGAACAGAAGTCGTATTTACACTGCCATTTAGAGAGAGAATTGGATTCTGTACACAGTAATTATATAAGCACATAAGTTTTGTGCTGCTAAACTTAACTGACAATGATATAGTAAAGTAGATTTATGTGTCACGTCTAAGGATAGCGTCATTTATCAATGCCATTTCTCTTCATCAAAGTCAGCAAGCTGATACGACGGTCCCTTGTAAAGAGACTAACCAAAGAGCAAGGTTCTGCAAGACAAATTAATCATGAACAGTGAAACACGACTGCATCTTACATGAGGTGTACACGATTACTGTTGAATTTATTTCAGACCAAGAGGTGGTTCCTTCGTGCTTAATTAACACAACGGAGTCCTTCTGCAAGAGAGGGCTATTATCGAGTTGCTGAAGGAATACCTTGCCTTCGTGATAATCGAAGCTTTATTGTTAAGCACACAAAAGCTCGCCCTCTACTGGACTCTGTTCTCATCCAGATTAACCGAGGCCAAGTCCAAATTTGTTTTTTAAATGTTTCGAAATGGATTAAAAAAATAAAAACAAATTGTCTTTTTAAAAACTCATTTCTTGTTAACATTCAACTAGGTGCTTCACGATAGGAGAATTTGGTGTCATATTAGTCAGCATACAGAAAATTAATAAAAAATCTCTAACACGGGAAACCACACATAGAAATAGATCAGTGAAGGAGTAAAGAAAAGTTTCTCTAATCATTGTGATTGAATTTGGAAGCAAGTTCTCAAGCTGTTTCGTCTTGACAGTCAGATATCCTAGACGTATTGAACAGTCAGCATAGGGAACATGTGTCTTTCGTAGTTTCAATAGAGCGCTCAGTGTCTACAGAGCCCACTAATTTGCTTTTACGTCACTCCCTCGTTCTGCTCTAACAGTGGAAAATGTATGGAAATTAATGGAAAATAAATGGGATCCGTCACTCTTCCTGTTCCACTACTGTTTGAATTTCGAAGGCCGTTTTATTGTTCACAGATTTACATCCATGGAGCTTAATTAAAACTATGATTATCCAACTATAATACTTAGGTGAATGGAACGTGGGAGGGGGGTCTATTTCCTTGTAATTGACGTTAGACAGCCGTAGAAATAGAATCGTTGGGCCACTTTCAATTTTCTCCCCAATCTGGGCGTTTGACCTTCTAGTATCAACGTATTTAAATGCTAGGCTTTTCTAAAGGAATTAGAATGAGCTGTACATTTCGGTGCTGAAGGTGGAAAGAAGGTAAGCCGCTCCTTCATTACATAATCATTGATAGTATTCGCTGGAACTGTCACATTATTATTAAATAAGTAGCGGTAGAACTCAGAAGTTCGATACCGCCAATAAATGGAATCCTCAATGTGAATAAAAATTCAACAGATGCAACAGTATGCAGATATTTATTTACTGCAAAACTACTCTACATGTTTCGGGTGTCACAGCACCCATCATCAGGAGTATTAAAAACTATACCCGCATCCTCCGGTACAGGTCATACTACTTGCACCGCTACTTCCCTCCAACGTGGTCTGATCGGGACATAGTTTCATCCCTATTGTGCTGGTTGTCGAATTCATTCATTCATTAGTATTCAGCCTTGAAGGCCGGGCTTGGCAGGAACCAGAGCCCAGTCATGTGACCGGTATGGCTCTGGCACACTGTGTCCTGGGAAAGTTCTTGGGGGTAGTTTGCCATTGCTTTCCCCCGCCTTTAGACGTTCCCACTTTAGCCGTCAGGTGCCTCCGTCCGCAACGACGCGAGAGATCCTAGCAGCGAAAGGTGGAACTGTGGGCG
>Ga0123355_10007660_pt1 | contig 16211 bp, 8 predicted proteins | sample TergutEmb28metaG_3_FD_89872 | JGI IMG/M metagenome (GOLD analysis project Ga0123355, IMG submission 89872) | Embiratermes neotenicus P1 segment gut microbial communities from Petit-Saut dam, French Guiana - Emb289 P1 | ecosystem: Host-associated > Arthropoda: Insects > Digestive system > Gut ...
ATTGGGTAAACCAAAATTTATTTAAGAGGTGTTTCCTGTTAAAAAAATTTAAATCAAACCCAAAAGTAATATGTGGTGAAAAAAAACAGCAACCCCCCTAAGAGTTCATTTTATGCTCCCCCCCCCCCCCTCCACCCACACATTGCAGGGGAAAAACCCAAAACGTAAAAATCTTGTGCACATTTGTTACTCAATACAGTATACAAGCCAAAATAACTGACGGCAGGTGATAACAAAAATGGAGAGTTGTTGTAATTCATGTCAGAATTAATTAACATGTACTGGGAAACAAAACTACAAACTTTGTTGAAAGGTTTATAAAAGAAGAATATTTATGAAAGCTGTGCAAGTGACACTGACAAATAACCTACTTTACTTGGATACACTGAGTCTGTTTCCCACTACAGAAGTAACTGGCAAGCTGAAGAACAAATGACATGTCCTTTTATTACAATTCAAATCAACCAATTCACACAATTTTATTAAATAATAATATATATTTTAATAAAATTGTGTGCATTAGTTGGTTTGAATAGTAACAACTGAATTATATTGTACAGAATGGAGAATGTGATGAACATCAGTTCTTGTTTCCTTGTGCCTTACTTTTGCATTTTGGAACAATTACGTAGCCTCCCTTTTAACTTCTTTTCCCAGCTTGAATGGCTGTCATGACAGCTGGTAACCTCACAGTACCAATGATCACAATCACCGATAAAAATATTCACTATACTCAATGTAACATTCACTGAACTGTATGGTTTAAACATAATTGGATTGCTCATCTCTAGTACGTTCCAGTGATGGACAGATCAGAAGTAGTATTCTGTCTAATCTAATCAATAAAATTACAGGACATAAAAGGTGACAAACACAAGTACCTATTGGACAACAATGCCTTCGTTACATTGGACACTGTAATATATGACCTAGGTTCAAGATACATCATCTGGTTATTCTTTCTGTATTTTAAAATCATACAATCTTTCCCTTAGGTTGCAAGTCATGATTCAAGTACGTGGTGAAGCATTAATCTGGCCACACTGGAAAGTAAGATTTCATGGCTCTTTATCTGAAAGCACTCCACATACTGGCAATAACTCATGTTACACATCATCAATATTTAGACACACCATTAATGTGCACTACAATAACACTCTATGTTGAGAACAAAGAAGAATTAATTTACAGTGACCATGATAACATCACATGATGAGAAGCCAAATCTGTTCATTAGCCAGTTCCATCTGATATTGGGCCTAGAAGGATATTGTCTATACCATACATGCTGTAAGCATATACATTTCTCAGCCAATTTTTGTAATTTGACATTGTGGTCCTTGCTCCATCATCATCAGATGAAGGAAAAGCCTGATGTGATACTAAAAATATACTTATGTACTGCATAATTAATTGTAACTTATTATTCTGGCTTTTGGAGTTTAGCCATATTGTAAGTTTTTGCATGCAGTGCGATCAGCCCTAAAGATGGTGACTGCAATGTATGCCAAAATAATGAACAGCATTAACTTATGACATGGCTATACCCCACCTACCAATGTTAGAAAACACTTATGTAGATTTAAATGTGTCTTTTTATGTACCTCCCTTGTTAAAAATAATGCATTGTAAGGATTTACACACACAGCAGCTGACTGTACAAATCCATTATTTTTATTTTAGAATGTAAGGAATATTCAAGCTACAAAAATTACACAAAATTTTGTATGAAATTAATGATGTAACAGAAAATTAATACCACCATTTTGGTGTATCTTACACATGACACAGCCATTTCTTACTAGAAGGTATGGTGCACTCTTCATACAGTTTACATTACTGCTTTGTCTTATCACATTTAATATTAATTATGGCATGCACAAACACGTTGAGTCACCGTTCGCAACTTCGGCACCTACAGTATTAAAGAGCAAAGCAAAGCAACAGCCAGAATACTGGTACAATGTGGCATAAATACTATCTAAGAAACCTTCCGAACTTCAACAACCTGTCATAATCTCACCTGTTCTGTTAGGAACATTGTCACTATTCAAAATGAAGCACCCATCTGTCACAATTTTGGAGACAACAAGAGTACAATATAAGTCATTAGACAACCAGTAAACCTTTACAAAGTCCCAATCATCACGCCCCATCCAAATTGTCAGAGCCACGGAATGACGCATTCTATTAACACTGATATCTGAGTTTACTCTTCTCACTGCATACTCTGCTGGTAACAGAGCTCTGCCTCCAGCATAGCAACGTTGAATACCTCAGCTACACAATCCAGTCATAATACAATCATGAAGCACCTAAGATAATATGACGCGCAACAGCATGATTCCATTCAGGATTCAAAGCAGAAACTAGTGTACTATTAGATCCCTGTCCTCAATTCTGCTACTGTGCACTCTTGATATATTGGAATACTATCTTTCAACACAAAGCAGAATAAAAAGCCGTTATTCAATCTCAGTTCAATGCAAAGTGTGAACATTTTGCACTGGCAATAGGAGTTGAATTACTGGTTTTGAAATGCATCAAACTGAAGTCCATAAGCTCCTAAACGTAAGTTTTATGTCATCACTATACAGATCCGGCAACAGAGTACATTACACATAAGTAGATCCAGCTTGTGTATGAAGACCTTAGTTTCTGGAACAATATCATGTGGTAAAAATGCTGTTTTATTGCTTCAAGTAGATACTTGTGCTGTATGTCTCCTATAACATTCTGTGGTTATGAATAAAACCGCCAGTACAGCAAGGTTAACTATATCAATCACAATTTCAACATTGGCCCACAAATAATATTAAAATATTGCATTAAAACTATATTATGTAAAATTATGAAAAATTATATTTTCATCAAATTTTTTTTTTTTTTAACTTTGATGCAAGGACATACTTCATGTTATCTTGGATGGCTGAAAGTGAATCTTACGGCTTGACAGGCATGGTAAACAAGGAAGGTGTATTCTCACGACAATAAACAGTACATACTTGAAACAAAACAAAATAAAAACAAAAACTTCATGAAAAGACAAACATGCAAGAAACACAATTTCTGTACGCCATACTGAACTTGACTGAATGTACCTTACAATGCACAAAATTGGGGTGTGAGGGGGAGTGGGGAAAGAAACACTGACTGTATAACCTGCACACATTCAAATCTGTTGGGCACTCTTCTGACAGTATGTGGCAATATGATCCACAGGAAGTCTTTCAGGAGGAACTTTGCACACATTACAATACAGAATACAGAAGTGCACCACAGATTACAGTACAATGAAATCATTGTGATTCATTTCTCAGACTTGTTTGTAATAAAAAGGATTAAAACTGAACATACTCTAATGAAAGCGGTGCTCTGTCTCTACAGTAAAATACACACAATGCAGTAAAAGAGTATAACTATACCCTAATGAACTTTAAACAGAGAAAAGAAACTGTACATGCCAATGTGTGTGTGTGTGTGTGTGTATATATACACACACATGTCACATCACAAATAAAAATATAAAAGGAAACATTATTTGCCAAAAATAAGTTGCGGTGTAAACAAACTACACACTGTTTAAATTCTGAACTATGTTTCAACTAAACATATTCAGTGCAATATTAGTTTTAAAAAACCCCAATTACCAATTTTATCACCATGCAAATGCAAGAAAAACACCTTCAACATAACAGATCTGATTAAACATTATACCAGTAATAGCACTGATTTTTTATTCAATGCCAGATGTTATTTCAAAAATAAATTATCATATTCCTAAGTTATAAACACACGGTCAAAATACCAGATGTGATGTTCATACAAATGAGAATTTGTTTTTTTACCAAAACTCCCTTTTCTAAAAAAAACTTTTTCCAAAGATAATACTTTCACCACTGTTGTCTCACACAAGGTGGGCTTCAAATTGTGAACTCACCTTCCCCTCATCATTAACTGCAGCACTAGCACACTCTATACTTGGTCACTAACAAAGAAGTTTGGTTGGGATATGCTGTTCTTGGTAGATATATAAAACTACATTTTCTGGGGATACCCCATACAATGGACACGCTTGGAAAATCAAGGCACAAATAGTTGATTCAGCTGTAGCAAGAATGCTGTCTCTATTGTATAGGTAAAATGGCATTGAATGGGACGGGATGAGTACCAAGTGAGTTATCAATAGACATGGATTTCAAAGAAGCTATCATGATATACTTAAAGGCACTTTACCAGCAACTGCCGCAATACACAGGGAGTGTCAGGCAAGATGGCAGATACATCTTCTGGACATAAGTCTACTACATAAAGATTCAGGCACCTATATAATTTTATGAAGCTAGGTGACTTTGAGGACATCCCTGTTAGCAGCATACTGCAATTTGCTCAAGGTGTAGAACTGCTGAATGCATAAGCTAGAGGGCTGCACAAAATATCGATACCAATTGAAGTGCACGGGTCACTATGGAGCCTGCCCTTAAGTAGTCGTCTATTCTATTGTACAAGTCTACTGGATTACTACTAGACAAATAAATGATGATAATACTACTTGCAGGAAATGTATTCATGCTACCTAACAAATATCAGACATGACATGTGTTACTGGTAGTAGAGGAATTCTACTGACGTTCTGCAGACAAAAGGAATGTACACATGATAATTCCTTAAAGAGTCCACAAATACAAAACCCAACTAAACTGAACCTAGCAGAGATGGGTATACCCAAAATTATGTATGTATTATACTTCTAAATGAGAATGGTGCAATAATAAAAAATTTTCACTAAAGCTACATTTCCTTTTGTATTAACAAAGTCACTCACATATAAAATCACTATGACTAACAATGATGTTCCTTGATGAACCATACTGATGTGTAAAACAAAGACACATTCTGGAACAAAACTACTGGACAGTGCTTGAAAATGTCATGCTTGTTGAAGTGTCAAACTGGCTAACCACCAATTGAAATTTAGATTCAAATAAATATTAAAATCAATGGAAAACAGCACATATGCCATTTGCTCACCCATCTGTTATCAATTAAAAGTTATTCCATAGTACATCCTACATATAAAGCAAGCATGGAGATGAAGCTCCACTCAAACCAAATTCACAAACAGTAAAAGGCGATGATCCTACTCACTACTGTAAGAGAGGTGCTGCAAGAAGTTAGGTGGGCTTTTGTGCCATGGGAGTGTGGTAGATCAAAAGATGTCCACCTCACCTATCAGGAAATGAACGTTCACTGTGCTATGCACATCCAGCAACTAAATTGATAAACTTAACACTTATTGCATAATGTGAAATAACGTCTTTACACAATACAGAAGTACATTTGTGTTCTCTGTATACAACTAATGTAGTACACATTGTAAATTGCAGGTAACAGTAATGTTGCCCCTGTGCTTGCCACGAAGGCATGGGGGAAGTGGAGGTACAGCTCCATTCATTCTTAACCGTGTCACTCTATGCAAGTGTGTGCTCAGCTTCACACCCCCACAACTGGACACCCTGGAAAAAGACCCTAGTACTTACAGAACAGAAGGCCTTCTGGACCCCAGAGCTGGTCTGGACTCTTTGGAAAACAGCTTTTACTGTGCCAGGAATCACACAACAATTTCTCTCTTGCCCCGCCTGTAGCCTAGTCCCACAATGTATCTCTTTTTTTTTTTCTACAAGGTATCACAAAACCTGGACTAAAATCTTGGTTATTTTGTTACCACTCCGTTTGTTGCTTTGCAGTATCAACATAAAATTCCCCACTTTGTACTCAACATTGCGAGTTAAATTTCTCACAGCTTACGCTTTATACTAAAAATGGCAAACACTGCTAATATTGGCAATGTCAGCAATTAATGTGTAAATATCTGAAGACCACACACTGCATCAATTTCCAAACGACTACATGCTTGCATGCGGGTCAAAGATTAAACATATACACATGATTCACAGAACTAAACTTAAAATAGCACACAATACCATACTCGTTTTTTCACAACCAAGAAATGACTGAAGAAACAGAATTCACATACGACAACCACCAAATCACCTGGATCAAGAAACTAAAATAAAAAGACCTAAGGTATTACAAGTTACAATAAATGTCAAAAAGGGTGAACTAGGCATATTAATAAACTCTGGACCTTTCAAACAATATCAATTTTAACACCCCCAACAATTTTTGGAGTCTCTTTACCTCAGGTTTCTATTACTATGTCCATCTGACAAATTCATCCACCTTCAAACCAAGTTTCCTCACTCCTGAATACAATCTCATCAATGTGTTTGGTGTAAAGGTGAGGGCACTAAATGCCCACCACTGTAACACTGAAATGTACACACAAAGATCCATGTATTCTGTAAACATATACAGTTCTGCATGAGAACGGACAACTTACAGCCAGTCGCAGCATGATGGGGAGGTGAATTACTGGCAACTGACATGTCCACCACTATCAACTTCCCATCTTGGTTCTATCTCATTCTTGATTAGATAAACTGAAATAAAACCACTAAAAGTTTCAAGTATTAATAAGTGTTATAATGCAGACTGCCTTGTAGAATTACAACAGATACACAGGTATACAGATTTGCCTATTCAGGAAAATGCTGCATACTTTCAAATACTGCATGTATAGTCAAATACAACATTTAATCAAAATGATACACAAATACACAGGATGTGTCTAATATGACTGGACAAATCCATACATGAATTACCCACACAAACACAAGGATCAAAGGGAATGTCAATACACTTTTGCAATCAGTTTTCGAGTTACAGCCCAACAACATGCTGACCTATCCTTGGGATTTTTATCAGTGGGGACACTTTAAACCCCTAGTTTATTCAGGTCCAATTGAAAATGAAGAGACACTTCAGACACTTCACTGACACATATCTATGCCAGTCAGACTATTCACAACTCCCTCCAACCTTTGAAAGGGTGCGACAGTCTACGTTCAGACACATCCATGTGTGCACTGATTCAGTGGATGACACTTTGGGCACTGGTTGTGAACTGTAACTTGATAAAGAATAAACCAATCATTATTAAGTGGGAACACATATTGTACTTGTACTATGTCAGTTACAAGTAAAATATTGCATAGTTAAGGCATTTCTTGTTGAATGTAATCTTGCAATTAAACTCAAAGACCACTCATTTCTGGACACATATTTATGAGCATTTGTTTCTTTGTTTTCACATGAAGAACTCACTCTTCAATATGTCCAAGCATTTTAGTACACACCCTGCAGACCACTATGCTTTGCAGTGCATCCATATCATTAGGCATGCACACATGCTGAGTTATAGTTTCAAGAATGCATTACAATGACAATAAAAGACTGTACCTTACAAGCTATAAGGCTAGAACTGAACATACATCAGTGTTAATATTATGTACAACACCATGCACAAGGAAGAAGTGTCTCTAGTATCACACGGACATATTGCGTTTGTATTATTTTGGTTTTACAAACTTTCATACGTCACATACACAAACAACTGGGCAGTGGTCTTATCATATGTTCCAAGTATTCACTTGTTAATATAAAACAGGTAAATACTTAGTACATACCAGAAACATATATCATAATCATATAATAAAATTAGGAACATAGACACCCATGAGATGCATCAGCAGCACACTCCAATGAATGCCAGATCATCAAAATACAACGTCATTACAAGTGACCAGCACATGGTAAATGATCCTGAATTTCCTACGAAAGTGATTATCAGTAAAACCACTGCAACACTGTATCTGACACAAGAAAGCTCAGAAGATTAAATTAATACAAATAAAATGTATCCACACAATACTAGAGACACTTCTTCCTTCACACATAATTTTACACATACCATTAGAACTTAAACATACATTAAATTTTGGACTTTTTAACTTTTAACGTACAGTCTAGTGTCATAAAAGACAACTCTGCATGCATGCATGCCTAAAGTTCATACTGCTGTACCAAAACACACAGTGGTACATATTTGCATATCACTGTGATAAAGGCTGTATTTAGTTAACAAAATACAACATGGTGCATGAATATTTAAATGTCTATGTTCACTCAGGTATGGGCATCCTCTTGGTCTCATTATCAAACATGACTTCCCTTGTAAATGTTGCACATCAAAGGTAAATCCCATATTCACTTCCACTCTACATTTCTAAAGAATGTACCACCTCACAGGAATTCCATACAAATGTTTACTTTCATGTCAAGACACAATCTGACCTTTGCACATGTACGCATTTCAAGCACTGTCACTGAATTAACAAGCACGGTGTAGACAGCACACTTATATGGGTATGCATAAACAATATTATCGGCACACTAAAACTATGACAGATAATCCTAATGCTATGTAACAAAACTCCTTCCAATAAACATCTGCTTATAAATCAACAATTTAATAAACTACCTGAAGAGGTGCAACTATAATTTCTCAATGTATAACTTAAATGTGTTAAGAACTTAAAGTCATGGAAGTCTTTTTCAAAACAGAAGATGGGATTTCAAAATTGCACAGCTACATTAGACAAGTTTAATAATGCAATGAAATACTTCATCACAGTTTTAAAGCTGCAGTGTGTGTGCTGCAAGACATTGCACTATGTACGACACGCCACATTGTCTCCGCTGTATTATACGTAACATATCACTGGTGATCTCTTACAGCACTACCCTTACACATATCGTTCAAAGTGCAAATCTCTTTTGTAAGGCTTGTGAAGCTATCGGTCATGTTCTCTACAGGTTCCACATCTCTTGCCTGCTGCAGCTGATGCTTGTTTTCAGATAAAGTAAGACTACTGGACAGATTTTCTGAAAGATTTGGCTCTATTAAACCCATGCTCATCAAATCACCAGAATCTAAACTAAACTGCTGCTGATTGTCCAAGTCCAATATATTACCGTCAGTCATAGCGTGGCCCATGTTATGAGTAACAGCTATGTTTGGTGTCATTGGAACATTAATCCCCGACAGTTCTATAACTGGTGCAAGGTTCATAGGCACTTCGGCTCTACTGCTTAGTCCTTGGGCAATACCCAATGGACCCAGACTGATATGGTTCATTCCCATCATGCCAGATGCTCCCACAGGTATGCCCGAGTTGTGTTCACTTGCCATGCCTGGCAAGATTGTGGCATTTGCTCCAATCCCAGTGAGCATCATATTATGAGTTGTGCTCATCCCAGAAGAGTTGTTGAACAAAGTGATTCCTCCTGCTCCAGCATTTAAATCATTCACTCCGTGAATCACGTGACCCAGTCCTGAGCTTGCAGTGTCAGCAGATAAGTTCCTAGTCACTTTTCCAGCACTCATGAAGTCCGTATGCCTTGCTGGCATATTGTATGTCACAGAACCCTGCTCATAACCAAGTAATCCAGGACCATGCATACCTTGGTATGGATGTGACAAAGGAGCACCGTAGTCCATTGGCGAAGGGGTACGGCCAGCACTGTGAGGGGAGATGGAAGGTTGAGGGGAAGGACTTGGCATGGCTGTGTATGGTGACCTAATGCCTCCTTGAAACACATATGGTGGGGGAAACTTTGTATCTGCAAACAATCATAAAAACAGCATTACTAAAAATCCATACATAACATGAGGCATAACACAATGATACATACCTACATGCAACACCTCACTAATGATTTTTTTAATCATTGTACTGCATATTTTGGTACCTATAAATTTCATACACCAACAAATGCACTCTTTATTAAACTCGATAAAGTTTAATAAAGAGTGTATTTGTTGGTGTATGAACTTTACAGACCTCACTAATGCTTCAAGTCTATCATAAGCACAAACTACTAACCTGTCCAGAAATTAAACACTGGAAAGATGAAATGTGTCTGTAATACATACTTCAGTAGCAATGAGAACTGAGTTGTAGGTTCAAATATAACAGAGTTAAAAAAAATGGTGGAAAACAATCAGGTAAAACTAGAAGTAAATGGAAGAGTAGAGTTATGAGGGAAATACTCTCACTTGAACGGTGAATAAAAGAAAGAGGGAATAAAAAAGTCACTACAGAGACAAGTATATGTGGTACAATGATGTATACACTTCTTTAATTGCTTTCATCTGTGCTGCAAAACTATAAGAAATTATGAATAAATAATTATCTGTGTTAATGATGTAGTTTTTTGCAGTATCCATGGTTATACCCTTCAACTACAGACACAAACGTCAGAGATTTGTGCTGTCACCACACTTTTAACATTTAATACACCAAGAGCTTTTGACTAAATCTGTAAGCAGACAAGAGTATTTTTTACCACTGGGCTGCTCACTGCAGAGCAGATGGCATTGTTGCGGCATAGCGACGGATGATGCAGGCTGCTCTGTAGTGGTCAGCCTGGTCATAAAAAAAATTCTGTGTGTTTTTGTTCCACATGTGTCATAAATTGTATGTCTGATTACAGTGGTTCAAGACGTACAGCAACACAGCAAGTTTATCCTCACCAAAGGAGGAAATGAAACACAAATGAACACTGTAAAGCTAGCCTCACTGTTACAAAAAGTGAATGACTTGCCTGTTGGCTCCCTCTTGATGACAGGCAACATTTGATGTGGCAGCATTGAACTTGTACCCTGGTCACTGCCACTTATTTGCTGGTGTTGCTGCTGCTGCAACTCTATTGACAGAGAAGAGTTTCACATAAGCTACAGGTACAAACTCTCATACCTATTTGACCTAACCTCCCAAAAATAACACCGCAGGACTAATAAAGAGAAAAAAGATCTCTTTATACAATTGCCTCCATTTCTCCTTACATCCCCGGGATCCAGATATATTTCTTAGCACTTCATTTTTAAGTACAAGAAATGTATGTTCTTCAAACATGGTAACACACATCACATTACCATATAAAATACTCTTCATCTTAACCTCAGTGTCTTCAAAAGGAGTTTCTGAATCAAAAAGAAAATTAGGGCATTTTTCTCTTCATTTCACTACGATGCATGATAGCATTTTTGACAGCTTTCAAATGTATTTCAGTTCAGATACATTTTCAGGGTATTCAGCAAAATCAGATCAGGAATATGATCCCATGTAGTTTCAAAGCACTGTGCAAAAGGCCAAAAATGCATTTTATGTCAGGACAAAACAGTGGAAGCAATATATTCTTTGGTCTCACAGGTTTACTGACTTGATTTTTGTACACACTTATTTCACCACTGTTGGGACCGCGGTAGCACAGTGGTTAAGGTGCTGTGCTACAAATCGGTAGGTCGCTGGTTCGATCCCAGCTGGTGTCAGTGGGTTTTTCATTGACATAAAATCCTTCCGATTGCACTATGGCCCTGGGGTCGACTCAGCCTCTAACAGAAATAAGTACCGGGAGTATTTCCTGGGGGTAAAGGCGGCCGGTGCGTAAGGCTGACAACCCACCACCATCCTGTGCTGTTGTCACGAAATCTGGGAACCTTAACTTCCTGGAACCCTCTGGGCCTATCCGGGCCTGTAACGGGACTGCTTTACCTTTATTTCACCACTGTGCTGTATTTCCTACCCATCTCACCATTCTTTACTTGACTACCCGAATATATGGTAAAGGGTACAAATTATGAAGCTCCTCATTACATAATTTTCTCCTGCCTTCTGGTACTAGCTATGTTCCTCAAAACTTTAAACTACAGTCACCTCAGTCCTATAATCCAGACTTATATAATGACAAAAAAATGTGATCCATACAAATATAGCACTCTATACCAGAGCTAGTCAAACAAACAACTACCAAACTCTGACTGTGACATGCATGAGTTAACTTAAGCTAAAGCTCCAACACAACAATCACAAACCAGATGATTAAACATCAGTTTCACCAATAACAAGTAACATGAGATATAAGGAATGATATAATCTCACAAGCATTCTACCAGGTCAGGCATATTTCTATAGGCAGTAACAGGACTGCTAAAGGCGGCAGTGTGTGTGACAGCAACAGAGACACAGAGATACAAAAAGGAACTCAGCTCAGAACAGACATGTTCATAAGAGTTTATGAGGTTAATTGTTCCCAGTCTGCATAAGAACCCAATGTTCAGGTGCTGTTCAAACTGAGATGTAACACGAAGAACTGGTGGCATATCTACACTCCACAGCCAACAACTACAGGCCATCAACATGTCTCAACCTGTTCCAACTAGCTCCACAGAAGACAGAGGGTCTACTACCCCTGTGAAATCCAACCCTTCACTTTAAGAGGAAGTGTTGCTACTGCAAAATGATTGAATTCCAGAACCATTTTGACCCTCCCATGTATATTTTGCTAATTTTCTTGTAATTTACAATGAAACTGATCTCTACAGGCACCTGGCATTTCAAGTTCCAATCTAAAGTCTGTTTTTTGTATCTTAGGTTGTTACAGAATCATCAGTCCAAGCCCAAGGCCTTGTGTAACATTCTGTGATGTATTGGTCCTTTCATAACGAGATGTCAGGCACCCACCCAGCTACCAAGCTGATCGACAATCCCTTGACACATATTCAGTATATTCACAGCTACTCTCCACATCAAGAGGCCATGTCTTTTGTTCACAGCCTGAGTATGTGTCCCACCATCATGACAGTGACCCATCTCAATCATCATTAAACACATGCGATGTCATATCTCAGTCAATAAGACCATTCAACATCTAAGTGAATAAATTACTAATAGAAAACAATACAACACAACTTACAGCACAAGAACATTAAATTTCACACATGCATGCATATCTGTGCTGACACATTTAATACATAATGTGAATTCTGTACAATATTACATAACACAAAAACTGATACAGAATATTGCAAACAAACAGAAACACATAAATGCACATTTTAAATCATATCTGTCCAATGTGACAACAAAATATGGCTAAAGGACTTTACTCTCACCCTTCTTAATCATTTCCTTTTTTACTAAGTCATGATATCAATTCATATTATCTGAATATGTAGAACTTGTTCCACTTTTATTACAGTGACAGACAACCCACAGAGCATGGGCTGGGACGGGGTAGTCGGTATAGCGACTCAATATGGGCTGGATGGAGAAGGGAGTGAGATTTTCCGCACCCACCCAGACCAGCCCTGGTGTCCACCCAGCCTCCTACACAATGAGTACCGGGTCATTCCTGGGGGTTAAGTGGCTGGGGCGTGGCAATGACAACCCACCCCCACCTAGTGCCAAGGATAAAGAAGGAGCACAGCTATACCTCTACTCCCCTTCTGGGCCTATGTGGCTTGTTCTATGGTGAACTTTACCTTTATCTTTTTTACCCACAGAGCACAACACTGAACAAAACTGACAGCAAACACTATTATGTCATCACTCATGACAGCCAAAGTAGTCAGTTATCCATTAATTTATGACAGAATAACAAAATGCTGGAGCACCACATAATGCAAACCATCTACTTCATGTGATAGCAAAGCAGTAACCAATGACATTTATCACAAGGGAATGAAATCCTAACAAACATACAGACTCAATTCAGCTCTCAAGAATTCTGATGATGATATACAGTGAAATCATGACTAAAATTTTGGACAATATCCATCATATCAGGCTGAAAAGAATGGATCTGCCTTCGTCTTTATAAGGCATAGGAAAAGGGAAGAACCCACTCTGATAGGCCTGTTAGAAAACAGCTAGTATCTATCCCCCTTTCCCTGTTTCACATGAAGATGAAAGCACATAAATCCTCTGAAAGGTTAAGATTTTTTTGCCTGAGATAATAGACAAGGCACAAAATTTCACTCATAAGTACGATAAAGGCTAACACCTTACTTTTCCTTGGATGAGACTGAACTGTACATGCAAGATACACAAGAGATTTGATGGACATTATCTGGGCAATCAGTAAAAAAACAACAAAAGAGATAACACATTTTTTGTCAAACTGCAAGAGATAGCAGTCCCTTGATGATTAGTTTTCTGTCAAATCAGAACCAACAACTACTACAACTACTACTCTGATACTAACAACTACTTACTACTAACTGTGCACTGACCAAGCTGCTAGTAGACAGAGAAGAGTATCAAACACACAACAAAATGTACAGTACCTTTAACAGATTCATGATACTCTATCAGCCCTGCAGCAAGATGAAATAAGAAACAAGGAAAGGAGCCTGGATGGGAAAACTGTCCAAGTGAGTGATATATTACTACAACAATTTCATATACAAAAGTACAACTTTAATTATCAGGAAGAAATAAATTAAAAGAAAAATATATTTGCCCCATTTTGTTATATCAGCAAATGCAATTTACAACACAGCTGACTAGTTCACAGAAACATAACAAACTTCCAATATTAACTCTCTTATCACATATCTACTTCGTAACATTCATAATGTGTTATCATGGCACTTATATTACAAGTGACAAGTAAACATCCCCACAAACATACAATCATATGGGTAAAAAATACTGCACCAGTCCTGAAACAAACATCACAGAATAATAGCACTTATAATAACATTGGTGTAAGAGGAAACCAAGCCACTTGAAAAGTGTGTAGTACAACTTGACACAGCAAGAAAACAGCTGAATATACCACCCAGTCCACTGCTAGAATACAATACTTTAATCACGTACCACTTAGCCTCATGCATTATGTGCACCCTGGAGTAATATTCCTTGGACAAAAGCTGCATTTATAATGAAAGTGTCAGGAAGGATGGAAAGAATGAATGAAATACAAATATAATACGTTATTCTAATTTTGACAGTAATGGTTGGTAGTAAGCAAAATGGCTTTGAAATGTCCAAAAATAGTCGCAAATTGCCTTACTTCATCACAGTCTTGAAAAAGAACCTACATAAAATACCATGATTTAGAACTTAATGCACGAGGAGGAGGAGGAGGAGGAGGAGGAGCGGTGATGAAAGATCAGGTAATATGTACTGCCTCATCAGTTTATCGCCCATGGTAACCAAACTCTCCAGCTTACTCATCTTAGTACAGATACAACAGCTTTTATAACAAGACATGCCCACACCTTACAATTGTGTTTGTATTACTGGGGCCCAATACAGCTGCCTACCATGGCAAACTGGAATAACTACACAAATGATCTGCTATCAGAAGTGGCATGTCACTGAAAGTGAAGATGGGATATGTGTTACTGCATGCATCATATACCGCTGCACTGAATCCATTATATAATTTAATGCCAAGCTATCTGTTCACATGAAAACCACCACGTAAGATAAACACCCCATTTCTTTAATCACCTATTTCAGAAAAAGGTGTGCACAATACAGGAGTACATACTCTAGTATTGCAATGTAATCATAAAATGGACAGCAGGTCAATAACACACTTTCCAAGCTAAAGACACCAGCCACCACCCAAAACTGAAGAAAATTGTAGACAAGAGTACACATAAGCATAATACTAACCAACTATACATGTTACCATTTGCTAACAAGCAGCACAAAAACATCTTGTTAATAATGAGTTCTGGGCAGAACTCACAAAAGAATATAGTCCTCTTGGAAGAAATATACAAAATTCTTTTGCTTTGTGAATACCGTTACAGAATTAAACCACGCAGGCATACAACATCCACGTACATGTACACACTCACTCCTTTCACATTGGAAATATTGTACGAAATATGATTTCATTTTCTATTAGCATCGCTGCCAACAGTCTGTATTTTCTCCATACCTTCATACGAGTTCTGTAATAAAACAATGGAAGTTCCCAGAACAGAACAAGAATTGTCTGGCTAAGTTTTCTCCCATACCCCAGAAAATGTCCTTGTGTGGGATTCTCCTGGGTAATGCAGTTTTCCTCCAAGTCAGACACATAATGCCCATTTTCTACTTCCATAGCCACTCTGTCAGCCACAATGTTATTACTGATCGCAATAAATTTCAAGCTGCTTAGAAACTGGCCAAAACTGGCTTAACCCGTCAATTACGGTCATCCTATATATAGGACGCACATAGGGCTACAGCCCAAGGAACACATTTTACATATTTAGGTAACAAGGATATTTACTGCATTTCTTAAAGAGATGCTGCACAATGACCATTTCTTTCCTCCACAAAAATGCCATGTATTTCTTAATATTATCTTTTTTTTTGGGGGGGGGGGGGGGGGGGAGATTAATTTTATTGTTTCTAAAGAAAAGATCGAAAAATATTATTTATTCATTTCTGCAACAAAAA
>Ga0123355_10007661_pt1 | contig 16211 bp, 15 predicted proteins | sample TergutEmb28metaG_3_FD_89872 | JGI IMG/M metagenome (GOLD analysis project Ga0123355, IMG submission 89872) | Embiratermes neotenicus P1 segment gut microbial communities from Petit-Saut dam, French Guiana - Emb289 P1 | ecosystem: Host-associated > Arthropoda: Insects > Digestive system > Gut ...
CTTCCATTTCCGGCAGTTCTCCCGATTGATCCAAAATTTCTACCCACATGCCAGGGAAGGTTTCATCCGGCAGAGGTGGATAATCTGCACCTACGTGCAGTGCAGCGGCGTTATCGTAATTGACCTCACCAACCTCCGGGCACATCAGTTGAGAAAAGAAGAAGTTTACGGCATCTAAGACACCAGCCCTGCTGCGGAAGTTTTGGGATAGGTCTATGCGAAGAGTTTGTAGGTCTGCATTATGATTTTGGTACTCAAGGTCCACAGGCGCAAACTCGTTATACTTCTCCACAAACAATCCCGGATTAGCCCGCCTAAACCGATAAATACTTTGCTTAACATCTCCAACCATAAATCGCTGTCGGGCCAGGCTGCCCAGAATCAAGTCTTGCACTTTATTAGAATCCTGATACTCGTCAATAAGCACTTCATGGTATTTTGTCATTAGACTTGCCGCTACTGGCCCGGGAGTCATATCCTCCGGCCCATGAGGGTACAATACCTTGATTGCAAAATGCTCCAGGTCAGAAAAATCCAGCAGGTTGCGGTTCAGCTTTTCTGCCGCAAAGGCCTCTGCATAACGGGCCACAAGGGCCATCAGGGCGGTTACCCTGGGGGCAAGGGCCTCAAGGTCGGCCTGCATTTTGCCGGGTGGGGCGAAGAAGACTCCGCCCACCAGGTTTTTGAGCCTGTCCTTTGCCTCTCGGTTGCGGATGCGCTGGGCCCGCTCTTTTAGCGCGGCGTTTACCATGTCCTTTTCCGTCACCCGCGGCAGGCTGCCCCAGCTTACTTGTAAGAAGGCATTGTACATTTCCGAGAAGGGTTTCTTGGCGATATCACGCTTAAGGGCCAGGAATATGGCCACTTCGTCTTCAATTTTTTCTATGTATTTTTCTGGCCCTCCCGGGAGATGGCATACGCCAATGGCCAAGCGAAGGCCTTCGATTATGCCGTCTAAGCCTGTGGATAATTCTTGTGTGGCAAGCTGGGCCCATGGGGTAATGTCTAATTCAACACCATGGAATGATGTGTCCGTACCGCAGGAAGAGGCTGCGTCTATATTGCCGAACATCCCGGCATATTTCTTAGCCGCATCCAGTGGAAACGGGTCACTTTCCAAAAATGCATACAACCGCCGCACCAGCGCATCCAGCCCATCATCTTTGGCCTTGCCCCCATAAACATCTACCAGATCCAAAAACCAGGTATTATCCGTTTCCTCATAGGCCGCTTCAAACACCTCGTCCATAACCTCGTTCTTAACAATGGCAAGCTCGGAGTCATCCGCCACCTTAAAAGCCGGGTCGATATCAATCAACTGAAAATGCTCCTTCACCAGCTTACGGCAAAAAGCATGAATGGTGGAAATATCCGCCGTAGCCAACAAAGCCTCCTGGTCTGCCAGGTGCTGGCTGGGGTTTTCCAGTTGCAGGGCCTGGATTTTGTCTGTAATACGCTCCTTCATTTCAGCAGCTGCAGCCTCTGTAAAGGTCACCACCAGCAGCCGGTCAACGCCTATGTTATTGGAAATATGCCGCAAAATCCTCTCCGTAAGCACAGCGGTCTTGCCCGAGCCTGCGGCGGCAGACACCAAAATAGACCCGGCATCCCGGTTAATTGCGGCTAGCTGGGCAGGGGTATAACGGACGAGCTTAGTTTTCAAATCTCAATCATCTCCCCCGTGTAGTACCGGTCGGCTACAGAAAGCCTCGCTTTTACATCATGGGCGTCCAGGATACGCCCGACCGTATCATAGGCCAGCATTGGCCTGTTATTTTCTTCACTTAAGTGGCCAAGGATTACATGCTTCAGCCCCTCCCAGGCCACATCCACAATAAGCTTACCCGCCGCCACATTGGACAAATGCCCACGGGGCCCTAGTACCCTTTCTTTCAGCATGTCGTGGTAGCGGCCTTTTTGCAGCATCTCGACATCGTGATTGCTTTCTATAAGGATAACTTTGGCCTCACGCAGATATTCCAGTACCGTATCCGTAGCCTTGCCTAAGTCGGTAGCCATAGCCAACTTATTGCCCTCGGATTCAAAGGTATACCCCACAGGCTGGGACGCATCGTGAGGCACATCAAAGGCTGTAACCTTGGCGCTTCCTATCATCATGGGCTGCCCTGGGGTGATGTGCTTCACTTGATTTTCGTTCAATGGCCCCAGTTTTTTATGCCGTAAAAAATAACGCCACGTAAGTGGCGTGGCGTACACAGGTATACCAAACCGCCGCGCAAGCACCCCCGCACCGGCGATATGATCGCTATGTTCGTGAGTGATAAGTATCGCGGTAGGGTTGGGCAAATCCAGCTGAGAAAGTCCTTGCTGCGCACGCTTGCCGGAGAGCCCGGCGTCAACAAGAAGATGCTCCCCGCCAAGGCCCACATAGGCGCAGTTGCCGCTGGAGCCGCTTACAATGGTGCAAAGCCGCATCATTCTTCTATCACGATACGCCGGATGTCCGCGCCAAGGGCCCGGTATTTATCTTCGAAGCACTCATATCCTCTGTCCAAATGATATACATTGCCGATGGTGGTCTCGCCCTTAGCGGCAAGACCCGCAAGCACTAAGGCCGCCCCAGACCTGAGATCTGTAGCCGCAACCTGGGCCCCGGTAAAGGAGCAATTGCCTTTGGTAACCGCCGTGCGGCCATCAACTTTGAGGTTGGCCCCAAGGCGCTTAAGCTCGTTGATGTATTGGAATCTATTGTTAAACACAGTCTCTGTTACAACGCTTGTGCCATTGGCGGCACATAGCAAAGTAGCCATCTGCGGCTGTAAGTCTGTAGGGAAGCCGGGATAGTAAGACGTTCTTACATCGCATGCCTTAAGATCACCGCCACGGTATACACGAAGGCTGTCGTCGCCTTCTTCTACTACGCAGTTCATATCACGAAGCTTAGCAGTTAGTGGATCCATATGCTTGGGTATAATATTGTTTACGGTAATATCCCCGTCTGTAAGGGCAGCCGCAATCATGTATGTACCCGTCTCAATTTGGTCTGGAATAATAGTGTATCTGCCGCAGCCAAGGCTTTCCACGCCATTGATGCGGATAATGTCCGTACCAGCACCGCTGATTTTAGCCCCAATCATATTAAGGAAGTTGGCGGTGTCTACAATGTGAGGTTCCCTTGCGGCGTTTTCGATTTGAGTAGTACCTTCCGCAAACACAGCGGCCAGCATGATATTAATTGTGGCCCCAACGCTTGGGCAATCTAGATATATATGTGCGGCAGTAAGCTTTTCAGCCGTCACCTTCACCCAGCCATGCTCCAGCACGCACTTAGCCCCAAGGGCTTCGAATCCTTTAAGATGATAATCAATGGGACGGTATCCAAAATCACAGCCTCCAGGCATTGGCACTTCTGCCTTACCAAAACGACCAAGCAGCGCACCCAGCAAGTAATAGGATGCCCGCATACGCGTAGCCAGCTCATAATCAGCGGTTTGAGTAGTGATACAACCCGCGTTGATTTCCAATGTATTATTATCCAAAAACCGACACTTGGCCCCCAGCATCTCTATGGCTTGGGCTAAGTTACGCACATCCTTGATATCCGGCAAATTTTCTATTACACAAATCCCGCCGGAAGCAACAGCCGCCGGAACAATAGCAAGCGCCGCGTTCTTGGCCCCTCCAATATGAACGCTGCCACGCAGAGGCTTCTGCCCCTTAATAACAATGTACTCCATAACGTGCACATCCTATCAGTTTATTAAGAAGTACCCGCAGATTTCTAGCATCCAGAGCCTTCCTTTTATATGTGTAAAAAAACCGTACGTTTTTTACATTGCGCATATATGTTAGAAAGAACAAAAAACCAGCCACATCAAGGGCCAGAACCTAGCAAGTATACCAAAAACTTTTGCAGGGGGGAAGTCTAATCTTACATTTGAGTTACATTTTTCGGCAAGGATCCGCATGAGGAGGGTGGTTTTTGTTTTCAACCCAGGCTCCGGCTGATGCCGGGCAGCCTCAGGCTTGGGAAAATGCCATTTTTTTGCGGATTAGACAAATTAATTCGAAATCAGCCCCTCCTGTCGCCAAAAACCCGCAGAAGCGTTCGGGATTTTTGGCTCGGGCGTGGCTGTTTCTCATTGAATTTGCCGACCACAAAAATGGCGTTTTCCCTAGCGCCTGAGTCTACCCGGCGCCTACGCAAAAGGGTTGAAAACAAAAACCACCCTCCTCATGCTATACCCTCGGCTTGCCGGGTTATAAAAACAAGTTTGTTAAAACCGCAAACTGGTGGGTTATGACTATGTAGCAATGTGAAATGGGTGGTAAATGTATTAGCGCAAATTTGTGGCTTAAGCTTAGGCTGCGGCTGCGGCTGCGGCTCTGACTCCAGCTCCAGCTCCAGCTCCAGCTCCAGCTCCAGACGATATAGCTGCATGATTGGTATGTCAAAAGCAGTAAGCGAAGGCATCAACACCCATAAAATGACAATGGCTACATCTGGAAACCCTGTATTCATAAGGCCTGAAGCGCTTTTGTCAAAAGTGAAACAATGCCAGGCTCACCCCATATACCTACCCATACAACATAGCCCGATACGCAAGTCAATAACAAGCGGTTTTTCTCTAATCTAGCAAGCGCAAGCAAAGCGCGGGCGGGGCGGAGTCAGTTTCAGCGTCTTGCGAAGGCATTGAGTAGACTCAGGCGCTAGGGAAAACGCCATTTATGCGTGTGATAACACGCAAGAAATGGCATTTTCCCAAGCCTGAGGCTGCTCAATATCAGCCGTAGCTTAGCTGAAACTGACTCCGCCCCGCCCGCGCGGCCCCCTTCGATTTTTTGGGATTTTAAGGAAAAAAGGCTTCTTTTTCATGTATAGCGCACCTAAGTTTCGGCTAGGCTATAACAGTAAAAGAATTCAATTGAGGGGGCAACTATGCGCCACAGACTAAAATTTATTACAACAATAAAATTAATCAGTATCTTTATGCTTTCTACTTTTATGGGCTGGCACTCGGGCATTATTGCTGGGCGATTTACAATGCCGGAGGCTGTCCATACTTACAATAGTGAAAGTGAGCTTATTTCATTTAACCTGCCGTTCCGCAAATCCAAAACCGCTGCTAAGGTGGAAAGCCCGGTGGAGGTTGTGCCTTTGGGGCTTACTATTGGCGTGCGCATTAACACTGATGGGGTTATGGTACTTGGCACTGGCAGCTTTCTTGGGGATGATGGGCTTTCTCATACACCTAGCGACGGTATACTTCGGGGCGGCGACTTGATTATACGGGCCAACGACCAGCTTATCGAAAGCAAGGAGACCCTTAGCCAGCTCGTGGCCGACTCTACCTGCGATGTCGTCCTTTTGTTGCGGCGGGATGGGAATGAGTTTGAGGTGACACTTACCCCGGCTTTGGCTGCTACAGATGGGGTACGGCGTATTGGCATCTGGGTTAGGGATTCTACCAAGGGTATCGGAACCCTTACCTACTACATCCCAGGCACTGGGGCCTTTGGGGCATTGGGCCATGGAATCATGGATGTTGATACAAAAAAGTTAATAAGTGTAAAAGACGGCGTTGTGATGCAATCTACCGTTACATCAATAGTGAAAGGCCAGCGAGGTAAGCCTGGGGAACTTGAAGGCACAGTAGACACAGGCAATAATCTAGGCAGTGTGTTGCTAAACAGCCCTAGCGGCATCTACGGCATATTGGAGCCGGCTTTCATATCCACTCTTCCATCAGAGGCTATCCCTATAGCCACCCGCGACCAAATCAAGGAAGGCCCTGCCACCATCTTGACCAATGTGGTAAACAACGAGATAGGCTCCTTTGAAATATCAATTGAAGGGGTAAACCGCTCCGCCAGCGATGAAACCAAAGGCATGATAATCCGCATAACCGACCCAGCCCTACTGGCTGCCACCAATGGTATAGTACAAGGCATGAGCGGCAGCCCAATAATCCAAAACGGGCGGATTGTGGGGGCTATTACACATGTTTTTGTACAAGATCCGGCAAAGGGATACGGGATTTTTATTGAGACAATGCTTGAGCAGCAGGGGGTAATGCTGGAGATTTAATTATTCCTACTTACACACTACCCGACTCATAAGTAAACCCGCGCCCATGCACATCTGACACAGTATCGGTAATCATAAACGCTCCAGGGTCAAGCTCATTCACGATGGCAAGAAGCCGCTGGTAGTTGCGGGTATCCATTGTCACCATCAGCATGGGCTTTTCCTTTTGCTCAAAGGCCCCCATGGCCGGGATTATGGTCACGCCCCGGCCTATATCTGCCATGATTCTCTTGGAAATGGTCTCATATAAGTCACTGATGATGTAGACCATTTTCTTTTTGTTGGTTCCATTTTCAATATAATTCATGGCCGCTGATGTGATAAAAATAGACGTGATAGCATAAAAAAATGAGTCCACATCAAAGACCCACAGCGACAACAGCACCACCACACCATCGGTGATAAACAGTCCTATAGAGGTGTTCAGGTTAAAATGCTTCTTGAAAATAAGCGGCGGGATGGCTGTGCCGCCACTGGATGCGTTATGAAAATACAGGATTGACACCGCTACCCCAAAAATAGCACTACCCACAATCATAGACAGCATGGTATCACCAATAAGGGTGTACTGGGGCACGATGCGTATCACAAGAGGCAGCATAACCGCCCCGATAACCGTGTTGATAAAAACCTCCCGGCCCAGGAAAATAAAGGTGACAATAAGCAATGCCCCATTGCCGATGAGTATTACCATAGAGCGGCTAAGGCCCAGCCACTCTTCCAGTATAATCGCAAGGCCTGTAAGGCCTCCGGCGGCTATATTATGGGGGCCGAGGAACATGTTTACGCATATGGCTAGGATTACTATGGCCAGCGTGATATAAGCCAGCTTTGTTGCCCATGTTATTATTAAAGATTTTGGTGCGGATTTTTTCATGGATTTTGCCCCCTGGGTTGTGGAAGTTATTAATCTTGGTTGCATGTCAATAGCTATATAGTAATGTTCAACTCAATTATCTATAGTTTGGCAGGGGGAGGTAAATTTATACGCAACACAAGGTATGTAAACCTGTTGAGTATATCTTGAGTAAGCACGGATGGACTCTTGTGACACTAAAAAACCCGTGGCGTCATTATAACGCCACGGGTTTTGCCGCTTATATGCGGGACTGCTTAATTTTTATTATTGTAGGATATAGCTCCATACATGCAATGGGAAAATTGTGCTGGTTATTGTTAAAACACCGTCTTCAATGGTGAAGTACCAAGTCAAAACGCCGGTTGCATACTCATCACCATATGTGATAAGGATTTCACCTTCGATTGTTAGAACATCACCATCTATGCTCCACACTGTGGGAACAACTTCGCCGTCAATAATAGCAGTGCCAGTTCCATCTGCATTAAATACATACACCCAGAAATCGGCATCTTCATCCCAGGCCCATGAGCCAACTATAGGATTTACAACTTCCTCATCTTCATCGTAATCTTCGTCTTCCTCGTCGTAGTCTTCATCCTCATCGTAGTCAGCGTCTTCGTCATAGTCAGCGCCTTCATCTTCATCAGCTGGCTCGTCGTCAACTGGTGCTGGCTCGTCTGCTACGGTAATGATGTGAGCGGTTTGGGTATCGCTATCCCAACCAGTTGTTGCGCCAAGGGCTCTTGCAACATCGCCTAGTGGCAACATTACGCGGCCAGCCATCATGCGCTGGGGTACTACTGGGGTAAAGGTTTCGCCGTTTACGGTAAAGGTTGCACCGTCAGCAGGGATTACTACCACTGTGCCAGCACCTGTAAGGGTGGCTTCGCGGGTGCTAGAGTTCCAGGCTGGGGTAAAGCCCATATGTTCAAATACGCCACGCACTGGTACAAGTACACGGTTATTTTCCATTATCGGGCTTTGGCCAGCAAAGTAAACTTCTACGCCGTCAACTTCTACGGTAAGTACGTGCACGATTGGGGCGGTTATAGGCTCGATTTCCACATAACCTTCTTCCTCATCGTAGTCTTCATCCGCATCATAGTCTGCGTCTTCTTCATCTTCTTCGTAGTCTGCGTCTTCCTCATCGTAGTCTACGTCTTCTTCACCATTGGCGTCGTAATCTTCTTCGCCGTTTTCGTAGCCGTTTTCGTACTCATACCCATTGTCAGCTTCGTCTTCTGCTGCAAGAACAGGCAGTGCCAAACCGGCAGAAAGTACAAACACCAAAACAAGTGCCAGCAACCTACGTGCTAGTGAATGCTTCATCATGGTTCACTCTCCTTTTTTTATTCACTTACAAAGGGGTTGTCCCCCTTGAGCTTGTTGCAGGGATTTTAGCATTTAATCAACTGAGATACAAACTTTTTTTTGTTTTTGTGGTTTTCACCAAAAAAAGCCCTATTTTGACACATAGGGCTGTGTTAGGTTGTGATACTTACCAACCGATTTGATGATAATGGTAAAGACCAAGAAGCTGTATTCAACTTTTAAATAGCAAAGACTATCCGGCCCGCCTCCTTTGCACCAAGCGGGTGGCCTTGTAAGCACCAAACCCAATAAGTGCAAATATCGACAACGGTATAATCACCCCAGCCAGAAAAACGATAAAACTTTGAAACCCTCTGACAGTCCCATCCACAGAGTCCCCAAAGGCCCCGCCGATACGCTCGCCCAAGGTTGGGGAAACTATAATTCTTTCCTCTATGGCCATATCAAAAAGAGTAATGGAAATAGTAGAATACGCAACCTGCCCTGCAATATTGTTAAGCTGAGACTGATACATCTCAATGCTTAGGCGGGTGTTGCTTAGGCGCTGCTCTAGAGCCAGCAGCTCGTTGATGCTATCGGCTTCCTCAATCAGGGCCAGCAAGCGTTCTTCTTCAACCTGGCGCAGCTCTAGGTTGCCTATCATGTCATAGAAGCTGTCGGTTACGTCCTGGGCCCACTCCTGCAAGACCCGCACGGTTGCTACGTCCTCGGCCTGGCGAAGCACGGCCTCAAAGTTGCCTGAGGGAACCCGCAGCACAATTGACAGCATCCTGCGCCCTCGGGCCGTTAGCATTTCAGACTCTATATATCCACCTGCCGCCGGGGCCAGCTGTCTAAGCCCGGTTACGGCGTCATCAAAATCTTCGGTTTCCATTTCAAGCTCGGCAGTTCGGATGACATGCCTCTCGCCTTGATCGGCTATGTCTTCCCAGCCTACCCTATCCGCACCGCCATATACTGCAAAATTATCTACCGCCACATCAGCTATATAGGAATGGCTGCTCATCACTGCATCTGGAGCCGATGCCGGGGCCGGTGGGGCTTGATTCGTCTGCCGTCCACGGCCTCCTCCTGTCATGGCCAACTGAAACCCGTCTGATTCACTCGCTACCCATTCATCGCTTCTATTGCACGCAGTCAATCCCAAGGTCAGGGCTACAAAAACTATGCATATCATGCTGCTTATTAATCTTTTCATGATTTGCCTCCTACTTGCCCGTTATCAGGCACTTCTATCTCCCGATTTATCCGCTTACGCACAGTATAAATCACAGCCGCTACAGCAGCAATCACACCGCCAAAAGCCAAAACCGGCATAGAGACCCGTATCAAAAATACAAGAAAACCCGCCGCCGCAGACAGCGTACTGCTCCAGGAGTTGCTAAACCTATCCGCAATCCGCCTGCCAAACCCCAAGGGCACAGGCACGGGCCTGTCGCCCGGTGTCTCAACAAGCCAGATATTAATCACAGGGCTGGCAGCCTGTGCCATCAGCACGTTGTGCCTGCCAACAAGACCATTCCGCTCCCATGTCACCTGGCTAAGTCTGGACTCGATAGCAATCAGCACCTGCAAGTTGTCACTGGCGGCCATCATAACAGTAAGCCTGTCTATTTCCTGGGAAATAGCAGCAAGACGAGCCTCGGTATCCATTATCATGGGCCCAAGAAAAACGGCGTTCTCTGACTCAGATAATACATCGCCCATGGCCCGCAGCTCTTCCTGCACCTGCCTAAAGGCCCATGCATCAACCCGCCGTACAAAAGTAGCCCGCCGCTGGGGGCTCCAGCCAACAGGCTCATGCAAAAACATATTTGATTCCAGATTATACCCGTTAAGCTCACGGATAATATCCGCTGCCGCCTCTATGCATTCGACCTCAATCTCAATTGTATGCCCCTGCTGAAAAGGACGGTCCTGGGCTGCAACCGGCAATGCAAATAGCAAAGAACAGGTTGCTAGCAAAAAACACGATATAAGACACGATGCAAGTATCCGCATAAAAACGCCTCCTTTGTTAGTGTCAACGGCCTGCTGCGAATAATGTTCCTGCAAAGCTTGCATTTTACTATTTTTCGGCTAAACTAGGGTCATACTAATATGTAAGGAGCGCGAAAATGATCTAACAATCCAATCAACTGGTACAAGCAAACAAAAAAGCCCAGCAAGGGGGGCTTAGTTTGTGTTAGGGTTGGATTATTAGACGAAGCGCTATACACAAAGGGACACCATGCCCTTTCATTGTGATTTCAATTCAAACTAGTCAGGCGACCGGTTTGCATCTGAAATTACTATGTTATAGCTCGCCTATATTCCTTCCCCAACCAGGGAAGGTTTTTTTGTGCTCTTTATCCGCTGGAAAGGAGGTGACCCATGATTTCCAAACATCACATCAACAACTGAAAACCGCACCATGAAAGGAGGTGAACGCATGGGATTCGCGTATCACGTCAAAGGCTATAAAGGCATATTGCAAAACGACATTTCAAAGTAAAGGGGAACTCCCAATGTCTGCAATATGCCTAATTCAGATAGCATTAGCAAAGCAAAGGATTCCTCTTAAAAACGGAGGAATCAAAATTGCGATATGCATATGCAACTTTTCTTATGCGCGGAGATGGGTATCTACCCGGGGCACTAGTCCTTGCCTACGCGCTAAAAATGCAAACAACCCATGACTGTATATGCCTGGTAACCAGCGATGTTTCAGAAATGGCCCGGCAAGCCCTAGGCTATGTATACGATAAAGTCATACAAATAAACGAAATACACCACAAAAGCGGTATAAGCCAAGGACGGCAAGACCGCAATGTACTAATGACACGGTTCGAAGCCTTGCGGCTTGGCCCTGATGGCGGGTTGGCGGACTACGACAAAATAGTATTACTGGATGCCGATGTGCTTCCGATTTGGGGCTACGACGACCTATTCTCTCTGGCAACCCCGGCAGGCATCATAATGGAGCATAAAAACGAATGCTACCAAAGCGTTGCAAATCAATGCTCTAAAAATGCTAAAACACAAATCTGCTCAATCACCTCAGCAACTACCCGCTGGAGTTGGCACAGCTTATACGAGCCAATCTGCCCCCACGGCACAGCCATCCCAAAAGAAATAACCAACCGCGCGCGCAACGACACATCAAACATGGGCGTCAACTCGGGGCTATGGGTTCTTACCCCATCCCTGCAAGAGTACGAGGCGGTTATTTCATCCTTGCAGACAACCGAGGTAGCAGCACTTGTAAAAAGCTTTCCATGGCCGGAGATGCAACTGGCAACACTACTATGGTCTGGCAGATGGACCAATATAGACATCCGCTACTGCTCTATCGGTGGATATCCCAAGGTTGATGCACTATACGGCATACATTTTGCCGGGCTAAAACCATGGCAAATCCGCAATCGCTCTGCACAGCACTATGCAAAATTTCCCGACTTCACACTTTGGAGGCAGTTTTATACTTCGCTTTACTGGCAAACCCCGGCATTGCGAAAAATCCCCGCATTGCAAAGACTCTGGGCATTTTTCAGTAGCATCACCAGCTAAGACAGGCTTCGCCAAAAACCACTGGCTATAGCAAAATCAATGAGAAACAGTCCCACCCGAGCCGAAAATCCCGAGCGTTTCTACGGGTTTTCGGCGACAGGCGGGACTGTTTTCGAATTATTTTGCTATATAAGTCAACGAGCCACAAAACCAGAGCATGAAGCGCAGGGTTTTTTGGAGAGATACAAGAATTCCAATAAAATCCATTGCACAGAAAAAGCCTAGGAGCCCGACTATTGCGATCACAAATAATCGCAGCAGTCGGGTTTCTAGGCTTCTGCATACTTGAGTATAATATTTCGACGCCTTACAGCCTCTTACTCCTGAGGATAACTTTCCAATAATTCAATAAAACATTTCAAATCTGCAGTCGCATCTATATATGCATATTCGCCGCTGCCGTCACGGTATTTACCACGTTGGGTACAAATCATGCCAAGCTCTTCACATGCGGCTATTTTTTCATCCATTCCACGTACGCCAAAAGCAATATGGTGGATACCTTCACCATGGGTGTCCAGAAAGTCTTGCCATGTACTTTGCTCACCATTGGGCTCGATAAGCTCCAACATCACATTTGGCCCCGCATTGAAGAAGGCAAGCTTGCATCCGGCTTTTGGTGCAGGGTTTCCCATATAGGTTGTTTGCGTGATGTTGTAATCACCAGCCATCACAGTCGCAGGTGGCTCCACACCAAAAAATGCCGCAAATTTTTTCTTGGTCGCTTCAATATCGCGCACAATAATAGCGACTTGGGTAACCAAATAATTGCCCAGGACAGGCATGATAGTATTCCCGCTAGCGTCCTTGGGGCGGTCGCAAGCGGGCAAATAACCCCGATTGTGATGGCTTTTCCTACATGCGTCACAGTTGCCATGGCGTTCGCATTCCACCCGGGCACATGGGCAATCGATTTGTGAATTAGACATCTAAATCCCCTCCAGTAGTTTGATAAAGCAAATTCAATGATATAGATAATATACGTTAACGCTTTTCTGCACAAGGTTGCAAGCGCTCTATAAGCAAAAAAAGGCCAACCCATAAAATGAGCCGGCCTTCACAATACATATCAAATTAAACCTTGCATGTAAGCCTTAGCTATAATCAAGCCTGGCTTATATTATGACCTTACGCCTCAGCAGCAATCGGATAAACAGAAACCTGCTTTTTATCACGGCCCTTACGCTCGTAGCGCACTTTGCCGTCCACCAGCGCAAAAAGATTATCATTGCTGCCCCGGCCCACGTTTTTGCCAGGATGGATTTTAGTCCCACGCTGGGTATACAGGATATTACCGGCAAGTACAAACTGCCCATCGGCCCTTTTTGCCCCAAGGCGCTTTGCATTGGAGTCGCGGCCGTTCTTTGTAGAACCTACACCTTTCTTATGTGCCATTACACTCACATCTCTTTCTATTAATCTCAACTTAGTCTCAATTTGGTTGGTTTATATTACGCGGGGTTTATTGCGTCAATTTGCACACGGGTAAAGGGCTGACGATGACCTTTTTTGCGATGATAACCCTTTTTGGCCTTGTACTTGTACACGATTACTTTTTTGGCTTTGCCGTCACCCAGTACGGATGCGGTTACGCTTGCGCCTTTTACTAAGGGCTTGCCAACAACTGTGGCGTCACCGTCAATGATGCCCAGTACCTTGTCAAAGGTAAGGGCTCCGCCGGCGTCTACGCCAAGCTTTTCTACAGTGATTACGTCCCCAGCTTGGACTTTGTACTGTTTTCCACCGGTTTCAATTATTGCGTGCATTCACACACCTCCTAATATTTATCGGAAGTACACGCCGGGCGGGGCAGGAAAAGTCCGTTTTAAGGCCAAACCCGTGCGGTTACTACACAACGTTGCAGATACTATCATAAAGATTGCGCACATTCAAGGGCTGCGCGAAATAAAATCCAGGCAGCAAAATAAAATCTAGTCAATATAGGAATATATTTTGGTCTTTTGGATAAAAGCGATTCTTTCAGGTTTTGGTCTTTTTGGAAAAAGCGATAATACGCCTGCTACCCGCATTACCCCGCATCTTCAATGCCATACTCATCATAATCATCGTCATACCCACCATGTTCCCCACCCTCCAAATGCGGGAAGGTCTCACTTCTCAACACGGCATGGACAGCAATACGGTTGTTCCTATAGGCACTATCGCAGGTAGAGAGGGTCAATATACGATCCTCCGCCGAGACGGATATCCCGGCATCAAATCTGGATCTGGATGCGAAAGTGTTTATCCAATACTCCCAGTCTTCGTAGACATTCCATATATATGGGAAGTCTATGTGGGTGATATAGGCGGAAAACACCTCGAATACATAGTCCGCATATATGGTGCTGAAATAGATATACCGGTTGTTGTGGAAGAAGTCATAGTTTAAGAAATTGCGAACCATGTGGAACTTGTGGTTCGCCCTCATATTATGGCCGAAGAGAACCCAGTTTTGATCCCCAGGAGTGTGAACATCGGCCAGATAGTCCAGGTAAATGGAACCGGGGGAAAAACGGCGGCCCCGCAAGTCATGATATAGATAAAATGAATTGTCTGTGCCTTGTGCTACCAGGTAGTTTATTGTGGTGTTGGGGATCCATACCTGACCTATGATATCGTCATTGCCATAGTGGGCCCGCCAGTCCAAAAACTCTTGCCGCTGCACCCTTGGCGGCGGGGTTGGAGTGGGCTCTGGGGTCGGCTCTGGTTCGGGGGTTGGTTCTGTAGTTGGTTCCGCTGCAGCCGGTGTAGGGGTGGAGGGTGATTCTGGCGTGGGGGCTGGGGTGGGTTCATATTCTGGGGTGGGGTTTTGGGCGGCCAGTACATTTCCGTGGCCGTGGTTATATCTAAAGCCTTCGTATACATAATTCACAATTACGCCGGCTGATATCAGCAGTATTATTGCAAGTACAAGGTACAGCAGCTTTGGTATTTTTGGCTTGCTTGGCTTTGGTGGCCTTCTGTATTGATACATGTATATCACCTCAAAAATGTGTACAATATTAGGGGGAAACCCTCTGAAATGTTAACATACACATTAGTTTTTGTGAAGGCTTCAGGGCCAATGTAATATATGTTTAATATGCCAAGCTTTGCATTACATATGAGGCCCCCCGCAAGGGAGGGCGGTTAGCCCTTCGCCGCTGTTGCGAACGGCTAACCGCCCTCCCTTGCGGATCTCACGGCCTGCTGGGGGAAGGGCAAGAGATTTAGTTTGTTGGGTATGTTGTGCTATGGGGATAGCTGTCTGTCAGCGGGTGGTTAGTGCCTGGCCGCATTTGCGAGACGTTAATGCTAGGCTAACTTGCAGCCCGCTAACGCTAAGCTGTTGTGCCGATAATGGTTTTTAAAAATGAAGCAATGCTATGCGCCCTCATGTGCATTCGGTTGGGGAATTGGATTCACCTGCAGAACCCTCAAAAAAGGTTGCCATTTTACAAAATATGCTATAAAATCAAGCAAGGAAGGTCAGCGGCAGGAAATATTCCACTGACTGCTATAAATAGAACAACTGCGGAACCATGAAGGGTTAGGCCCCTCCATGGCGCTCGAAGGGATCTCAAGCATCGCCTCCGAACACAGGTATACACCTGCCACCGCAGCCAAAGCAGTATATAACATTACCCCCACCGCTTCAAGAGTACATCGCTATCAGCAGGCGTCACTACTGTGTGAAATCGCATCAGCGGGCATCGCTGTCATGTGAAATCACTATCAGTGGACGGCACTACAAGGTGTCCCTTATGAGGCGTGGATGGTATCTATGTATTGTTTTGCGCGGCAGGCCGATTGTATTATCTGTGCGCTAGCAAATTTGAATTATTGAATTTACAGCGCGGAGGCATGACGATGTTAAATCGTCTCCCTCCGCGCTTTTTCTTGTTGCTGGCCTTTACTATCCCGTACAAGGAGATGAAACACTATGGCAAAAGAGGAGTATCGGCACAAAATTGATGACCTAAGCAGGGTATTGCTGCCAAAAGAGCTAAGAAGCACCGTAGGCTGGGAAATAGGTGATGTCTTGTCCCTTTGCAGTGTAAGCGGCACGATAGTCTTAAGCCTGGAGGAAAGAGATAGCACGGAGGCAAGTGAAATAGCCGCAGCAGAATAAATGTCATGAGGCGATAGGGGTAGCGGCATATTTTAGTAATTTTCGCAAAACATAAGCCCAAGGCCCTTAACAAACTAAATCTTTTACCAACCTCTCCCAAAGGGAAGGTGCAGCAAGGGCAGGGCGGTAAGCCCTACAACCCTGTTGCGGAGGCGTCAAGTAGACTCAGGCGCTAGGGAAAACGCCATTTATGCGTGTGATAACACGCAAGAAATGGCATTTTCCCAAGCCTGAGGCTGCTTGACACAAGCCGGAGCTTGGGTTGTAGGGCTTACCGCCATGACCTTGCGGACCTTTACCCACCC
>Ga0123355_10007662_pt1 | contig 16210 bp, 7 predicted proteins | sample TergutEmb28metaG_3_FD_89872 | JGI IMG/M metagenome (GOLD analysis project Ga0123355, IMG submission 89872) | Embiratermes neotenicus P1 segment gut microbial communities from Petit-Saut dam, French Guiana - Emb289 P1 | ecosystem: Host-associated > Arthropoda: Insects > Digestive system > Gut ...
CATTTGTCTGTGGTTTCAATGCCTAAGGCTTTGCATATTGAGTAGTGCAAATGTGTACAAACTTTATCGTGTCTCATTAAATATTCGTTCTTTGCCAAAATGGGGCATGCCGAGGTTAAGTGGCCAATAGTTTCTTCATGTTGCTTACATAGCCGGTATTTACTCTCAGTTTCTTCCTTCAAAATTTTTTTCCTAAAATAGTTTGTACTAATTGCTTGGTCTTGAGTTGCCACTATTGTACTTTCTGTTTCTCCCTTGATGTCGCCAAATTTAAGCCAGCGATATGACTGTTCAATGTCCATCTGCTCTTCGTCTAAGTTACGTGGCAATTGTCCATGCATCCTCTTCCCGTGCTATCTTTATTTTGTTTTCTCCGCTATGCTCTCCTTCATTTTTCCTGTTTCCTTCTGTACTTCTGTCTTCAGGCATCTAGCCGTCTGTAACACTGCTGAATCGGTGTTGTGTTGGTGTGTTCTGACAGCCTGTATTAGTGGGTCTTCCTTCCTGTCTATATATTCACCAATTTAGTAATTTCTACTGCATGGGCTGCTTCCAACTGCATCAAGCCCCTTCCTTCCTGTTTTCTGGGGACATACAAACGATCTACATCTGCTTTTGGGTGATGCTATCCATGAAAGGTTAGTAGTTTCCTTGTTTTCCGGTCTAGTTATTATTATTATTATTATTATTATTATTATAGGTGCGATTCCTTACATATTTATTAAATTTTCACTTCACGCTTAACCTCGTGGCCATGTTCCTTTGTGTTTCTTGCACCACTAGTGGCTTGCACAATCTTACATTGAAACCGAAATTGTTGTACAAAAGAAAGGGGTGCCAACAGCAGTACAGCGTGATTACTCTCATATGAAACCCAGTTCAAAAGAACTGGGAGACGGGTTGTGAAGATTTCTACTCTTAAGTTTCAGTTCAAATATCTGAGGTACTTGGAAACATTTTTCCGCTGGCGCTTTGGCTCGGAAATGTAACGAGCAGTTATAACGGGCATATAATTTGCAAATCATTTTGCATTGAAGACTTCCAGAGTAGTGTTACAGAAATTGTAACGGCTGCAACACCAGCACACGGGACTGACTGAGATCAACAATGAACGTCAAGAAAAAAGTACTCAAATATTCCCCTACAAGGGCATTTTATACCATACAAGTAATTATCAGTTTTGGAAGATACATGTTCCAAAGGCCGCTGTTGCTACACATTTTCACTATTATCGCACTGCTCTCGTAGAAGGATATCTTGGAATTAGTTCAGAATATATTTCAGAATTTTATCTAGAAATTTATAAATAAATCTACTCAGAAAACCGTACAAATTATAAGGTTGCTGTGCTAAGCAAACCAGCTCAGCATATTGAGATAACATTGCCGGCATCGAAGGTAAATCAACGTAGCTTGTAAAAATTTTTATTTCGCGTAATTTCGCCGTAGCAAGGAAAGAAACATAACGCTTTTAGCGTTTATAAATGCATATTCCAAAAATGTGTGATTAGTCCAGGTAAGGGAAGTTACCATCGCCGCTATAATCCAAGCGCTCTGACATAAAAAGTTCTACAGTTTTCTCTACAGAGATTATCGTAACTGATTTACACATATGTTATGTATGGAGTCTTTCAGGATTTCTTTTTGACCTCTGAATCCTACATGTCAGTATGACGCCAAATTATCAACAACGCCCACACACCACGGGTTTAGTCGCAATTTTTGATCACTGTAAATTGCGTAACATTTTAAATCACATACTTCATGAATGCGAATCTCGGCTGGCTTCAGTCACAATTCAACATCATTACGCACAAAGCCACTCGTTGCTCTCCTCAAGAAGTTACTTTCCCGTTTAGGACGTGTTCCCCTTTGTCAATTTACCTTCTAAAGTATCAATTCGCTGTCACCTTCCTACATTGTCGTTTCGTCACCACTATTCTGAGAAGAATCAAAGAACAGCACGAAAAGAGCACAGAATAAATATTACCTGCATGAAGAGATTTGAGGCTTTCGTGGTGAATGAATGTAATAAAAGTCCGCCTGACAAACCTGACGATGGAGAAAGGACAAGTGTTTGCATTAAACCCAATTTAGATGCAGCTGTTAGGATAACAGGATTTTAGTGCATTCGGTTAAAATAATTTTTAGCTGAGTATTTCTGGGCGTGCACGGGTTTTCATAACTTGTGTTGCTATTTGATCTCAAAGTACTTGTCTTTGTCCTAGCTGATTACATACTTGCTATCGACACTTCACTTTGGCGACGTAATAATGATGGCACCAGATGTAAGATTATCGCTTGTTATGAACCCCAAATAAAAGTAGAAGTACATCAGGTGTGTTAGCTCCAAAGTCCGGATTCAACAACTGCGCAAATTCCGTACGTTAATGATGAACTGAGAAATACGTACAGGAGATCTTCAGTACCGCCTCATTTTCCTTATTTTGACGCAACAGTCCCCCAGTGGGCCAGGACCACCTTATTCATGAGGTTTCTAAATCACACACAACGACGCACTGCGTTCGGTAGTACTCCTCTAAACGAGTGATCAGCTCGTCGCAGAGACCTCTACCTGACAACACACAACACTCACAACAGACCGACAACCATGCCCCGGCGGGATTCGAACCGACGATCTCAGTAGGCGGGAGGCCGCAAACCCACGCCTTCGACCGCGCGGCCACTGTGACCGGCTTACTATCGCTTCTAGTCTAAAAAATCAAAGGAGTAAACTTTGTGGAAGGATGTGTTTTTGAACAGGACAAGCATACGTTGCTAAATGTCCACCCAAGTAAGCAGCAAGTCAGTCTTCATATTCATCACAGTGAGAAACTTGAAACACAGAAGGAGGTAAAACGCAAAAAAAAAGTTATTGTTGTAAGTCATCCATATTGTCAACCGTTCAGAAATTCTTCCCTCCATGACCACTTCCTCGTGGGTACTTACAAATTCACAATTTCTGTCGCGGATCTACTAAAATTCCACACTTGTTCCGAAACGTCGATATATTTCCATCGGACTACATGGCGTCACATCGCAGTAGATAGGAGCATTCTCATCTTCTGGTTCACTATTTATTCCCTCCTCGTTCTTATTCATATTCTGTCGTTTTCCTCTTCTTCGGTGTCCTCACCAGAGTAAACGGTAACTTCCGATCACTGACATAGAGCAACAAGGTAAAATTAGGGAAAATTCAGTCTGTATGGCCGGACGCGCAGCTGAAGCTTTCTAAGAATGAAGATATTGATATTCCTGTGTTGATAGCAAAGACACTTCAAAATCAAATTCCCTCGACAAATTTTGAGCGTAGAACTACACGCGACAACCAATTTTCCTACTCCGAATGCAGGCCTGTCGCACACCGCAGGAATAGTGATGGGCGAGTGTGGCGTACTTACGGAATGCTAACGGTAGAGAAGCCCCGAAGCCGAGTGCCTCTTCGTCTATTCTTCACTGTCTCCCAAGTAATAATCTGCGACCTGACTCATCACAAACAGTACTCGGCTTGTCCGTGCACGGAAACGGGAAATCTATATTCAAAAAGCCGCAGAGATCCCAGTTTCCATGGAAACGAGCTGATACAGTGTTCTTTCCGAAAGAGGGTGCCAACAATTTCATTTGCTTAAATTTGTAATTTTTTCACGCATTCGTTTTCATTCTTACGGATATCTGAAAGCGGTCCCGTTTACTTCAGTCTCAGCATAGGTTTGCCGGGTACTAATCTTCACATGTAACGACCAGATGCAAATAATTTTGTTCAGCATGAACAGGGACACCAACAGAGTCACTAAGAGGATTAAACAAATCCACTTGGTAAAAATATCGGTCTCTGAATACAAATATGCAGGTAAAACAAGACAACTGAAGCAGTAGAGTCTGATCCCCTGAAAACAATTACACAGCCCTTTGAAGCGAAATAATTGGAAGCCTATGAAGTGATAGCTTATGCCCAGTTTGGAGTGCCGCAATGGTAAATTCGGCCGTCAAGATCGTACGAAGGTTTTGTGTGATTCCTAGAATAAAACTTCGCCATCATTCCAACCGAATTACCTTGGCAATTAAGGCGATACTTATACTCCTTTTAGCTATTAAATCAAGTCTGAAGTCTTACAGAAGCGATTCATTGTTCTGTGCAGCTATTTTGGATAAATTCTTGTACCTAGTATTCCTTGAGTGCATGGCAAAACAGCCTCGTGAAGAGGAAACGTACATTAAGTGCTTTAAATTCAATCTACATGTTTCTGCTTCATTATAAAAAGTGTCAATAATTTCTGCGTATTTTTCGTCTTGAATAGCAACTGCTGAAAGCAATCTCTAATCTTATATATACTTCGGTATGTCAGTCAGTCCGGTCACACTACTGCGTTACAGTTGCATGGACCTGCCACCAGCTGGCAGCAGACGAAAATACACAAAACTATTAGAACGCTGGAGTTCAATTCACCGCCATCACATGATAAAGGACGCAAATACACAGACTTACGAGAAAGTTTGAGTTAACCTACAAATTTAAATGTGAAAATACTGCGCTTTTTTACAGTTACGATAATTGATCTGTCAATGGAATCAAGTGTGAACGAAGGTACTGCAACTGCACTACATCTCAGTTTTAAAATATTGCACATTTTCGTGGCCTGCAACAGTAACTATAAAAATGCTCTGATTCCAATAAACCAAATTTCAATTTGATGATATATAAATGCTTTAATATCGTACTGTCCCAATGCTCTGATTCCAATAAACTGCACATAACATTTCAGTGTGATAATACCATACCCAGCAAAATAGCGATAATAAGTGTTCTGATTCTAAAAAAAAAACTGCACATAACACCACAATTATCAGTGTGATAATACTCTAATACCCATCAACAGCAACTATAATAAATGCTCTGATTCCAATAAACTGCACCAGCTATAATACATTTCCTAATACTAATCATTTGCACATAATATAACACCACAGTATTTCAATGAGATAATACCGTAATACCCTGTAAAAGTAGCTACAATATATGCTCTGATTCTAATACAACTGCACATAACATAACACCACAAAATTTCGTTGTGGTAATACTGTACGTTTCAATGCCGTGCAATAGAAACGGTAAAAAAAGTTCTGATTCCTCTATGAGGGATACGACGAACACCTAGCTATACAAAGCCAAGGCGCAAGAAATCATATACTTTTGCTGACATTTAACCTTTTGGCGCCGGAATTATTTTTTTAAATTTTAGCACACCCTGTATATAAAATGTGAATAATACAGGAACCAAATACGTTAGAATTATGAAACAAACTGCATTTTGAAGAGAAAGAAACGGAGAGTATATACCATATTTAAAATATTCAGTACCTGTATTTTTTAATAAATATATAAAATGCAACATTTAGAGGTTAGCGGTGCGGTACAACCACTATAGGGGTCGTTAGGCGTCAAAAGGTTAAGAAAAGTGTCTAACACCTGATTGAGAAACCGAAGCAAAGCGCACAAGAAGAAAAGCTAACAAACGCAAAGCTATGTCTCGCTTCAAAGCTGAGCTACGCCGACAAGTTGAAGATGAACTCGAGAATTAAAACACAGAAGAAGCGCGGATAATTCGAGAGCAGAATAGTCGACGTCGCGCAGAGCGAAGAGCTGAAATGACACAGGATGAACGCAACCAAGCTTGAGAGATTAATGCAGCACACTAAACAGCATCAAGAATGCGGCGTGCACTGCGATTGGCAAGCTCGTCCGCCATCAACTACCTGAATTGAGGAAATGTGCCCTTTGGCCAAACTGTTAAGTGGAATGCCGAAAGAGCAAATACTTGCTGTCGTAGCGGGAAATTTGTGCTTGCACCGTTGCATGATCCTCCTCAAGAGTTCAAACAGTTGTTTGTAGACCCATTGTTTCTAGTCAAGCTCAAGTCCCACAATAACATCTTTGCATTTACATCCATGGATGCAGCGTTTGTGGGTAACGCTCGGATTGACGAACAACTGGCAAACGCTTGAGCAAACGTTCGAGAAGGCGGTACACGTTCCCTGTTCAAGGAACAATATGTCATCGCGTAGGGACGTTTCTACCCATTGGATCAAGAACACCAAGCTCTCTCCAGTTGTACATTTTCGATAGAGATATGCAAACACAATAAATATATGATGCTGTATTATGAATGGCTCGGGTAGGGAGATAGTGGCAACAATCCAGTGTATCCTAAGTCAAGATAACAAATTCGTCGAAATGATCCTACGAAGTGACGAATTAGTAAGAAATCAAGCAGTTGTCAACGCCCGATTAGCCATCCACGAAGCCCTGGGAGTCCATTTGCGAACAAATAATCGCCAAAGTGTAATCGGCTGCCACTTTACGTGAAGAAAATATGAGAGCCGAACGAGACATAATTTTGCACCAGCGAGGTGGGGGATTACAACGAATAGCAAAACGCAGGCGGCTTACGATCCACTGCACTTCCTTTGATGTTCCCACATGGTGAACTGAGTTAGCACTTGGCAGTTTGGTATCAAGGGGACGCCACAAACCATAACAAAAACTTAGTTATATGTCGTGCATTTGCCGCCAGCAGATTCTACATATAGGCTAATCGGTACTCATAGCTGCATCGCACTGCAAGATTATTGCTGTGCGAGGTTTCCACACTAGTTACGGAAATGCGAGTGACTAGCCTGCCCGGGTCGCCGGGCACCAGCACACTAATATATAATATAATCCCATTATCCGACGCCACATAATCTAAGCTACTGAATAAACCGAAAATAGACATCCTAGAAGAGAACACCAAGGTTTCGATGGAATATATTGCCTCCAGCTACGATAAAGATAAAGATGCTGCCAGCCACTCATCAGAATACACGGCGTCGTAACACAGAATACCACGATACGAAACTTCGTTCTCTGAAAATTTTCAAGTCTCCAGTTTGAGACCACCCAGAACATCAGACCCACCTAACTTATGTGTTTAGCGCGTCTAAATGTATTCAACTATACAAAACTGAGAAATATCAAGACAAATTCGTAAAAATATGCTAGAACTTGGTTCCCTACCGACTAATAAAGTTAGGGCATCTTTTGACGTCACCGTTGTGTTTCCATGGTTATGCGGAACAATGGCACCCGCGACTTATCAATAACATGACGGAGGCTTTCATTAAACTTGACTAAGTGAAGTGAAGATGAAGAAATACACGTAAGTTGGATATACAGGCAGCCGAGACACGACAATTTATCGTGCTCTATTTCGTGACCGAACAGCAAGCAAGGCGGGGCGTCCTAAGTTAGGAGTACAGGCGAAACCGCGAATAAACTGGGACGCAACAGCGCTGTTGCCAAACACTTATGGTTTATGTAGCAAGTCAGTAGCTCAGAGTACAGGGTTTAATGTTACAATTATTAGTGAATAATTAATTGCACGGCGAATGGAAGGGAAAGGTCGTGACCTACTTCGAAGTACGTCCAGGTATTTGTCTCGGTAGGGGTGTGCGAAGAAGGACTACAGCCTTTACTGTGGGCTTGTTCGTGGGCCGCACATGTAAAAATCGCAATGACTGGTATACCTAAGCTCCTAAATTAATGTACAGTCTTTACAGTACACGTATTATTTACAAATGTGGCCGTGGGTCGCATAACACAAAACTGCGGGTCGTGGGTTGAACACCCATGGCCTAGACGGCTACAGGATAACTACGCAAAGCCCCAGTCGGAGTATCAGAGTTAACATTAAAACCACCTGCAGAATCTGTAACTAGAATTGCTAATTAATCTACCACGACGTTGCTTCCAAATATTGGAGTCCGACGATGACAATGTTGATAGTGATGACGATGATCATAATAACAACAATTATAAACGTAAAAGGTAAAGTCTTCCCGTTACAGGCCCGGTGTGGCCCAGAGGGTGTGTAGAGGTATAGCTCTACTCTTCCATGACCGCGGCACTAGAACGGGTGAGTGGTCAGCAGCACGTCCCGGCCGCACTTTACCCCGGGAAAGACCCGGTACCCATTTTACAGGAGGCTGGGTAGGCTCCAGGGTCGGTCTAGACGGGCGGAAAATCTCGTCCCTACCGGGATTCGATTCCGGACCATCCAGCCCGTAGCTCAGTCGCTATACCGACTGAGCTACCGGCCCACAATAACAAACATTATAATAATATAAAAGAAAAACGCATTTTGTGAGGCAACCATAAATCCACTGTTATACTTTATATAGGGTAAAAGGAAAATTAATTTAACGAATGAATAATTCGCCTGCATTCACACGGCATTTCATAATCACTGTGTTAATTGCCACTGGCTTTGTGCCCGTCATAAAATTTTGCAAGGCGCCATGTCTGTATTGTTGAAGTATAATACGCTGCAGAGGCGTCCATTCAGACCTATTTTCATTAAAATCGTTAAATTAAACTCATAAATTATGGTAATACGCAAGTCATTATGCACACATAAAGAATGGACCAGCAAACAACACATGTCTTGCACACGTGTATGCGAACCGGGACTCGTGTGTATGTGACTGTTTTTACCCAGTAGAATAACCTGGCACAGGAATTAAATCGTCAAACAGATGTAGTGTGCCTAAACAGATAATTCCAGATCCCGTTAAATATTTTCGTTAAGTTCCCAATCTGCGGGGGTAACATTACGTTGCAGTTCACCTGTTCGCCGCTCCATCATCGGAGTTCTGCCGTCAGTCCCAAAGATTACCACCAGACCAATATTGGTCGTCAGATTACTTCAATCTCCAGATACATGCAACAGCGGATCAAGGAGACAGCTCTTTATTTAGATGAATTTCTTTATTATTTACGGATTTCAGAAACTTGCAGTGAACCACACAAGTCCATTAAGCAGAGTCACTTTTGAAACGCTAATAGTTTCTCAGCTAGTCAAGAAAATGTTGTCATTTCATGGAATATGAAGGTCCATGCCCGTGTTCACAAAAGCCGGGATTTGTCGATATCCTAAACCACACGAGTGAAGTCCATGCCTCCATCATATTTCTTGAAGTGCCATCTTAAAATCAGTCTCCTATTTATGTCTAGATCTTCCAAGTGGCTCTTTCCCTCAGATTTCCCCACGACACCTGTATGCACTTCACCTCTCCCCCATACGTGCCACTCACCGCGCCCCTCTCATTCACCTTGATTCGATCACCCAGATATTATTCGGTGAGGATTACAAATAATGAAGCACCTCATTATTCAATCTCTTCCAGTCCCCCCCCCCGTTACATCGAACCTCTTACACCGAAATATATTCCTCAAAATCCTAACTCTCGAACCCCCTCAGCCTGCTTTCCTCTCTCAGTGTGAGAGGCCAAATTTCACACCCATATTGAACAAACCAATTACAGTTCCCTATATTTAGTCTTCGCCAGTCCCATTGGCTTCGCGGTCTAAAATGTAGGTCTGCGGCCGCTCGCCTGCTGAGATTGTGGGTTCAAATAACGCCAAGGGCATGGAAGTTGGTCTGTTGTATTGTGTTCTCAGGAAGATATCCCTCTGCGACGAGCTGTTCAATCGTCCAGAGGTCGGACGTCATTGTGTGTGATCTAGAAACGGCAAGCATTAGAAGTGGGCCGCAGCGCCACAGGGCAAAAAAAAAATGTTTACATGTTTGGATAGCAAACGGGAACACAAAATATTCTGAACCGAATGGTAGCAGGCATTCCCGGAGTTCCATCTGATTTTAATTTCATCATGAGTGCAATTTGAATTTGTTACGGTTATTCCCAAATATTTGAAATTTGTCACACATTCCAGGGATTTATTGCCTATATTTATGTTGTGATTTTGAAGTAATATGTTTGAGCTTTTATATCCATTTCAAATCAAATTGATTTCAGCATACGCCCACCGTCCAAAAGCCAATCGCTCTACACGCGGCATGTAGTAACAATTATTCTTACCGTGTATTTCATTGCGTACTCACTGCACTGAAAAATTAACCAAAACCAAGTTGCAAAACTCAATGCGATCTATAACTGTTACACACCAAACTTCTGCACAATGAACACTTATTAAAATAAAATACGTTAATATAATTTTTAAATAAAATATGGAATATACTGCAGCGAAACCAACAGAAATTCAACTGTCCCCACAACATTTAATGTACGGCCTCAAAAATCATTTTAATCAAATTGGGTCTATTAGTTACGGATATAAAATAACTTTCCCATTAGACATTAATTTTAGGCGCAAGAAAGTATAAACAACGCAACTCTACAAACACGTTACTGGTGACCCAATGTATTAACATTTCGAGGCGTAACGGTGGTCACAATTTAACTACGAAGAAGACGGGGACGTTCACTAGCCACAAGGTCTTAATGCGAATCGGATAATCCAGATTACCGCATTTTGTACGATCTTGGTATCATTTATCACTGCCATGTCAAGCCCGTGTGAGATGGAATAGTTTCCCGTCGCGAGTCAGAAACAGCGGCTTGTTAGTGAACAAAAGAAAAGTACCTGGAACACGATCTCAGCTGCTTCCGCTCTTGACCGGAACGAAGATGGAATATCAGGATGTGTACCTGCCTGACCGTCCGTCTGCCTTCTGAAGGTTTGGTTTTTATTCTGACACAAAACTCAATTACCGCGGTAGCACAGTGGTTAAGGCGCTGTGCTAAAAATCGGAAGGTCGCTTCTAGACGGTGTCATTGGAATTTTTTATTGACATCATCCTTCCGGTCGCACTATGGCCCTGGGGTCGACTCAGCCTCTAACAGAAATGAGTACCAGGAGTATTTCCTGGGGGTAAAAAGCGGCCGGTGTGTAAGGCTGACAACCTTACCACCATCCTGGGCCAATGTCACGTAATCTGGGAGCCTTAACTTCCTGGAACCGTCTGGGCACCTAGGGCCTGTAATGGGAGTGATTTGCCTTTTACAGACCTCAGTTAAAGGAAAACTCAATTTGTTGTAATCTAAAAGGCTGCTGAGTTTCACATTTGTTCCAGGGCGCGTAAAGGAAAGCATCATCAACGGTGCCATAAATATACCGAGTGTGACTCACGCTGCTGCTGTTAGATGGCACCAAGATTCTATAAAAACAACCACAACACAGTACGGTCTTCTACGACGTGATGCCCTGTAATTTATTATTTGTCTGCCTACTACTCGCATTTGGCATAATATTTTACGTATTAATTTTCACTGCCGTGAGAACTTCCGGTCTCACAACCCTTATTACGCCCGTAGAATGGCTGATGAAGCAAGATAATTCGGTATGTTTCCACGCGAGACTTGTCCTGTTCTTGCAGGAGACTGTATGCAGTACGTTCTGACTTTCATCCACAGGGCATCATTTCAGATCAGCGAGTGGATATGCTAGGAAGCTGTCACCCGTGTCAGATTCTGCTACAACACGAATACGTTCAGAAAGTTACACTGAAATAATTGCAACATGGCGATTTGATTTTGCGTCAGAGAGAAGCACTAATGGTAACAAAATGAACTGCATGACAAAAGACAAACTGCTGCTTGGAGCACTCTGGATTTTGAGAAAACTACTAGTCACGGTGAATAGTGAATAGGCCTACGCCTGCTTTATAGACTCCGTGGCCATTGTTGCCGCAATACCCATAAATCTGCTATGTTTACAGTTTATGACAAGAATTTGCATAGGCTTTCTGCCTGCCATTTATATACAGGATTTGTGGTGCTGTCATGCATGGCCTGCACCTCATCTCATAGCCCGGACCGTGCGTCCCAAACCTACAGTTTATGGCACCTATATTTCATACTATGTGCAGACATTTTTACTACTCTTTTTGGAAAAAATTGAGTATAATGGAAACAGCAGTTCAATTAATAATTATGACTAATAAAACTAGCTCTAGGTTAATGAAGCAGCTAAACTAACTGAATTTTAAATGTCAAACTAAAATTAAGTTACATAATTATGATATTAATAGTGTACGTCAGCACAACTGTTTTATAACACAAAGTAATTATGTAGGCTACATGTTTCGACTATTGAGTAGTCATCTTCAGGCCTATTCTTCACAGGTTAAGTCACAGGATGTAAACACACTGGGATCCCAATGTGTGTACAGCATCCTGTTACTTAACCTGTAAAGAATAGGCCTGAAGATGTCTGCTCAATAGTTGAAACATGTAGCCTACATAATTACTTTGTGTTATAAAAACAGTTGTGCTAACGTACACTATTAATATCATAATACATATCAAAGCACATCGTGATGCCTCAATTTAAGTTACATTAACCCCTTATAAGACCGATACGTACATATGGAAGTAAATGTTGGTTCCTCTGAAAGAAGGATGCAAATAGGCTCCGAATTTTTTAAAGAAAAATATTAAAAACGATTTACCATCCTATTAACGATAATGGTATATGAAGCACAATATACAGTAATGAGCTTTATACGCTCTACGATTAACTAGACATAGTCAAAGTGATAAAAATAGGAAGACGGGCTGGGACACCTCGTTAGAATGCAAGAACTGTAACCTTGCCGTAAGCTTATCGTTCTTAAACCAGAAGGTACTCGACGTGTAGGAAAACCCAAGTTGAGGTGGCTTGAGTCAAAGATATAAAGAACATGGGCGTGAGGAACTGGAGATCTAGGAGGACCAAGAATAGTCGAGGACAATTTTTGAAGAGAGTAAGGTTCACCAAGAACTGCAATGTCGGAAGAAGAAGCAGAATTAGAAGGAGGGGGAGGAGTAAGTAGCAGTTACTATGGATTTAAATATGAGGGAAAGTCATTAAATAACAGTAATTTTATTCTAAAGTGCATGGAAAATTATGCACAACGAAAAATCTTATTTCGGGACACAAAACGGCTCCTTAGCAATACGCTATATAGGGGTCGTGACGATCGAGCAGTATGAGCCTGCGCAATAGCTCGTACAACAAGATCGCTCCACTGTCAACTTGCACCGTGGAAGAGCAACGAAACGTTATTCTTTTTTGTGGTAAGTGGGTGTGAAACCTTCGGAAATCTACAGAAGAATGAAGGTTCAGTATGGAGACAGTTGTTTCAGTCAGGGGAGGGTGTATGAATGGGTGGAAGGATTTCAAAACGGACTACCAGTTAGCGTGGCAAATGAGACAGTGAAGCAGCAGATCAAGCAGCGAATCCGTGACTACAGGCGAGTCATCATCATCATCATCATCAATTCCTGTCATCCCTTAGGGGACATAGGGCGTCAATAAAACACCGCCATCTGGTCCTATTTCCGGCCATCCTCTTAACTTCATTCCAACTCTTCCCTTTTTTTTTTAATGCCTCATTGTGGACAGTTCTTCGCCACGTATGTCTAGGTCTCCATCTCCTCCTTTTCCCCTGCGGGTTCCAATCCAAGGCCTCTCTTTCGATGGCTTCATTTCCTTTTCTCAGTGTATGTCCTATCCATTTCCACTTCCGTGTCTTGATCTGTATGGGCATCTCGATTTCTTCTGTCCTTCTCCAAAGTTCTTCATTTTAAATCACTTCCGGCCAATGGATGTTCATGATTCTTCGTAAGCAGCGGTCAATGAAGGTCTGCGGCTTTGAGGTGGTAGTTTTCATTTCTTTCCACGTCTCAGATCCATATGACAACACCGACATAACATTAATACGGAAGATGCGGAGTTTGGTCCTAATAGATATTCTGCTATTCTTCCACACTGGATAGAGTTGTACGTAAGCACCATTTTCTTTTCGGACAGGCGAGTTACTATGATGAAATTGCCGTAGAATTCAACATGAGTCACGTCTCTACGTACAATATTGACCTTGATGGCCTCGGATATAGGAAAGTGTGTAGCAGATGGGTCCGAAGGCAGCTGTCCGATGATCACAAGCGTGCACGGCAGACGATTTGTCAGGAGCATTTGGACTGTCATGCTCGTGAAGGAGATGCTTTTTTCCATCAAAGTGTGACAGAAGACGAGTCCTTGGTGTGTCATTATGAACCAGAGAGTAAGAGACAATCGATGCAGTGGAAGCACCCATCGTCTCCGTCCAACAAAAAAATTCAAGACACAGGCTTCCGCTGGAAAAGTCACGCTGACCATCTTTTGGGATGGCAGTGGCCCTTTATTGGTGCATTTTCAGGAAAAGGGTCAAACTGTGACTAGTGCCCGATACAGTGACATGCTAGTGAACGAGGTGAAGCCCGCGATACGATCGAAACCCCGGGGAATTCTCTCAAAAAGAGTACTGTTGCTTCACGACAACGCCCGTCCCCATACGGCTGCGAATACAGTGGATACATTACGTGCTCTGAAGTTTGAGGTGTTGAAACATCCACCATACAGTCCGGACTTGGCGCCATCGGACTTTTACTAGTTTGGACCTACAAAAGAACATTTGTAGGACCAGAAGTTTGCAGATGACAACGAGGTAATGGAAGCGGTGCTAAGTTGGTTAAAGGCCATGGCAAAAAGCTTTTTTCTAGAGGGCAACCGCAAGCTTGTGGACAGGTGAACCAAATATGTTGCGAAACGGGAGGACTATGTCGAAAAATAAGACACAAACAATTTCTATAAGTACTCTTGTAAAAAAGTTATAAAATTCCTGTTATTTAATGACTTACCATTGTACACCAAATTTTAAATACAGTCAACGGGTTCTTTTAACGTAGATTAAGTGCGACATTTCATTGGAATCTGCTTAATAGTTTCTTAAAGAAACTTAGGACCCGACAGCTTTCAAACGTACGTCAATTTCCTGACAAAGCAAAAACTTAAAGATGAAAATTGCATAAATTTATGACCTTGTGAGAGAATAATGACGTACTTCTGTTGCTAATAATTTTGGAAACAGACAGAGGTGTTCAAACCTGGTACAAGCTTGACTCTCACGATAACTTTGCACTATATTTAATTTGCAACCGGAATGACACATCAGGCAGACAACTGGTTTTGGTGTGCATTGTGTTCTACATAAACTTATAATCGCTTCCACTTGATGAAATGTAGCTTAAATGCCAAATCCAATACTCTAGCTCCACTTCCAGGGAGGAAGCTTATCAACTACATACACGCCGTAACAATTATTAGCTGTAAACTGCAGATAATGAGACACGTCCTTACCTGCACCAAAAATATTTCGTACCTTTTGAGGCACCTTGTTTTTTAGAATTAGAAGTAACTTTGAAGCAAGTATAAACTGTTTCCGGTTAATGGCAACTAAAGCAGTGCAGTAACCATCACACTTTCCTATCGTATTAATAATGTGTTAATCTTAGTTTTTGTTTTTCTTATTTTCTTATTTTATTTACACAAAATTCATAAAAGAGAAACGAAGTGGGTGGGAAGGGGCAGTATCTGTCTGTCCGAGTGTTATGGTACTGTGTTCTGTAGAGCACAAATTGTCCGGAAGCTCAAATCAATTTCAAATTTCTCTAAACAGCTTGTCGAGCAAAAAACTTGTATATATATATATATATATATATATATATATATATATATATATATCATAAAACACAGACTTTATTCGGCTTTGAAACTTCATCTGAAACATTTTTCGGTGTCGTAAATATTTAACAAAATGAAAGCGAAATTCATTTCTCGCTCTGAAGTTTGACATTCAGTTTCATTAACTTTGAAAAAAAAAAGAAGCAAGTAGTATTTATATTTATATGAACACCACGAGCAGCATAGTACAATAAAGAAGACAAAAAATGGCGCGTTAGATATGTATGTGTACTTGAATCTGAAATACTGTAGTTCCAATATTTGGCCCTTAATGACTCCGTTTGAAATTTGCCCACTGGCTCCGTGGCCCACCTGGCGTCCTGTGCAAATCATGAGGTGTTTAAGTGAGTCAGGGTGTTAGACTGGTCACGCTCCAAAACCCAATGCCGAGGCGGACTAATTTAATTTGTGTTGTGCGGCAACTTTACCTTCACTTACCCCCTCCACCACCACAGATGACAAATGTTAGGCAGTGCAGACAATTGGCAATCTCATACCGCGTGTTTGGTTGGCTTACCTGCAATTAGCGACAGAAGAAACCAGAAGATTAGTGGTCATAATATCTCACTTGCGGCGTACACACTGAACACAGTCAATTGACTGGGTGAATACCAACATATAATAATATAAACAGCCAACTAGATGCAACAATAATAATTTTATTAATAATTTCAATCAGCCCAACATGTTTCGGGCGATAATTTCGCCCATCCTCAGGAGCACTAGACTGTGTTTACAGCTAGTGGTATAATGCACCGACGATGCTGCC
>Ga0123355_10007663_pt1 | contig 16210 bp, 11 predicted proteins | sample TergutEmb28metaG_3_FD_89872 | JGI IMG/M metagenome (GOLD analysis project Ga0123355, IMG submission 89872) | Embiratermes neotenicus P1 segment gut microbial communities from Petit-Saut dam, French Guiana - Emb289 P1 | ecosystem: Host-associated > Arthropoda: Insects > Digestive system > Gut ...
CGGCTTGGCGTTGCTCGGGCGAAGAAGCTGCGCTTATACCGTATATCATCCAGGGGTTAATTACCAACTCACCTCTGCGGTTTACCAATGGTGTGCGCCCCTCAAAAAGCAAATTATCAATGGGCATAAAATATTGCGGAATTGACGGGAAATAATGATAAAACATATACATCTGACTAAATTCTGACTCTTGCCTGCTAGTAACGATGTTGACTAGATCACTTGCCCATCTAAATGGCTGGGGGTTTGTCAGCTCCTTCGCGAATGTGATTGCATCCACAAAAGCTTGATTATTAAAATCGGCGGTTCTTGTATCCATATCAATAAAATTATGTATCCATCCCCCACCCAATAAACCATGCCAGCCTGTCATAGTAAACCGCTGATGAACATACAAAAGATGATCGTACACAAAATGACCGGAATGTCTGGTAAACTCAATTAAATCATCTGGAGTTACCCCGGCGGTTTGGCTCAAGTCGTTAACAAGGCCGGGTACCAAAGTGTTTGCGGCCACCATGCCAAAATTAAAGGTGGTTGGGAATGCGTAAAGCCTGCCCTCAAACGTTAAGGCATGGAAAACATTCACGAAATAATCGTTTTCATTGAAGTAAAAATCTGCCTGCATTATCGGAAACCAGTCTGCGAAATAATAGTTAATGGCCGGGTCCCTGTGATCTAAATCATGCATAAAAAACAAATTGGGTGCAGTGCCTGCCGCTAAAGCTAAAGGAAGCTCCCGCTCATACAAGCGCATGTCATAAAATAGCCGGGCATTTACGGTAATATTAGGGTTACTCTCTCGGAATATTGGGGCAAGCCTAGATACAGGGCTAATAGACCAAATTTCCAGAGTTATTTCATCAGCAGCTATATTGGTGTCTGTCCTGTTATCCGGCAAGACGCGCCCGCATGCAGTTAGGGCTATGGTTAGCACTGCGAGTAAAAGGGTTAATTTTAATAGGGATGATTTCATTTAAGTTACTCCCTTCTCAATCGGCTTATTTTACGAATTTAAAAAAATCAACTGACTCGAAAATCGAGCCGGTTGATTTTTTTCTATATCACATATTTATCATCTTTTGCAGGCGCGGCGTCAAGTTCCGCCTTTTTTTCTTCGTAACCCGGGCGGCCAAACATCGCGTATGTGGCGTTTTTGCCTTCTTCTACGCCGGGCTGGTCAAATGCATCAATATTCAAAAATTCGCCCGCATATGCCGTTGCAACTTCGAAGAAATACAACAGCTGACCCAATGTTTGCGCCGTCACTTTTGGCAGGGTTATTGTCATATTCATGCGGCCGGCTTTTGTCAGCGCGTACTCGGTGGCGTCTTGTTCTGTTTTGATAAGCGCGTTGTGCGTCACACCACCCAAAAATCCTAAGCTTGGCATATCGCCATATGTCTTAGGTATGGTAATTGTTTCGCGGTATTCGTCCACGCCCAAGAAAACAATTATTTTGTCATACGGCCCTTCCGCATAAAGTTGCACTTGGGAATGCTGGTCTGTAACGCCCAAAGCTTTTACGGGGGTTTGACCTACGTTGACCACGTTTCCGTCCACGTCAAACTGCTTGCCCAATGACTCGGCCCAAAGCTGGGCAAACCAATCGGAAATATATTTTAGCGAATCCGCATACGGCATCATGACCGTAATGTTTTTGCCGCGAGTCATGCCAATATAGTGAAGCAACGCGAACATGTGTGCAGAATTTTTATGAATATCCTCTGCTTCACACATTTTGTCCATTTGCGCCGCACCTTCCAGCAATCCGGCAATATCCAACCCGCAAAATGCCGCCGGTAGCAGTCCAACAGGTGTCAGTTCCGAAAAACGTCCGCCAACCGCGCTTGGGATAACAAAATATTTGTAGCCTTCTTGTTTTGCAATAGTTATCAAATTACCGCTGGCCGCGTCCGTTGTACAAACAATCAGCTTACGGGCGGCCTCTTTGCCAATTTTGTCTTCCAAGAGTTGCTGAACTATCATAAACTGACTCATAGTTTCAGATGTACTGCCAGACTTGGAAATTACATTAAACAAGCACCGCGCCGGGTCAATTGTTTCAAAAAGGTAGACCAATCTTTCCGGATCCACATTGTCGATTACATACAGCTTTGGGAAACCGCCGCGTTTGTCGCGAGGCAGCTCATTGTAATACGGGTGGTTCAAAGCCTGCTGTACTGCCATTGGCCCAAGCGCGCTTCCGCCAATGCCCAGCACAACAAAAGCGTCAATTTGATTCTTCATCTCTGCAACATACGCATTAATTTCGCCCACTACTTCGTCTTGGTTGTATGGCAAGTCGCGCCATGCCATTTGTGAACGTTTTTCTATCATGGCTTTATTTGCTTTTTCAATTTGAGAAGCAAGCTTCGTAATTGCCTCTTTGCAAATGCCTTGTTCGCCAATCATATGACTTAGCATATTATTATAATCCATACGCAGTTTCATGTAATCATCCCTTTTCTAATATATATTTATCCAAAATTGCGTACAGTTGTTCAGATTTAATTGGCTTGGCAAGGAAGCTGTCAAAACCATTTTGTAAAAAATGCTCTTCTTGGTCGACAAAGGCATTTGCGGTTAGTGCCACCACCGGTCTGGTATAACCAATTTCTCGCAAAATCTTTGTAGCTGTTATTCCGTCCATATCCGGCATCATATGGTCCATGAAAATAATATCGTATGTGTTACCCGCCTTAATTGACTCAATTGCGTCAACCGCAGATAAATATGTTTCTATTTGCAATTCGAAAAGTTTCAACAAGCCGCTTGCCACATATAAATTAGACGCAATATCATCAACCACCATAACGCGTCCATTGGGCATTGGTGTACGTTTCGAGCATAACTCCGGAGTCGCGGCTTCTAGCATTTCCAACCGCTTTGCGGCATCTTCACCCAACACGCGGTCATCCACAAGCTGCTGCGGGATTACGACAGACACCTTCGTACCAATACCGGGCTGGCTTTCGATATTCATGGTAGCATCCATTAGTGCCAGCAAGTTTTGCGTTATGCTAATGCCAAGGCCTGTTCCGACTATGCCTTCGGACGGGTTGAAGCGCACATAATCTTCGCTAAGCAAAATATTAACTTGCTCCGTACTCATACCGCAGCCGGTGTCTTCAATTATTGCTTCGATATTTACAATGTCCGGCTTACCCCCGGGCTTTGCGGTTACTATAAGTTTTACATCGCCTTCCTCGGTATATTTAAAACCGTTGGAAAGCAGATTATTCAACACTTGCTTTATGCGAAGCTCGTCGCCCAGCAAATTATATGGTAAGTTCGGGTCCACAGTTACAATAAATTTAAATTTTTTATTCTCCAGCGAAACAGCATACATTTGCGTAACGTCCTGAAGCATCGCGACCATGTCATATTTTTTGACCGATATTTCCATTTTGCCTGCTTCAATTTTACTAAGATCCAAAACATCGTTCAAAATACCAACCAATGTGCTGGAAGACCGGTATATTTGTCTAAACGCTTCTTGCGCCTCCCGCGTATGCTTGCGATTAAGTTCTATTTCCGCAATGCCAAGTACCGCCGAAATTGGCGTCCTAATCTCGTGACTCATATGTGCTAAAAAGCGGCTTTTTGTTTGGGAATGAGCCTCTGCAATAGCCTTCTGCTCTTTTTCGTGCAGCACTTCTTTGTGCGCACTAATGTCGCTGGTGTAAGTAACAACAAAATATGCACCATTAACTTCTATCCGCCGTGCAATAACTTCCAAGTACAAAGTTTTATTACTGCCTGCCACTTCATACTCAAATTTAGAAAACCCGTTTTCAAATGTTTTACTCAAGTAATCCTGCCACAAGTCATGTAACCCGGCGGTATAATCTGCATTAGCAGGGGTGCCATAAAAAACAGCCGCGGTTTGATTATAATCAATGCGGTTATAATCTCTGTCCCAATACTCAATAATAAGCGGAGCGGTATCAAACATTAGCTTAATGCGCTGGTTTGGAGTAGTTTCCAAAAACACATTAACGGGTTCGGCTTCATCCATAAATTCCGTATATTCCAGCTCTGCATAATTTGGCTCACTAGCCATCTCTCGCACAAACGGAACAGCGCGAACAGAAGTATGCGGCGTATCGGAAGATAAGTTATCTCGCAGCGTTTTTATCAGAAAAATAAAAACTGCAATAAGACATACAACGCCTATTATAGTAATAACCAAGCCGGGTCCCGGGGTAAGCCATAGTTGAATGTCTGTAAACATAAATCAGTCTCCTATTATTCAAGCGTACGTAATCGAGCATTTAGTGCATCCACGCCCATCGTATTTTCATCACTTGCCGCGGAAATGGCCTCTTGTGCATATTCTATGAAAATGGAAAAATCTTCGCTGCGCTCTAGCAAAAGTTGGCTTAACATTGCGCTGGCACGAAGGTTTAACATATCAAAACTAGAATAGAACCGCGGATACATTTGCAATGCCGAATTAATTAAACTAACAGCGGATCTAAATTCGTTATTGCTGTAGTGTGTATATGCGCGTGACAAATAGTCACCATGCACCATGTCGTAAACAACGTCTAAAAATGGGCTGTTGTAATCGTATCCAATGGTAAGGGCGGCAGATAAATCACCTAAATTTACATAAATCTGCATTCGCATATCCGCATTTTGATGCACAGGAACAACGCTGGTTACCGTGGGCATCTGCAGCAAATCAAGCAACAAATGCCATTCTTCATAATTATAATAATGCGCTATCACTTTGTCTACAGCCGCTACCCAAGTATTGAAAAATTCCGGGCTGGTTTCAAGAAAATATTCAAAGTATACATCTTCGCCATCAAACAACGCAATAGCTTGTGTAACTTTCTCGCGGTGAGTTAATAAATTACGACGACGCTCGTAGCCGCAAGGCGACCACGGACGGCGGCTAATATAAGTTTCGTAATGAGAAAGGGCCAGTTGATAATTACTAACACCCATCATCTCATTACCACGTGCAATAAGGCGGCTTGTAACTTCATCCTGCCATTGGCTAAATCCAAAAAACACTATCACGGTGCATACTAACATAAGCGAGAACGAGGCAACTACTTTCCATTTCCAATCTCGTTTCAAAAGTGCTACCTTGACTTCATCCATGGATTGGAATCTATCTTCTGCGTTTTTAGCCATGCATTTTTCGATTATTTTTTTTAACTTAGCGGAAACATCGGTACGCTTGGGAAAATTTTCTGCCCCGTCGCCATGGCTATCTTTGATTTCTTTTGTCAGCAGGCTGTACATTGTTGCACCTAGCGAGTAGATATCTGTCCGCGGGTCGGCGATATCAGGCTTCTCAATTTGCTCTGGAGATGCATATCTGTGAGACCTACCCAACGGATTATGTTCAGGTGACTTGGAAATTCCAAAATCTATCAGGTAGACGTTCTCGTTGTTACTAAGCATGATATTAGACGGTTTACAATCTTTATGTACTACGCCTTTGCTGTGCAAATACTGAAACAAGTCGCACAGTTGTAGAAAGTATTTTCTGGCATCAGCTTCTGAAACCATAACTTCGCGGTCAATTAATTGTTGAAGACTTTTGCCAGGTATAAATTCCATAGCAATATAAAGAGCCTGTTCGTCTTCAAATATATCAAATATATTGGGAAGAAAGTCATGCCTTAGCTGAGTAAGTATATGTGTTTCGGCCTTGTATAAAACAGCGAATTCTTTTTTTACACGTTTGATAATCCAAGTACCAACACCGGGCTTTGTTGTTTTGTAAACGCTACTTACCCCCAAACTTGATGGCGACATACAAATAATGTCTACAAATCCCCTATCATAGAGTATTGGAGGTATAAACATTTCTGCGTTTGCAAAATCCATAACTTAATTCATGCCTCCTTCGTCGGCGGAACATTTACTCATAAGAATAAGGGAAACATTATCATGAGCGGTTCTAATGCATTTGCGTAAATTTTGTACTTTTTCTGAAAGATTAAGCTCGCTATTAAAAACTGTATTTAAAATTGTGTCTTCAGAAATCAAATTATAAAACCCATCTGTACATAAAAGAAACATATCATCATTGTTGATAATACCATCGCACGAAAATAGGGAAACCGTACTCTTCATCCCAATACACCTTGTTATGACATTGCGCTTAGGGTGAACTTTAGCTTCCGCTACAGACAGCAAGCCTTCCGCAATTTGCTTAGCAACATAGCTATGATCATTTGTTAATTGGCGAATACCATTTTTGCGGTTAAGCAAGTAAATCCGGCTATCGCCAACATGGCGGATGACGTACTTATCCCCCATGGTCAAAAGCAAGGATAAAGTGGACCCTAGTTTCTGCGCCATTGCAAAAATTTTACTATTGATTTTAGCAATGGTTTCATCTAAACATGTAAATACCAGTTCTGGTTCAAATGGGAAAGATAATATTGTCGCTAAGTCATTATCCCACCAATACGATAGCCCGTCTACAATAATTTGACTGGCTACATTGCTACGGACACTTCCTAATCCGTCTGCTACCAGAAACATACCCCATTCTTCACTAGAAATTGCATATTTTTTTATGAGAACACGGTCTTCGTTTAAAGGACGCTTGTCGCCACTATCACTATGACTACTTGCGTCCAACATGGTCATGGTATTTATAGATGCTACGGAACGCACATGCACCCCTCCTTTTAGCAAACAAAAGCTCTACAAGGAAAATTCAAGCAACTCGCCAAAAAATCCGCTGACTTAAGCCCCCCTCAAATCAGCGAATTAATTAAGCTTATTATATACCAGAAATACCTATTAGGAAAGATTATTCGACTATTTTATTGTATGGTGTTGTCTGGACGGTAGCCGATGGTTATGCCGCAATAATTATTCTGACTATCTTCATTACAGGCCGGCCTGCAAATCTTATAGGTGCAGTCAATCTCATCTACGGATTCGCAATCGTAGATGTATTCGCTATCATCAGGTTCATTACAATCGTAAGGGTATTCGCCATCGTCAGGTTCGTTACAATCGTAGGGGTATTCGCCATCATCAGATTCGTTACCATCGTAAGGGTATTCGCCATCGTCAGATTCGTTACCATCGTAAGGGTATTCACCATCGTCAGATTCGTTACCATCGTAAGGGTATTCGCCATCGTCGGAGTCGTTACCATCGTAAGGGTATTCACCATCGTCGGATTCGTTACCATCGTAAGGGTATTCACCATCGTCAGAGTCGTTACAATCGTAAGGGTACTCGCCATCGTCAGATTCGTTACAGTCGTATGGGTATTCACCATCGTCGGAGTCGTTACAGTCGTAAGGGTATTCGTTAGCCTTATCATCAATAGATTCGCCGTCGCCATCGTTAGCTGTTTCATACTCACCATCGCAAGGTGGGCGGCCAACGTTAACACTATCTAATAGGCTATATATTGCAATATCTGCAAGCTGGATAGGGTCGCTTGTTCTGTTCGTAACATAGATAATAACAACCATACTAGCACCAGATCGCCAAACTTGATTGCCTGTAAGCACCACATCAACACCGCTTTGTGATACAGTGGCATTGGCCGCAAAGTTAACTGTTACTTGCTCCGAAGGTACTTCAAATGTTATCTGCCATTCGTAAATGGTATACTGACTGGTGTTTGTAATTATAAATACTTTTAAAAATTGCGTTAAATGATCCCAGCCTTCGATAATTTGTAGCTGATATTCATTTTCGTTTAGGCGTCTATGGTTAGACGGATTTCCATTATCGTTGTCGTTTTCATTTTCGTTGTCATTGCAAGACTCGTTATCGTTATCAAACTCGTTGTCATTGCAAGACTCATTATCGTTATCAGACTCATTGTCGTTGCAAGACTCATTATCGTTATCAAACTCATTGTCGTTGCAAGACTCATTATCGTTGTCAAACTCATTGTCATTGCAAGACTCATTATCGTTGTCAAACTCGTTGTCGTTGCAAGACTCGTTATCAGACTCATTGTCGTTGCCAGACTCGTTATCGTTATCAGACTCATTGCCGTTGTCGGATTCGTTATCATCGTCAAGCTCGTTGCCGTTTTCAAAATCATTGTCGCTATCATTGGCAGTTTCATTATCATTATTATCGGAATCATTGCCCGCATCTGGAATAGGTTGTGGTTCGTAAATAATTTCCGGTTCAGGCTCAGGTAGCTCTGGCTGTGGCGTAGGTTCATATTCTAGCTCAATTGCCGGTTCATAAACAACGGTTTGTAATTCTTGGCGTTCTTCAGGCACTGGCACAGTTAGAATTGCCGACGGCATTAATGGTTCGTCTTGAGCTTCTTCTTGAACGTCTTCTACAACATCCACAACAGGCTCAATTGCTGGTTCTGAAACGGGTTCTTCTGAAACGGGTTCATCTAAAACATCGTCGCCTAAATCGGATGCAAATATCGGTTCATACACATCAAAATCCCAAAAATCTGAAGTTAGAGCTTGTACATTTTCTGAATAAACTCCCGCAAGTGCTATCGGTAACGCTTCAGATACAATATCCATTACGGCATCCACCGGCCAGACACTGTCTGGTAGCAACGTTGCTAACATTACAGCCGTAAGATGTTCCAGCACAAGGGGAGATGTTATAGAAATATCTATGCTACCGGCTTCACAAATGCGTACTACCAGCCCATCTTCGCCTTCTGCAACGCTGTGTGTAAAAACTTGATCACTTGCCAAACAAATAACTCTGACTGTCCCCTTTAGGAGACTTACTTCGCTTATATCCGTTAGAGCATTGTGACTTATTTGCACAGCGGTGCCAAGTATGGGGATTATAGAAGCCGGTGTGTGAACTTCAAAACTTTCACCATTGATTAAAGGGCGGTAGATGTCCACGAAAATACTGCCGTCCAATACAGTTAGTTTAACATCAAGGACGCCGGCACGCGTACCAACACTGGTAAGTACCATTTTTGAATTAGGGGCTATAGTGACGGTTGCACCATCGAAGGCAAGATGCATAGCACCGGTTTCCCCGGTTTGAACAATATCGCCTTCATTCAAAAAGCCACTATTTTGGATCATTGATACATAATGTACAAGTATACCGCCACGTACGCGCTCTATCCTTGGCAGTACAGGGTTTTTCGTTATTGCCTCAGCGGTAATCCCTGGCAAACCGGCCATAGCGGAAAGTCTAACATTTGGGCGCAATCCATCGCCCTCAGTAAAAAAAGCCGCTAACACAGCAGTTACCAGCAAAACAAAAACTATGGATAATGCAACTATTCTAGTTGCCAAGCTCTTTGATATTGTCATTTCCTTACCCCCCAAAACTGCATGACCAATTCAGATAGACTTTCAAAATTGACCATGCTAAGGATAACATTTCTTTTTGATTGTGTCAACATTATTACATATAAATTTGCACATATATATATTGTATTTCACAAAATATGTGTTACAGTTATACTAAATTGTTTGGAGCCAAAAGAAAGGAAGTTTGTAATGAAAGTTGGAACAGTGAAGGAAATCAAAAGATTCGAGTATCGGGTGGGACTAACCCCAAGTAACGCCAAAGAGTATGTGGCATCGGGACACGAAGTTTTTGTTCAGGCCAGCGCAGGAATGGGATCGTCTTTTACCGACCAGGACTACGCAGACGCAGGCGCGACAATTTTAGCTACCGCAAAAGAAGTTTGGGAAAAATGTGACATGATTGTAAAAGTCAAAGAACCGCTTGCAGATGAATACAACTTGATGCAGGAGAACCAAATCATTTACACATTTTTACATTTGGCGGCAGACAAACCACTTACCGAAGCACTTCTTTCGAAAAAAACTAAAGCCGTGGCGTATGAAACTATACGTGACAACAAGGGCGGCCTGCCACTCTTAAAACCCATGAGCGAGGTTGCAGGCAAATTGTCAATCCAAGCCGGGGCAAAAAGCCTTGAAAAACCGCAGGGTGGCAGCGGCATTCTTTTGGGCGGCGTACCGGGTGTGGCAAAAGCCAATGTTATAATTATCGGTGGCGGGGTTGTTGGTATTTCTGCCATGAAAGTAGCACTTGGAATGGGTGCGAACGTTACAATTATCGACCGCGACCTTGACCGCTTGTCATATCTGGATGATCTTTGGGGTCAGCAAATTCAAACTATGTACTCTACCGCATACAATATCGAAAAGTCTATTGTTGAGGCAGATTTGGTTGTTGGTGCGGTGCTTATCCCTGGTGCGGCGGCACCAAAGCTAATTAAGCGCGAGCATTTGAGCAAAATGAAGCCGGGTAGCGTTATTGTGGACGTAGCTGTTGACCAAGGCGGCTGCTGCGAGACTACAAAAGCCACATATCACGACGCGCCAACCTTTGTCGTGGATGGCGTGGTGCATTATTGCGTGGCAAACATGCCGGGCGCGGTGAGTCAAACATCAACGAGTGCGCTAACAAACGCAACGCTCAGCTATGGGTTAAAAATTGCGAATATGGGACTTGAAGCAGCTATAAAAACTGACAAATATTTGCTGCCGGGTGTGAATTGCTACTTGGGTAGGTTGACATGCAAAGAAGTTGCGGATGACTTTGGTATGGAATATACGGATATAAAGACCATGCTATAGTTTTAGGCTGACTTCACCGGCGGTTAGAGTTATTATTTCGCCGTTTTCGTTTTGTACTATCAGGCCGCCGCTGTCGTCTATATCTATGGCGGTTGCTTCATATATTATGTCAGGAGTTATTACTGAAACGCGCCTCCCTAATATAAGGAGGCGTTTTTTGTATGCATCAAGATGAAACGCATCGGAAAGTAGCCGCACTACAATTTCTTTGGCGAGCTGTTCTCGGGTTAGGGACGCAGGCGGCTGGTCGAAGAGTGCGCCCGCAGTTTGCGAGATTTCCGGCGGGAAGCCGCCAGGCGGCATGATAAAATTTATGCCAATGCCAACAACTATACGGTCTGCGAGGGCTTCGGCAAGGATGCCGCATATTTTGCGTTCATTTAAAAATACATCGTTAACCCATTTGATTTGCGGGCGTTTATCTGTTAATGATTCTATTGCTTCGCATACGGCAACCGCCGCAGTCAGCGTGATTAGACTGTGATTACTAACAGCATGAGAAACCGTATCCGGCTTCGAGACGGACATGCGGCTTTGATTGCATGTATCCGGCATCAAAATAACGCTCATGTAAATTCCACAGCCGGGTGGGGAGAAAAACTTGCGTCCGTACCGCCCACGACCCGCAGTTTGGATATCTGCCATAATCACAGTGCCATGGATAGGGTTTGAGAGCGTTTTTGCGGTATCATTTGTGGAGGCCAATGATGGGTAATTTGTGAAATTAACCATTTACAGTCTTTATCGACGCGCACAGCACTTCCATTACCCGGCGCAGCTCATCCATTGTCAAATATGTTGGAGCCAAACGCAAATTGGTATCACTTGGGTCCATGCCGTACGGGAAAGTGGCACCGGCTTGGGTCAACAGCACACCCGCGTCTTTGCACATCTGCCACACTTTTTTTGCGCAGCCGGGCGGCGTTTCTACGGAAATAAAGTACCCCCCGTTTGGGCGCGTAAAATTTGCGCCTGCGGCTTCAAGCATTTGACAGGCCAGTTCAAATTTGGGACGCAGAATATCCGCGTGTTTTTCCATATGGGCTGCTATGCCGTTCAAATCCTTGAAAAATTGAACGTGCTTTAGCTGATTAATTTTGTCCGGGCCGATAGTTTGCACGGCAATTCTTTCCCGGAAAACAGCCAGCGCGCTTTCATAACCGGCCATGCACACAACCGCCGCACCGGGGATGCTTATTTTAGAAAATGACGTAAACATAATGGGCCTGCTTTCGTGACCGCAGGCGGCGCATTCCGCTAAAATATTTGCAATCACGGGACTCGCCCCATTAAACTGATGCACTGGATACGCGTTGTCCCACATCAGTTTGAACGCCGGGTTTGCCGCAGGCATTTTCGCCAGCCGCTTTATTGTGTCGTTGCTGTACACATAGCCCTGCGGGTTGGAAAACACCGGCACGTTCCACATGCCAACAACGTCTGGGTCTTTTGCCAATTCCTCGGTGATATCCATGTCCGGGCCGCTTGGCGTCATGGGGATGGTTAGCATTTTCAGGTCAAAATATTCGCAAATGGCAAAATGCCTGTCGTACCCCGGCGCGGGACACAGGAATTTTTGCCCCGGTTTCCAAATGCCTTTCATAACAAGCGTGGCAACACAATCGAACATCATATTCAAGCTGGAGTTGCCGCCCACGATAATATTTTGCGGCGCGACATCCAGCAACTGCGCAAACAGACGCTTCATTTCCGGCAGACCGTCATTACCGCCGTAGTTGCGTACGTCTGTACCGTTTTCGGAAATGTAGGTTGAAAGTTGCATGTCGCCGCATAGTTCTACCTGAGTTTCATGTGGTTTACCTCTGGTTGCATCAATCATTTTTTATCATCGTCTCCTTCTGTATAACCAAGCGTTCATATCGCTCTTTTGGGTTGTTTGTATATTTTTCCACTATTTTACTAGCGGCTTGGGCACCAAGTTTTGCTAATTCGCTTTCTAATTCATCTATGGGAGTACCTTCGAACAACATGTCTGCAATCCATAATCTGTACACGTTTGCCTTTGGGCTTGGGCAGGTTTGAATCAGCCTAATTAAGCTTTTAAAGTCAATGACCTCGGTAAAATGGTATTTTCCGTTTGGGGCTTTCAATTTCAAGTAGTTACTCTCAGTAACGACTTGGTTCTTAATTATGCTGTTCTTAAATTTTCTCCAATACCCGCTTGCAGTTTTATGGTCACTGTCAGTTATTAGCGCGCAAATGTCTATTACGGAAAACCAATACCCGCCGGTATTTGGGTCATACATACTGCGAAGCGGCTTTTTGTTCCACAGATCTGACATTTTTATATGCTCCCTAAAATTTTTTGTAATTATAGCATAATTTTTGTGAGCATATAACCCTTGACATATCTTGCGATAAGCTTTACATTTGCCTAGGGTGTGTGATAATTCCATTGCACCGCCTTTTCGAACACACCCTAGCATTTATTTTCCCATGAAGGAGCATGTTAAATGAGACTTGGCGCACCAGCAATGGACGGAATCAAAACCCCGGAACAATGGGTTTCCTATCATCAAAAGCATGGTTACAGGGCAGCATATACTTGGATACATCACATCAACGAACCGGATACAAAAAAAGATTTTATAAAAGCGGCCGAAAAACATGATATTATGCTCGCGGAAATAGGGGCGTGGTGCAATCCGATGTCACTAAACCCAGACGAAAGAAAAAAGGCAATCCAGCATTGCAAAGAGCAGTTATTTATCGCAGATGAAACCAACACCAAATGCTGTGTCAATATCGCAGGCAACCTTGGTGAAAAATGGGACGGACATTCGGACAAAAATTTTACAAAGGACGCATTTGATTTAATCGTAGAAACAACAAGGGATATAATTGACGCGGTAAAACCCAAAAGAACGTACTACACTCTTGAAATGATGCCGTGGATGTATCCCTATGACGAAGACAGTTATCTGGATCTAATCAAAGCAATTGACCGCGAACATTTTGCAGTGCATCTTGACATTGTAAATATAATCACCAGTCCTGTGAAATACTATAGTATCACAGAAATAACAAAAAGCTGTTTCGCTAAACTAGGCAAATATATCAAAAGCATTCATGTCAAAGATATCATCATGTCCCAGAATATGACCGTCCATTTAGACGAAGCAATTCCCGGCAGGGGCAATTTCAATCACAAATGCCAAATTGAAGAAGTCCGCAAGCTTGACAAAAATATTCCGCTTATGTTAGAGCATTTATCTACAGAAGAAGAATATATCGAAGCCGGGGAGTATATTAAGAGTTTGTTTTAGCAGTCCCGTCATTGCGCGTGTAGCGAAGCAATCCAGAAACACTAGAGAAAGGTGATTTATGGAGCAAATTAAAACGAATGATCTAATAATGACTTTGGCCACGCTGGAAGATTTATTTGATTTAGAAGATATAGAAAAAGAATGTGATGCATATTTCGCATTCGACCCACCATGCGCAAGTGAACATAACCGTTCGATAAAGGAATGTTTAACAATGGGCGATATAATCCCCGGGATTGAGGATGAAAATTATCACAGGGAAAATTATTTCTTTTATTGTATTTGGCAAAAGAATACGCTTATTGGATTTCTTTCGTACTATCTTGAATACAAACAAAAAGATGCCGCATATCTATCTGTTCTCTATATAAAAGAAACATATCGTAAACGTGGCATTGGCGTAGAAATTCTTGAAGCATTATCATCCAAATTAAAAACTGCTCAATATAAAAAACTTCACACGCACTGCTCATTGAGAAACGCGACAGCCTTATGCTTTTGGGTAAAAAACGGTTTTGATACTATTGTTGATGTTGAGTGTGACGGAAATCTTTTCCTTGAAAATTTCGGCGGATTAGAGCTTATGAAAGTTATATCTTAACCCCCCTTGCCTTATCAGATATGAAAAGGAGTTTACTAAATTATGCATGCATTCAAATGGCTATTGCCATATATCAAACGCCAAATACACCGCCTAATCCTAGGCCAATTCATAAACCTACTAAACATTGCACTATGGATCGTCAGGCCCATTATCGCCGGCTTCATTGTGCGCGACGTAGTTCAGGGCGAGCAGCACCACTTACTGCTGCCGTATCTTGGTCTGATAGCCGGCGTTACACTGTTCCGCAGTGCTATGAGGTATTCTTTCATCATGCTGTTCGAAAAGACAGCCCAAAACATACTTTTTGAACTTAGGCGGGATGTTTACAACAAGCTACATAGCCAAAACTTCCGCTGGTTTGACAAGAACCGTATCGGCGACACAATGAGCCGCATGACGGGCGACCTTGACGCAATCCGCCATTTTATAGCTTTCGACACATATGCAATACCCGAGAATGTTGTGCTGTACTTTGTGGCCCTTGTTGTAATGGGTATGTACAGCCTGCCGCTGACCGGTATCCTTATGGTTACAACCCCCGTAGTAATTTGGGCGGCGTGGAGGCAGGCCCGGGAAATCCGCCCCGCGTTCCACAATGTACGCGACCAGTTTGCCAATTTAAACTCTACATGCAGCGAGAATGTTGGCGGCAACCGTGTTGTCAAAGCATTCACAAAAGAGGCGTATGAAATTGAAAAATTTTCTAAAGTAAACCAAGCGTTTTACGATGCGCACATGGGCGTGCAAAAAGTTAATATTAAATACTGGCCGATAATGAACACATGCTCGGCACTGTTGCCGTGGATTTTGCTTTTGGCGGGCGGGCTTATGGTAATTGCCGGCCGCATGGAGCTTTACGAGATGATAACCATCGGCGGCCTTTTGTGGATGATAGATAACCCGACCCGCATGTTCACTTGGTGTGTAAACGACATACAAAACGCGGGGACATCCCTGGACAAAGTATACGAAATGATGCGCCAGCCAATTCCGATACAAAACCCAGAAAACCCTGTACGCACAGAAAAATTGCAAGGCACAGTCGAATTTAAAAACGTAGATTTCAGCTATAGTTTCGAGCCGGGGCAGTCCACGCTAAAAAATATCAGTTTCCGTGCAGAGCAGGGCCAGACAATAGGCATAGTTGGCGAAACAGGCAGCGGCAAAACCACGCTTATGGCGTTAATCAGCCGCTTCTACGATACGGAAAAAGGCGAGGTTTTGATAGACGGCATTAACGTAAAAGACTATGACCTATCCGATTTGCGGCGCGACATTGCCTACGCCATGCAAGATGTTTTCCTGTATTCCGACACTGTAGAGGGCAACATCGCCTTCGGCGTGCCGGATTTGCCCATAGAAGATGTATACGAGGCCGCAAAAATAGCCGATGCTCACGAGTTCATCTCAAAAATGCCGGAGGGATACGATACTATAGTCGGCGAACGGGGCGTGGGCCTTTCCGGCGGGCAAAAGCAGCGCATATCCCTAGCACGGGCAATTGCAACCGAGCCTTCTATTCTAATACTGGACGACGTAACCAGCGCCGTTGACATGGAAACCGAGCAGCGCATACAAGAAGCCCTAGCGGAAAAAATCCTAAAAAGCGGCACAGCGCGTACCACCTTTATTGTGGCGCACCGCCTGTCCAGCGTACAAGACGCAGATTTGATTCTGGTACTGGAACACGGCGAAATTATAGAACGCGGCACTCATCTGGAACTTATGGACAAAGCCGGTTACTATGCAAA
>Ga0123355_10007664_pt1 | contig 16210 bp, 15 predicted proteins | sample TergutEmb28metaG_3_FD_89872 | JGI IMG/M metagenome (GOLD analysis project Ga0123355, IMG submission 89872) | Embiratermes neotenicus P1 segment gut microbial communities from Petit-Saut dam, French Guiana - Emb289 P1 | ecosystem: Host-associated > Arthropoda: Insects > Digestive system > Gut ...
AAGGGTTACCAACTTCATGAACATGGTATCTTAAAAGAATAAAAAAATACACATCTAATATCATCCTCATATATCTGAAACTCGTGATGTTCTGTACTCTTGCTGCAAGACTTATGACAATGAGTAACTGCATTATTTTCATACAGTATTGAGGAATATTGTTGGAAACTTATTCATTTCAGTTAGCATCACCTAGCCAAAAGAGATGACGGGGGGGCCTATCAATATTTTCACAACTTCACTCCTGTAACACAGCAACTCCAAAGTAACCCACTTCAAAACAGCAGTATTCATATTTACGCAGGACACAGGATTGATAAGTCCCTTTTCCTTTTCTAACACAGAATTTAACCAGCAAGAAAACTGTGCTGAATTTGAAACTTTCACAACTAACATACGCAATGAAGTCTGCTTTGGCAGTCAGCCATGTGACAATGAAATTGGGATCTAAATTTCCGAATAACAACTCTGCCCCAATGATCTGGGTCTGATGTAATGAGTGGCTCAGCTCTTGTGTTTACTACATCATTACTCTTGGACAGGATGCTGGGCCTTGACAACAACTATGCACATGAACACAACAAACAGCCGCCTCAGATGACGGAGGCCTGAACAGTCTTCAGAAATTTGGAAATGAAACTTATTGTCAAAAAGCTCATCATCCAAAAGCACTTCACGAAGAGAATATTCTTAATCACAATTATAGTTCTGGAGGATTCTTATCAGCATTATGAACAGCAATTAAAAATCATATTCAATATACAGTGAAACCTCAACCCATCATTTCTGAAGATATGGAGAAAAAGCAGTATATGAATGAAAATGACCGTTGCAGGAAAAGCAATAATGTGTTATAAACACCAGAAAAAAATGAAAGTTTTACCTTTTGCACTTAGGAATAAAAAAAATAAACAAAGTTATATTAATAACAGCATGCAAATAATTTTTCCCCCCCTGGGGAATCTGACAACTACCTACTCCAAAACCTTACATTTGAGACAAATAGTGCCTATTCAAAGTTCATGTTCATCACACCCAGCAATGCTGTATGCATAAAAGAATGATTTAAGAGTTTCATAAACAGCTCAAGCTTTGGCAAAATCTGTGTACTGCTTCAAGGTCACATTCATATCTCTTTTCCTCCTCACCTAAGGTGCTGCAACCCACATGATCACCACACAGCTCATCACTGTGTGGAACGCACAGTGTCTATAGATGTATATGAACTTGAAGGTGACACATTTCCCAACATACATACACACATATCCAGTCCTTGTGGAAGGCATCATGTCTGTACAGTTCGGTGGATAATACACAAATTGTATGTACTGTAGAAATGATGTATCTTGCAGCTGAGTGTCACAGTTGTCCACAAACAACAAAATGTTTATATCTTGCACACCAATGGAAGCATCCACTACCCTTAAAAACTCCATAAAATGGCTGTTTTCATCCACACTTATTTGTGTAATATTTCATATTTTTAAAACAATGTGATTTCACTGATTTTCCAGCCATGATTGGCATGAATAAGAATAGGAATAGTGACAAATTATGCTATTTCAATTGCCGATTTCAAGGAAAACCAACAACATGATGTGAAACAATACTATAGCAATGACAGTAGAACAGTTCACATGTTTGCCACCTTACAACCAATCCCCTCCATCACCTGCTGCTCAACCATCATTCACACTTGGCTGACACATGGCAACATTTCATAAGTGAATGGAAATTACTGTCAAAGGCCAGTTGCCGCTATGCTTTGCTGTGTTTTTCTCAGAAATGATCATTTTGGGAATACTGTTGGCGAGGACCAGGAATTCTGAATGAATGATGTGAGAAAATGACACTTTGAGAAACTACACATCTAATATAATTATACAATACTCATTTGGGTCCAGAAGTCAGCAATACTTGCAGGAAAACAACACATGTGGGAATGAAGGACAGAGGTTTCACTGTATTACAAACTCCACTTCTTTTCTTTCATTTCTTCTTGTAACAGTAAGAATCATCAGTTCAAACCCACTGAATTATCACTGCTGTATATTTAACATAAGACACCAAGTGAGTAAAATGCTTTGTACCGACAGTTCAACATCACACTGTTATCATATTAAAAGAAAGCATGTGTTACATAACTAGACTAAAAATACATTGTTTCGATGACATAAAAACACTAATTTATTTTACACACACACACACACACGCGCGACACATGAATTAAACACAAGCTGCTGTGTGTAAATTTTACAGTAATATGGTTTACAAATTCAAAATGCCAAAACAGACAGACTTTAGTTTTCTACACACAGTAGACACATTTGTGGGGAAAACTGCAGTTTATTGTGACAGGTCTTGAAGGCAGATAAAATGATGGGAGAAAACACACAAAGAGTCTCTACTAACGCCACCATGCAACTACAATACCCCTGATCATAATGGAACTTGCAACATGCATTAAAAAAAAAAAACAACAACAACAAAATTAACTCAGAACAAATATGTGGAAGCCCTTTGTATTTTCTTAGTCCAGCCCTTCATTAATTGGATGCCATAAATGGGTCCCAACTATACTTCTTTAGAGGCCTTTGGGGGCCTTGTCACTGTTTAGCATTTGGTCAATTCGACTTTGTAACTGCTCGATATTCATGTCATTGCTACCATGAGGTGGTGGCCCTGCAACTGCCACTTCTGCCAACTGCATAGCAGGTGGTGGCCGTAAATTTGAGCTGCCAGCAAATGACGTGGCAAACTGAATATAACCTAAGTGCTGCTCAGGACTTGTCATGGACTTGGAACTACTCTTCAAGATGGGCAACTTGTCTGCTACAGGAAGGGCATTTGAGCTACTTGGTGAGCTGCGTACCTTGTTATCAGCATTTTCCTGGTTCATCAAAGGCTGCTGCAGAACATTCATTTGGCTATCTGCATTGAAGCCAATGTCCCGAGCAGCGGCAGCAGCTGGTGAAGAAACTGATGATGCTGGTGAAGGTATTGGAGCTGCAATAGAGTCCTTCACAGGAGGATTAAGGCTATTGTCTGCAGCAAGTTTGTGTTCTGGAGGCTTCTCTGCAGGCAGTGGAGGATTTCTATGGTGCAACTCCACGTCCTTCTGAAAGATGGCAGATTGAAACAATTGCTATATGCCATACTTCAACAGAAACTGATATTAAACACTAAAGCATACAAGAATTTTCAAAGAGTTCTTGAATATCACATTTCATAACAAGAAGTTAATTCACAAACCCTCATCTTTCATCACAAAATTTGGTAGAAATAAATCTCCATGTATTTCACACACTCCAATCTTATATAATAACTCAAAAATGCTGTCACTGAAGTCCAAAGACATAAAAGGAGCGCCAAACTCCAAATTGCAGAGAAAGATGTTGTAATTGGTATGTAGTATCACTGCTATATATATAAAACAACACGAGATACATGTATGCAACAGTGTGCCTAACCAGGCATGGAAAGATATGGCTTGAAACATACCAAAGAAACACAACGAGTTTAAGTGGAATAAAATAGTCCAGCTTTTGTCACACTATTAGGTCTTCCCAGCATTTCTAACATAATGATTCTCTTCTTACTAACATAATGATTCTCTTCTTAATTTACTATGTAACTCAAGTATTTGATCACGAAATTTTGGGGGAAAAGTTTGTAAATTATACATTAAGACAAAGTAGTTTAACAAGTTCATGGTACCTCAGTGCAAATACAAAGGACTAAGATCTGGTTGTACTTGTAACTAGAAGTAACCTTCCACAGGGGCCCTTCTCCTTTCACACAAACATCTTTACAGGATCTGAACTTGTCACAGCAGTGAATATGAAAATACTATCTTGCCAGATATGATGCTGTGTAGTTTGGTGGAATGGTATCAGCATTTTGTATATGCTGCCTCCAAATGGTGACCCTGATGTTGAAGGTAGGAAGTTGCTTCAAAAGGTTTGGCACCTTTCTATCAGATAACATGATGTTATAACCCAGAAGGCAATCTCTACCTTAACTAAAACCCATATTAAGAATATGAATAGCGTGAGCAATTTTTAATCTTACTACACATTTACAACATAACAAGTCTGTCTTTAGGGCAGTAACAAAGTAAACTGATCTTTTATCCCCTGTTTCATCCAGCAGCCATTTTTTATATATATATGCAGTTTACCTCATAATATACCACAATGAAAAATTGCTGTTTATTTTATATTGAGCTAAGAAGCCAAGAACCATTTCAGTTCTACACAGTTCAATCCGTATGTCATGACAACTACATTTCTGGGCAAAAAAAAATGCAGCAGTGCAGAATATGGAATATATATGTTTGAAAGCACAGGCCATGTACTCATAAATTTTACCATCGGATGGATGTACACGTATAGGACTGCACACTCATTTTTCATGCAAACATCACTGTGTCCATGCATAAATATAATGTAATTTATGCCCATAAGAAAAGGATGGTCTTCTCTGAGCTGATTTTCAGGGAATTCATATATGCTCAACAGCAATATATATGCAGACCTATTGTCGTGAATTTCACACACACACACACACACACACACACACAAGACAGAGAGAGAGAGAGAGAGAAGAAGGAAAAAAAGAAAAAAAAAAGTGTAAAGTATGGGTAGAAACTCATTTATGTCATAAAATAAAATATAGTCTTCAACGACCCAGTTTTCAAAAAAACTGCATTCACTCCACAAATTTTTGTACACCTTCTATACAGAATGTTAGTCAAAATGTGTGAAAAGTGTAGAAAATATGGGCACATTTCATTTACATTATTAAGTAGAATATAGCTCTAACTGCACTGATTTTCACAAAAAAATACAACTCTTCAACAACATTAGGTAACATTTTCCTATACTAAATTTCACCCAATCTGATTAAAAAATATGTGAAGTACACAGAAATACATTTATGTCTTTAAGGAAAGGATGACTGCCATTAAATTGATTTTCACAAAACTTATGCTAGCTCAACAACTATTTGCAAACTCCTATACCAAATATCATGAAAATCTGACATACAATTTAGCCAACAATATTAAGTCACAAATGGATGTGGCCTCCATACAAGGTATTCTTTTGGCCTACTTAAAAAAACACCTAAAAAGAAAACCCTATAAAAAACAAAAGCTAAAGTAAGTCAATGAAAGTATGATACTATACCAGCATCTTTTTCAGTTCTTTCTGCAGCTGTATGTTTTCTTTTGCCAGAAGGTTTATTTTGTTTGAAGTCTTTGATGTCTGTTCTCGAAGGTCACTGAGTTCTTTCTGAAGATGTGCATTTTCCGCCTTCAATTTAGTGTATTCCAACTGCAAAATAAGAAACAAACCAGCACAGTAAAATCTTGGTACAAAGCAATACTATTTATATAACACAACAAATACATTGCCTTTTCCTTCTTTTATCACAATTTCCATTCTATACACACAAATGGATGAAAAGTCTCCATCATGTGTTATCTTCTAATAATTTTTCTTTTCCAAAATCTTGCCAGCAATTTCCTTGGTCACTGACAACTTCCAGTTTCTGGCTGAAACTTCTGGGTTAACCCACACACCTCTTTCCTTTAAATATTAAATTCACTGCCCTTTTCAGCATCTTTGTTCTATCCACTCTTTCTTACTTGGCCACACAACTATACTCATTTCATTTCTAGCTCTATTAACAAACTCAGACTTACAACTTCTTCTCTCAAAAATTCACCAATAAGAAAGTTATGTGAACAAATATATACTTCAGAAGGGTAGAGAAAAGTCATGCCCATGTTCATGTCAAAAATAAACACTGACAGTGTAGCGGTAAAGCTCCATGCAGACTTAACAGTAGTACACAAGGAAAGAGGCTTGTGTACCCATTGGGATGGCTACATAAATTACAGATCCAGTTTTGGTTTCTTAATCAAGGAAAAAAATCACAAATACCCATACTGGAAAATAAGCCTTCCACATTGACTGAACATATCATTTTCATATTATTTTATAATAAACAGTACCACATGAAATCAATATCCATGAATATGTTAGGAAGAGGTTATATCTGGGAAATCTATTTTAATATTACCAACGTATCCATGCCCAGGTTTCCATTTCACATTTGTAGCCTGCCCTACAGTTCACAATCTTCTAGTTTTCTGAGTTCTTGCCAAAACATTAAATTTAAACTACATTTTAAGTAACTGTTTAGACAGGCATGAATTTGATGTCTCTCACTGCAAGAAAAGGATTTGGAGGGTGTTTGTGTTTTAGAGCTGAGGAGAATATTTAGAAGTCACTGGAAGAAATAACAGGCAGCCGGACAGAATTACTCAGTAATGCTCTTCACAACTTGTACTCCCTGCCTGATGTAAGGAGGGTGAAATGTTCAGGCTATGCAACACATGTACATGACTATAACTGAGTATAAGTTACCATCAACACAAGTACTTATTGATTTTTTATTAATACAAATTACACAGCTACATGTTTTGACCAAAGGTTGGTCTTCTTCAGGCCGGTATGTGAGATACAAATAAAATTACAATTGCAAATTTATTTTATGGTTAGACTTGAGACCTATTTTTATAATAAAACCAACCAGATGCACTAATTTCTCAAATTTATTTTTGGAATAAAACTCTACATATTCCAAAAATAAATCTGAGAAATTAGTGGATCTAGTTGGTTTTATTATAAGAATTTATCATGTTGCAGTCATCTGAATGTCAAACTTAAGGCCTCAGTCATTTGTATAAGACGCATGTTAACTAACAGTTAAGATTTAAAATACTTACACTACACAATGGAATGATAAAATCTTAAAAGGTTGTAAAGGAAATCAAAATGTAAAATTCTAGTCACCAGTCACCTACACTGACCTATCTCTGCTCCCGGCAACAAGTATGTAGGCTATGCAGACATACCTTCAAAGAATTAAGAGACGTTTTGTGTTCAGCCTGCTCCTGTGCAAGTTCAGCCTTTATAGTTTGTACTTGAGATTCCAGCTTGCTCCGCTCCTTCACCTGTGTCGTTTGTGCCTTGTGGTAATCTTCGCTCAGGTCTTCATGTTGACTCTGTCAAAAAATGACCTCACACCAATAAAATTGTTGTACATTGTGATCTACACAAAGAAGCAAACCTACTGAAACATCTTAGAAATTGAACCCTTACAATGTGCTGACTTGAGAAACTGAAATTTCCTACATAAAAAAGAACACGAGTTTAAATTCTGTCATTGTTCTGTCCCCATATACCAAGCCATTTGTATGGTTACAGATATTAATGTCAGATGGCAGTGATGGTTAAAAAACAATATGTCATTACTAAATAGTCAGAAGTACCTACATATCAGTCAGTACAAAAGCCTTGACTTTTGCTAATAAAAGCTATGTCTAGGTAGCAGTACCACTAATTCCATCAGGCTGTCTTTCAATAATTTTTCCAGTTCATAGCATGCATATTCAGTATCTGTCAAGGGCTATAAGGTGTAAAAGTGGTTTAATGGAAAGGTCTGAAGATCACAACTAGAGACGGAAATTCTGAAATTTTCCAGTTTGTATGATTTTATGATGGGGACTTTTAACAAAATCTGTCAAACAAACTTAAGTTAGGTTAAAATCAGACAAAAATAACAGACCCTTTATGTGAAGATTATGTGCATTTGTAACATCTGACAATTTATGAGAAAATTACAAGAAATACAGGAGACAAACTAAATACACTATGATGGTACAATGGTGCAATTTAGGCAATTAGGGCAAAAATACAAGCACAATCATAATATTTAATGTTATGTTAAAAAACAAAGCCTTACACAACACATATAGAAGTTTTCCAGGTTACTAGTTTTGGCTTTGTTAACAAGCCCTCATAAGACCTTATGTTATCAACAGCTGTCCAGTGAAACTTATCCTTGCAAAGAGAATTGAGATCGCAGTCATTTACAATCAGTCATCCTATATGCAAGGATGTTTCACTGGACGGCTTTTGATTAAAAAAAAAAAGTCTGACACTAGTAACTTAGAAAAATTCTGTATATGTTGCATAAGGCTGTGTTTTTCAGTATAATATTTGAATAAAACACAATGAGGATGAAGCACCTTAAGATAATATTTAATACTTATTTCTTTAGACTTGATTACAATTACATAATATGGATCCACATACATATGATTTTTTGTGGTGTGATGCAATAAACCAGTGACAGATATAGCCTTCTGTTGTTATGTAACATTCCTATGCAACTGCCGATTTTCTTCATGTGATTGACATGATGCATTACTAATGAAAATACAAATGTACGATTGTAATACTTAATTAATATTTATTGCTGATATCTGGCAATACTTAAATTGGTACATAAATAAATTACAAATGTACCCAGACATTACCTACAAATTATTAGGTACAAATTACTATCTTTATCGTTGCACCATGCATTTCGTACAGTCATTTAATCAGCACACCAACTAATGAACATACATGATTTTTTTTTTACATTAAAACTTTTAAAATCACTCCAACATGTTTCCATTCCAAGATCATCTTCAGGGAGCTACACTATTCCTTGCTAAAGTCACATATTTAAAAACACTCACTGATTAATTTCCTTATATTAACTTGGTGCTGTGGCAGCATGTCATATTGTGTAAGTCGTACGCTGTTGAGAATGCGCCTGACTATGGGTGTGTGTCGTGTGTTATCTGTTATCTGTTACTGTTTGTAAATCAGTGCTTGCAAAATGTTCTGAGGTGAAACACTGAGGTTCTATGTGACAGACAAATTAAACACAGACAAAATCAACATAGACATATAAACAACAAGTTTGTCAAAGAAATATAATAACAGTAATAACATTCTGTAATATATCTACAGTTTCAAACAACAAAAATTGTGACCACAGTGAATTAAATTCTATGACTACCTCAAAGAAGTCCAGGATGCAAAGATCCTAACACACCATGCTGTTAAGTAATTTCCAGTCCTATTTCATTTTGTGAATGTGAGATAAACATTACCTTTACATGCAGCTGCATTAAGATTACCATGTTAAGAAAACAGGAACAACCATCTTTTTAAACACACACATTTTCCTCCTTAATCCTGGCCAGTTTTGTTTGTGTTACTGTCTGCAAATGGAGGCAGTCTACTACTCCTACCTCCTGTAAAGGGCACTCACCTGAAGTAATTTGTACTGCTGCTGCAGTGCACTGTGCTTGTTGTTTGCCTCCTTTTCACTGTCAGCACGCTTTTCCAACTCTTCATGTGTTTTCCGATGATCTGCCTTTTCCTGCTGCAGTGACTTCTCTAGCCGCAGCTTGTACTCGAATATCACTAGAACAGCAAGAACATGATACCATGGTGATGTTATCATTACTATATCTCAAATAACACAGGGACACATGCCTCACACACCTGTCTGTAAACAAGTAAGTGGATTCTCAGAAGGAATCTGGTTTAAGTCTAATAACGCACAGGCACAGTTTTTTTCACTGTTTCCCTCAGTCCGTCTGGGCAAATGGTGTAACATTTCACTAAAATGTCCCACAATCACTTCAGCATTCATTCCTCCATCCATCTTTTGTAATAATTTCATGTTACTTTTAACACTGAATAACCTCAGTATTTGAAAAAAGGGTAACTTTTCAGTATGTAGTATGCAAGCAGTCAGTCGCTGGCTTCTTAGTGCATGAAAAATGAGCATTTGTATCCCATAACAGGCAAAGAATTTTTCTCAAAACCACTGAATATTAGCAGCTCATGATGGGCTATAACCACAGACGTTAAATGGTAATATCTTTATCACATTATCAATAGTTATTTTTAACCCTGGTGCTTGAATAATATTCTAAAACAAAAGTAATTACATTATTAGGTACCACACCTTTAAACACATTTATCACTGAAAATGTTCCTGCCATCACTGCTTATTGTGTAAACGCATGTGTAACACTTCAATAAATTTACCTTCATCATTTTGCAAGGACAAAAACAAATTATTAATTTAAGTGGATAAAAACAAATTAATTTATTTAAACAGACAAAAACAAATAATTAGCCAACTGTAATTTATATGTGCAATTAAACAAATGGGAATCCTTACCCTGGAGCTGTGCAGACAAGGATTCTTGCTGCTGTTGACACTTGTCTGCAACTTTACGTGCATCATCAAGCTGTAACTGTGCGCCATGGAACACATAAACTGCCATCCCCACCACAACCACAACAGCTACATACAGGAACAGTCGACTTCTGGTCCCGCGGACCAGCCGCGACCCACTCATCCTTCCTCTAATGGCCCGCCCAACACTGGCAGGCTTGCCACCTCACAGCATGGCACCACTAAAATCAATGACAACATTGCCACATCCCATTTTTTGTTTGTTTGTTTAAGCAGTTTCTGGGTAACAGTCAGTCTGCTCAGACTGATATGACCAGTCGAATGCCAAATGGGGTTTGGTGGTTGCACACGTGATAACTACTTTCAGACTTTGAACAAGGGCTAAATTCACACATTTTAATTCTCACATCAGACATTTTCGGGTTACATGATCAACATAAAAGTTTATCTCTACAGTGCATACAGTGACAGGAATTATGAACTACAAGACAGCACAACCAACCACACACAAGGCAACCACAAAGAAAACGTATATAGGATTAGATAATTATATAATTTGTATTCAACCTAAAATGCCAATAAAAACACGACAGGTATATTATGGACGGCAATTTGAAAAATATTATTTTGGCTCTCAACGGTTAAACTATGTGACCTAACCTCATATAACCCAATCAAACAGCAGCTAAAGTCCTGGTAAATCATAACTACGGATCCAACCCCTTAGGCGAATACAACAGCTGTAAACCGTAAAAAGTAATTCAATGGAAACTCAAGTTCACTACGGTACATTATTGCAAAGCAGTTTATATTTTCTATTGACAAGTACAGAAGTGTTCATTGCAAAGATAGTACTAGTTTAGAATACAATCACCAGCGACAATCACTTTAAAGTGATATTAATAAGTTGCTTCCAACATATACATTACGACTGTGCCGTCTAATTTCACCTTCACGGCTCGGATACTACTATTAACACTAATTTAATTGCCACTTCATGAAGGGCCGCCATGTAATTAACCACATTTCACTTACAGTGATCGAATACTTTTAACAGTGTAGATCGTGCTAAAGTAATACTAACAACTTGTTTGCTATATGTACACGAGACAAGAGAGGGTTCATTTTACTTTTAAGTTTACTACTAATATTGTAGTTGAATTGTAGGACCATGAAGGTTCTCCATGCAATTAACCTAATTTTACTTACAAAGAACTTAACCGGGTTTGCATGGAGGCACGTTTTACAAATAACACTTTTTAAGGAGGGATTATATTTAAGTTGTGCTGGCGTTTTGTTAACAAAACAAACTTCTTCCTTTTCTCTTCGGGCACATTGACGTGTTGTACGTTTCACTAACCCACCACGGTGTGCAAACAGCAATACAGGTGACTCACGGTTGCCAATGTTCAATGAATGTTAACATTTTTTGCTGTTGTGAATAAGATACTTTGTTACATACGTTCAGGAATTAGTGCAGCACACGGCATTAAATAAAGATTACGTATATAGCGAATATAATTACGCTGGATCTGGTGCTTCTAGTCTGCTATTATGGTGATGAATATATGTCTCTACGAAACAGTATCGTAGTCGGCTGTACAACCATACACATTGTTCAGTGTCAGATACTAGATGGAGTGGAGGTACACTACTCGAGTATATTTTCATTCCGTTTGGATGTGTATTGTATGCGCCGTGTTTGCTTTTGAGAAAAGGAAGCGTTATAGGAAATTTGTGACTGCCTAATTGTATCGTCCAAGCCGGCTAAGAATTAAGTTATGAAGATTTTAGCAATCAAGGCGATGAGATTAAACTGTTTTTAATTTTTCGAGGGATGTAACTAAATTGTTTTTTTGTGATCTGGTTGAAAACGAAGTCGTTTGGGAGCGGGTTCACGTAAGTATCTAATGTAGCCTAAATTTTCTGGAGAATACTTGTTTGTATTATCGTTGGTTGTATGATAGCGAAAATATCACTGTCTTCTTTCGTTCCAATTGGTTTACGTGCATTCAGCTGGGTTATGAAACCGCCACATTCCCAAAGGTCGTACCATAACTGTTTCTCTCAGTGGGTCACCGCCTTAAAGGTAACAATAGGACAGCTGTTTATGGTTGTATTTTGCCACAGGGGATGTTTCAGACGGGAGTGAATTCCTAAAAAATGTTTGAACGTGAAAATCTCTTTTACGGGAAATGGTATGTATTCAGGAATTGTGCATGTTCGTAAGGTTTGGTCTGTGGGTATGGTGGAACTATGTTTTGCAAGGATGTCTGCTTGATGCTAGGGTCAAGGGGGCTGTACGTATCAAAAAGTTTACCGCACTCATGTTGTTGAACGAGGGATTTGATTCTGAGTTTGTGCCTTTTATTTTAATATTGTGTTTTTATTTTTGTGAGATAAATATGCAGTTTTTGTTTGTGTTCTGTATCGTGAACATGGAAATGTAACGTGGTAACACTTGGGCTTCCATCTTTAAGCCATCGTTTGTTATGTAGACGTAAATCGTATGAACAGCAAGCAGGATCTTCATCATCATATTCATTACTTAAACTTCAATATGTCTGTATGGAGTGTGTTATTACAATTAATTTACCACCATTTAGAACTTAGAGCTGTTTACATGCAAAATTGGTGAGTGGCTGCAATTCCTATATTAAGGTGTATGCTAATGCCCTGTCTCCAATTCCTTGATAAGTATTGTGCTGTACAATGATTTCTTTCCAGGCTATAAACCTCGTACGGTTTACTTGATGCATTTCTCAAAGCAGATTTTCATGCCATATCTCATATGAGATGGAATTCCATACAGTTTGTGGAATAGGGTGCTGGTTAAAGCATTTCACCTTCTCTATGTAGGTGAAGTGTGTTTAAGTTGACCTAAATGCATTGACTGTAACTTTTAAAATACCCAGTCAGTGGAAAAGCTAATCAGATTGAGATTGAATTTCTTGTCATATTTTCTGGAGAAAATGTGAAGATAAATCTGGTGCATGGATATTGTCATGACCCAGTTTGCTAGGATTAAGTTCTGTGATGTTATGAGTTATAAGAAGTAGACATTGTCTTTAATGTTGAAGTGGTCTCAAAGATTTAACCTGTTCCATAAATTTAAAGCACCCTCCCATACGTTTGCAGTCATTTACACACACCGAATGAGCAGAACATTTGTCTCCATGTATTTTTGTTCTCATGATCGTACACCACTAGCACAGCAGGAGTTTTGAGTGTCCTAAGTGAAGAATTTTTAGAAATTCAAAACTTGGAATTTGGAATTCAGGAACATATTTTTACCTAACACAGATTAAGTATCTGAGGTGGTAAGACAGATGAATATAGAGTTTTCTGTTTTTTAAGCGTTACACAACCTGAAAACATACTGAGGCTATAGAGGTAAATTTCTCTGCATTGTAGACCTTACCATTAGATGAAGGGGAGAGTGGTCAATGTCATGCTATGGCCACTTTACACTTGTAGTAAGAGCCTCAGTGCACATTGCATAGAAGGTTGGGTGGCCCCCAGCCTGGGTTTGAATGTGGTGCTAAAGGGGAAAATCTCTGCTCTTATGGACAGTCACTGACAGCCTTCTCAGCTCTTGAAGTAGATAGTCAGTGTACAGGGTGATATAACAAACAACATTATGATTTTTATGGGTTATTTGATATATGACAGTAGTGGAATTGAGCAGACATCTAAGTGAAATGGGAAGACAAGAAATATGTATGTAATTTTGATGGTACAACTGGTTGAGAACCATCTTGCTTGGGAGATTTAAAAGGCGATGGTTATAATTATGATAGATCGTAGGGAAGTGAATGGAACTGGCCCTAGAGCTCCATGAGGCTTTGGTATTAATTAATTAAGACTTTGGGTTCTACCACTAGAAGTTTTGTTAGTTAATTGGGCAACAGTAAGAAGCAGAGTTATGTTTCAGTGTGAGAATTGAAAGGGGCTATTGAATTTATTGTTCACAAACCAAACAAGTCAATCTAAACTCCTTTCAAACCAACATTTATATGATTATGGTATCTTTGTATGTGTTTGATTAGACTAGACTTTTCTTTGATTTTGTAGTAACATACACTTATTCTGCCACATTTAGTTCTGTATTCATTTGGGGATCTATCAGGATTTATAAAAATCAAGGGACTGCGCAACAAGACCATTCTGGAAACACTGCTGTTTATAAGAAAATTGATTTCACCAGGAATGTTATGTGGTTTGTTTAGATGAGCATTTGTTTCCCTTATGATGGTTATGTGTGTGTTGGTAGGTGTGTATTTTCAGTACTGAAGATATGAATGTATAAGTAAATAAGTTTAAGTATGAGGCTAACATTTTTCATTGTGCTGTTCTCAAGTTTCTTATAAAGTCACTTTTGTCATATTCCTAAATTTGTTGTCAGAATATGATTAATGCAGCTAATATCTTGCCTCATCTTTCTAATAATGTTTGTTGAAGTAGCCTTGTTGACAAATGACTGCCATTGAATTGTCAGCAGATACTGATGAAATTTGTGTACCACTGCCAATGTAATAATATCAGATTTGCCAAATAATAAATATTCTTTACTGGCTGTACATGTTGGAGGACTATTGGATTATCATCAGGGGCACATGTTAAAAAGAAAACTATTGATTACATAGGTCATACATTATTGATTGTGTTACACCTTCATACTTTCATGAGAAGGTGTCATCCCTTAGCTGCTGAAGAAGTTGCCTGCCTTCATTGAAACTTAATGTTCATTATCATGTTTGAACCAACATCTTTTCTCTCTCATGAACCAGATAAATCCAATGCACAGTGTTCCACACACTTTATATAATAATATTATTATTATTAATATCCCCCCTTTTATGCCTGTAGTCCTCCAATTCGTTCAGGTTTTACAACCAACATATTTCCAAGATTTTTTAGTCCAATGCATGCAGCATGCCCACCCATCTCTTTTGGTTTGATGACACTAATTTGGCGAGAATTCTTAAGTACTTCAAAATGTTAGTAATAAAATACTAAGTTTCTGAAATGTGAAGCTCCTAGGTCGATACTTAACTGTGCTTCAGCTTGGTAATGGACGTTCATTTAACGTTTTTGACACGTTGCCACGTCATTTCGGTGCGGTAAGTTCTTAGTCTCTGGTGACAAAAATGTGCGATTTACAGCCGAGGACTAGGGTTTCAGTTCTTTTCAGGAGCAGGGGATTTTTTTTATCGTCCTCCACTGTTTCCAGACCGGCTGTGGTGCCCACCCAGCCTCCTACACGATAGGTACTGGAGGCTGTTTCCAGCGGCGATAAAGCGGCCCGGGCCTGAAGCTGATCACTCAACATCCGTCTAGTGTTTGCGTTCATAATGCTTGATGCTGTACCTCCACTCCTTCCTGAATTTTATGACACGTTTACCCCCCCCAAAGCCTGGTGGTTACTATACGTGACGCCATGTTTAACGCTACAAACACTTCTTCGTACAGTATGCATTCTGTATGATTTCTCACAATAAACAGTCGTTGTAATTGCATACAGAATTCACCGACTGGTCTTGCCAGTGGAAGCACTCTGTTTTGTGTGAGATACGCGCTGAATAATATAGTGTAGATGAATTTCAGTCTTCAAATGGTTAACCAAACACAGGAACAACGGTGCCTTTATTATTTGTACTGGCAAATAATGGCGAAGCCCTTGGAAAATTGTGCTGTTTTATGAATCCGTGAATAAAAGAAACGGAGAACTATTGTATGGTACTCGCCGCACACAGGCTGCAGGAGAGACACACAGCTGGCCTTGTTCACAGATGGGTACGGCAGGCGATGCGTATGAACAGAATTGGCCCAACATTCAAGTAGACCTAGAAGATTTAAGTTCCTGTGCTCAGTTAAGCACCACATTGAGAACGCGTGGAGATTATACTCATTGCATTACGAATTCTTAAACTGGGCACTAGATGGAGGTGGGAGGTTGGTTTCACGACCTTGCCGCTTTACCCCCCGGCCAGAGAGCTCCCCCCCCCCCCCACAACCCCTTGGTTGAGGGTTCCGGGGGGTCCCCATGCGGGGGTGGGGCACAAGGGGGAATATCGCCCCTTGGCGT
>Ga0123355_10007665_pt1 | contig 16209 bp, 19 predicted proteins | sample TergutEmb28metaG_3_FD_89872 | JGI IMG/M metagenome (GOLD analysis project Ga0123355, IMG submission 89872) | Embiratermes neotenicus P1 segment gut microbial communities from Petit-Saut dam, French Guiana - Emb289 P1 | ecosystem: Host-associated > Arthropoda: Insects > Digestive system > Gut ...
GTTTGTCACCATGAGTGCCTTCACATTTGCGATTTCAGCATGGACGTGAAATTGGAGCAGAGAGCAAACATCAAATTCTGCGTGAAACTCGGCAAATCTGGAGCGGAGACTTTTGAAATGATATGACGTGCATATGGAAATGAGGCCCTAAGTCGCGCGAGGTGTTTCAAGTGGCACGCATGCTTCAAGAGAGGCAGAACATCACTCGAAGACGACGAGAGGTCAGGGCGACCTTCCATGAGCTCAACGCCTAAAAATGTGGAAACAATTCAGTGGCTTGTGCATGAGGATCATCGGAGAACCATCAAGGACATTGCTGCAATCGTTAATGTGTCATACGGAACAGTGCAGACAATTCTCACATGTGATTTGAACATGCACCGCATTGCTGCAAAGTTCGTGCCCAGACTTCTGACCCCCAAATAAAAAGAGCACCGTGTTGCAATTTGTCAAGAGCTTCATCAGCGTGCCCTGGATAACCCATCCTTCATGTCGAGGGTCATCATTGGGGATGAGAGTTGGGTCTACGGGTATGATCCCGAGACTAAACAATAGTCTTCCCAATGGAAGAGCCCAGGATCCCCAAGACCAAAGAAGGCGAGGCAGAGCCGCAGCACAACCAAGAGCATGCTCATCGTGTTTTTCGACATTCGCGGGATTGTGCACTGTGAATTTGCCCCCCAAGGCCAGACCGTGAACGCTGGGTTCTACTGCAGTGTTCTTCGCCGTCTGAGGAGGATATTCAGCAAAAACGACCTGAATTGTGGCGCATGGGCAATTGGCTGCTCCAAGATGACAATGCACCCTCTCACCGAGCTCTCATAATGCGTGCTTTTCTCGCCCACAACAGCATTATCGCACATCCGCAGCCGCCTTACTCGCCAGATTTGGCCCCTTGCAACTTCTTCCTCTTCCTGAAGATGAAGCTGCAGCTAAAGGGTTGTCGCTTTGACACAGTGAAGGAGATCCAGCGGGAATCGCAGAATGTTCTTGGTAGGCTTCAAGAACAGGACTTCCAGCACGCGTTCCAGCAGTGGCAACGGCGCTGGGATCGATGTGTCACTGCACAAGTGGACTATTTTGAAGGGGATGCTGCCCAAACTTAAATCAAATAAATACATTCTAGTCTATAGGCCCAGTCTCGGAACTTTTTGATACACCCTTGTAAATGACCGTATTATTTACTCACACAATTTATGCATCCACATTGTTTGCAAAAATTTCTAGAAAACAAGAAAATTAAATATACTACTTTAATGTCAAACTCTCAGCAACTGCCTTGTGGTAAAATAAATATGATTAATGAATCATGTAATGAGCAACTCTGTACACTGCTAGCCAATTATTTATACACAGTTCAGATATACATCAAGGCTTCCAAAGTAGCAGAAACAGCATTTATGCTTGATGCAACTTAACAAATGTGTGCACACAGACCCACCGAAGTCCATGGCTGAATAGTCAGGTGCAAATGGTTTGGGCAGAAGGGAATAACTGTTATGGCAAACGCCATGAAAGTTCAATGCAATATGGCAACACAGCACGGGAATATTAACAGGATCTTCAAGAAAATTACGTGCCAATCGAAGCTTTGCTAAGTGGTGTTGTCATCTCACCACTAATCTAGAGACTGCATGGGCAGGTTTATACATATTAATACTGACAATGGGATGCCACATCATATTCAACTTTAAACAAATTTCTGCAAATTGTGTATCAGTTAAAATTTTACCAAAAGACATTCTTGTCTTAATATTATTCAAAGAATTGTATGAAGTCCACAAGCTTCACTGTCCACAACCTGTACATACTTGATTACTGCTTACACAAGCACAAAGCCATTATTTTCCCTCATGTGACACACAAGGTTTACAGGCATGTCCACAATCCTTCAATAGCAATTGTGCCTGTAAACGCCATCCTGCCATATTCACTGTCTGTCTTAAAACTGCTATCTGTATCATTCCTGTTTGTACAGACTCTACCAATCAAACACTGTGATATAAAAACCTCAGCCAATATAAATAGGAGTATTTTCCCAGAAATTGAAGATTGTGAAGAGGGATCATCATACAGGCAGGATTGTCTTATATTCAGGTAAACACAGTAAATAGGTACCTTCAATTCTGAACCTAGTTATGTATTTGTAACACTGGTCTAACCTGAGGACAAAGAGGCAGCAATCTCCAGCACGCGTACAGTGTGTCAGAGAAACGATAAAGAAGTTTCAGTCGTGCCTGTATGGCAACTATGGATATCCCTTGAAGGTGGCCATATTGAGGAGGGATATTTACTGGTAAACCAAATCGCAAAGGTGTGGATACTCCTGGGCTTCGTCTGGGCAATGAGGGAGAAGTCCATGCTGCACTGTGTGTCCTTCCAGTGGAAATCTGAATAATAAAACAATTTATCACAGGTTTATTGCAGCATTCAATAGTTTTCTAATTTAATAATAATTTTAAATTTATATATAAACTTCAACATTTCAAAACACTAACATCAGACACATTAATTCATTAAGCAATCATACACTTCTTAATGCTGACTTGAAAGTTGTAGAGTTACGTGAACATTTGGGTCTATGGTGCAAAATAAGCTATGTTATTCATATAAGTGATAAAACAAAATAAATCTTGATTTACTGCCATTCAGAAGCACTTTACATCATACTATTATCCCTGTTATCACCAGAATCAATTTTTCTGTGCTCCAGAGTTAGTCTCTTTCATCTACCTCAATCTTTGCAGCTGCTTCTTTTTGTCCTTTGAATAATCTTTATATCTTTTCTTCTAATCTCACATCTGATCTTCCTTCACATCTACCAGGCAAAGGGCCAGTTGATGGCTATGGCATTCTATGCAGCTGCATGGGGCCCTCACTGCTCATTAGGTCCTAGCATGGCTGGTTACATTTCAAATGTTGTGTCAAACATATTTTGCACGTATTCTTATAATGCTTAATTGGAATCAGTTCAGGACTACACACAGGCAGAAGCCCCATACTTACATTTTTATTAGGCCCAAACATGTCTTAGATTGGCCCTGCCTAAATATGTAATGGTTATTTTGAATTGTACCTTCACGCATTCCGAACATACAGGTCACAATAACATATTTTACATTTCTTTCTTATGTAATGTGTAAGGGTTTTATCTTTCAGCTTCCTAAATAGTAAATGTGTTTAATACAACAACAGACAATTAAAGAAACTTCTATATAGTAATCAAACCAGAATAGGGAGAATTTCTTAGTTTTAGGCCACAACTGCACTAATGTTTTAAAAATTAACTTGAATATAATGTTGAATTTAATAACATAAGACTCATAGTAATTTTAATTTAAACTAAACAAGTTATGGGCTATGCTCATTGTGATATGAAGCGCCAGCATCAGGCAGCAATATGTAAGAAGCAAAACTAACCTGCTTAGCACCTTTTCCTGACAGGGCTGCAACCAACTGTGGCTCTCTCACAATGGCTGTGTGACCAAGACCAAGCTGGCCATCACCATTGTTACCCCAACCCCAAACATCACCCGTAGATGTCAAGGCAAGTGCATGCTCTGCACCTACTGCTATCTCTTCAACAAAGTAAGGATTCAAAGCTGGAACCTAAAATGTATATATATATAAAACAAATTATATAGAATTGTTTTTGTTGTACATACACACACACACACACACACACACACACACACACACATATATATATATATATATATACAAGGTGGTTCAAATATGACTGGGACTGATGTCACCAGATTTACACACAAATCAGTCCTGGTCATATTTGAACCACCTTGTATATACACACACAACAAAACAAATTAATTCTGTGCACATGAAACAGGCACCTTCAATAACACTGCTCAAGGGCTACTGTATGCAAAATATGCATGACATTTCAGCATACATCACATTTAAGTAATTAGCATATTCAGGATGCCTCTTATTCAGTTCCTGGCTTATGTGACTATTAACCTCAGCCACCTTGAAAAATGTTGCATATGTACATTTAAACAGATCACAGTCACTTTCTTATACATCATTTCCAATTCACCATTCACATTTATCCTCTAATTCAAAATTACATAACCTATGCAGTTTAAAAGATTAGTCAAATAAACCACTAAAGAAAACATTTCAGCATATCCATCACTTCCAAGCTTCAGGTGACAAATTCTCATGACAATGACAGATACTCCTAAGTTTATTTTAATTTTTTACTATTATACTGACAAGGATTAAACTCAGAGCCCTTCTGTATCAATTAGTATATTTTGCAAACACAAGAAAGAGCAAAGAATAAAATAACATATCAGCATGATAAACAACCTCCAGAAAAGAGGGGAAGATCAAGCTCCCAAAATCTAATATAATGTATAATAAATATATTTTAGGCTCAAGCCTTTGCAAGAACAATGGAAGGGCATAAGGCATACCAATAATCACGAGGCTAATGAAAATCACACATTAAGTAAATGGCTAACATTATTGCCATATAACAGTCGTATCACATCACCTTCATGATCTGAGTTATCATCAAGTGTCATACTATACACTAACCTGCTGAGGTTTTGTGTGGCCACGAGCCCTAGAGTCAGGTTGACCAATGAGGCGGTCCATCCCACAAGTAAAAACATGTCCATCTTGTGTAAGAAGAACAGTGAACTGGGTTCCACAGCAAACACGCTTCACACCAACACCACAAAGCGTATCAACTTTCTACAACAGTATAGACAAGATATTAAACACTATTATCCTATCATGTGGGTTTGCAATGGCCACTTCACTGTCAAGGTAGATACATTGTTGTCATGGTTGGAGGTACAGGTTACAACATGATGCGACAGTGTAATACTAAATGACATATTAGTGTCAGGATACACAGCAAAGTAAGAGAAGTCATACATATACCAAAAAAGTGACCAAAAGCATGAAAAGCCAGGCAGCATAATTTTTTCAACAGTAAGTTGTTCAGGTCCACTATAAGCTAAGTTAACTTATAAGCTAGCTTTAATGCCAAGTCAAGTTACCTGTGGAGTTGATTTTGTGGCTGTGTTTCCAAGTCCTAGCTTGCCATAGTCTCCATCACCAAATGCCCAGACTAGGTTGCCATCAGATGACACACACACAGTGTGATTCAGTCCACATGCAACCTGGCCAACACTGTACCCATCCAGTGCTATCACACGTTCTGGCAATTTCTTATTTGCTGTTGAGCCCAAACCAAGTCGGCCATAATCACCATTCCCAAACGTAAACAACTTTCCATCAGCTGTTACCACTGCACTGTGCTTGAAACCACATGCAACCTGCCAGAGTGAATTGAAATATTTCAGCTTCTCCATGTCAGTCATTTTTAAAAGATTAAGGTTGCGACAACACTTGTTCAGTATACCAGAATGTTAGAATGGAAATGGTAATGGTCACACTTTATCTTTAGAATTTTCAGTCTCCCACAATTTCCATTTTTGTTAAAAATGTAATTTATTTTCTCAAGCAAGTTTCATGTCCATTTTTCATGGAAAAAATACAAGCTATGAAGTTTCTGCAGTAGTGATTGATTAGGAGGCTTGGTGGGGCCAAGAGCCAGTCAGCACATTCAAAAGAGAAAAAATCTCTTGCCTCTGCAGGAATTGCAACCCCAGTTCATCCAGTTTAAGCCTAGGCACAATACCAACTATGCTGGCTTACAAACGGAAAAATTAGCACACTTTCATACCTTAATTTCCAAGGAAACCCATCACATTATACCATATACAACATTGTATATCGTCACACAAGTGAACAACATTCTGGAATCTCATGTTCATGGGTGATGCATGCACCATTCTATCAGTTTTATCAAAGATTAATAATGTGCCGCAAAACAAAATATGTAATGGCATGGATATCATGAAAAATCACACACACACACGCACGCACACGCACGCGCGCATGCACGCACACACTCACACGCACACTCACACACACACACTCACACACACTCGCGCGCGCGCATGCCAGCTCTCTCTCTTTTTGTCTATCTCTCTATCTCTCTCTCTAACACACACGCACGCATGCACATGCGTGCGCGCATGCACACGCACGCACGCACACACACACACACGGACAGAGAGAGAGAGAGATGTGTCTCTGAATAAACAGTCCCAATTACCTGCACCACTTCTTCACTTTGTAAAGCTTCAATCTGTCGAGGCCGTCTTTGTCGATCACTATTTCCATGACCCAGTTTACCATAGTCACCATCACCCCATGAGAATACTTCACCACTTTCTGCAAGGGCAAGACTGTGGCCATCAGATCCACAAGATGTTGCCAGAGCTGTTATGACAAATCCTGAAAAAGTTTGCAGGCCTATGTACATATGAACTTTTTCATAAAATTACCAAGTTGGAACTCCAATTCAAATAACTGGATCCAACTCTTACAAAACAAGAATTATTCAAACAGGGCTCAGAAACATGTATTTGTATAGTCCTAAATTGTCCAAATAAAGCTTTGAACAATTTTTGTTTTGTTTCAAGTGCTGTACTTCTAACAGATGCCTTGAATGGGAAATATTACCAGTGTGCAAAACTATAGTGATTAAATACAGTGGCTGGGGTTTACATTTATGAGTTCTATAACAACAAATATCAAAATATAACAGAATAGCACATCTTTCATAATCACACCTGCTGCAATAACAGGATTTCTTTTACATGGCAGACCACATAACACAGAACAACTAACCCACCTTGTAAAGATGATATGATGCTAAGCGAATGTAGATCATCAGAATTTCCTTGCCCAAGACGTCCGTAACTGCCTTCACCACAAGCCAATACAGTACCATTTGCCTGGATCACAAATGTGCAGTTCTGACCACATACAATTTGCTGTGCTCCTGAGAATGATTCTGCCTCAACTGGTACCAATGAACTCCGACCTGCAGACACAGAAGACCAGTTTTTGGCTTAAAAATACAATCCTCCCACTTACACCAAGTCCAAATTCATAGTAGTGGATGAAATAATTCTGCTTTCATATCATCTCACCTGCTTCTCCAAGCTGGCCATGCCTACCACTACCCCACACAAAAGCACGACACTTCCCACCAATCTGCCAATCATGAGGCTGCTGTGTGGACCAACTCATTATTTGTTCATCTGCTTTCAGGCTCCACACTGAATTATTGGTGGCTGTTAGACTCTCTTCTTCCTCTTCTAGGAAAATAATGATACACTTCAATCATGCAACAACACAAAATGGAGATCGAACAAATTTAATAGAAAAAAACATGTAATTTTACAAAACATTTTTAATTTCACACATAGTCCTTTAATATAAAAATGTGGCAATGCATGCCTTCATGAAAATCTGAATGTGACAAGCAAATACTGCACTCCATTGGCACAAATTTCTGAAAAAATTAAATAAATGTTCAGGTCATCTCAGAATGACAAATTCACATTAGGAATTGTAATCACTATATAGAGGTAAAGCAATCCCATTACAGGCCTGGAGTGGTCCAGAGGGTTCCAGGAAGTTAAGGTTCCCAGATTATATGACAATGGCACAGGATGGTGGTAAGGTTGTCAGCCTTACGCACCAGCCGCCTTTACCCCCAGGAAATGCTCCTGGTACTCATTTCTGTTAGAGGCTGAGTCGACTCCAGGACCATAGTGCGATTGGAAGGATTATGTCAATGAAAAATTCCAATGACACCAGCTGGGATCGAACCAGCGACCTTCCGATTTGTAGCACAGCACCTTGACCACTGTGCTATAGCGGTCCCCGTAATCACTATATAGCTTTCAAATTTCACATCATGGAACAATTCATTTACCATATTATACTTAACAGGATACACAGCAGTATCCAATGTCAAGAAACAAAGCAATAAGAAACCAGGCACAATATTAAAACCAAATACCAGGTATGTTTTAGGAGAAACAACTGAAATATCAAGATCTACTGACAACTGAAAACCTTACAGATGTCAATTTCTTCATCTTCCCCAGTGCTGTGGAGTTCTGCTTAGCTTCATTTAGAATGCCAGCATTCCACTGGAGAACTTCAAATTTATTAGAATCATCCTTCTGTCTTCAGCCTCCCAGACTGGCCCCACCCAAAGTCCCAAACAAGATGTTATTTTACCTCTTGTATATTTTACTCTGGGTAGATCCACAGCAGATAATTATTGGGATGTTTTCTTGAGCCATAATGTAGGTCACTTTAATGTGTGCAGCATACTCAATATATGTGATGGGGACCTACATCATCCATTTGGTGGAATGCTTCTGAGTCTCACTCCTACCTGTCTGGCAAGGGTAGCCCTACTAGTCATTACACACCTGGCAGCATAGCTCTCAGGATCACAAGGAAGCCCTCCCAACTTGTCAGGGCCACATAATCCCTACGGAGGGTGACAAGTAAATACTGTTTGTATCAACTTAACATGTTCTATACCTGTGCATTTGAGGAATATTTAAACTTATGTAATAAAACCAACAAATTCATATGTATAAAATATGTTCTATCACATATTATTAATTACCAACATGTCATCAGGATAGCTTTACAAGAGTACTAAGAATACAATTAGCTACTAAATTGTATAAGTGGAACCACTCAACGTAATAATAGATGTATCAAAATCTCCATATGGTCAAAAACGTCAGCTTATATCTTATTAAAAATAGATAAAATTTGTTAAAAACAAATGAAACTGGGTGTCCTGTTGTATGAAGTTAATATACACCCTGTAATAAAAATAGAAACAACATAATTATAAATATATACCAATGCTACACCCCAGTCTCACATGATGACCCTTGAGCTGAAATATAGTTATTGAATTTTAAAGTTTACTTTCCTGTTATCTCTCTGCTGACATTTCTTATATACTACCAAATCTCTGTGAACCTTTAGTGCTCATGACAGAATAATTTTTAATTCTTTAAATTAAAAAATTCTTTAACAAGTTCCATGCCAAGTTTTATATCAGAATAAGTCTGAAGGCCACAAAAAAAAAAAAAAACTGGGGACAGCGTATTGTACATCCTTGTCCTAGAATAAACAGCTCAACTTATCTACAGACTACAGTACCCACCTGCAGTTCCTTCCTGCACAAGTGCACAGAACTCCTGTGGTAGTTTCATTCTGTTTACAAGTGCTTCTGCCGTATGCACGCCAACACTGAAAACCTGCAACCATTGCCATTCTGGAACTGCAACAAGATACCAATCTCAGCATGATGCTTTCACGTAAAAGCAGTGCCATCTCATATGGACACTTAAGTTCTAGCCAGAATTAAAATGCAATCTTAAAACATTCAGGACATAAGACAACATATACTCCTGTAATTACTTGTCATGAAGCTTACCAACAGAGAAGTGTTCCTCATGGTTGGGTGGCACAGGCTGATAACAGAGCACCCTGTCCAGTCGCAGCACTAGAACCAGAGCTGCCAGGCACTTGAGATGTCCACTGTGCAACAGCTGCTCCCCACTTAAAACTAGTGGCTTCTCATATTGATACTGCTCCTGCAATAGAGTGGGTAGAGCCTGCAGCAGTGCTCGCAGACATGGGGCACTGTGCAGGCCCGTCACACCTTGGTGAAGTAACGAAGCTCTTGCCCCAGCTAAGACACGACTCTGAGTCATCTCTGCCATGCCATACTGCATTATACGAATGTCCTGCATAAGAAAGGGAGAAAAAGTTATTGTATTACAAACTATACTACTAATTACAGTCACTGTATTACAAACTTTGCTACTAATTATAGTAATGTACTCACAAGAAAGATGAGATTTTGATAATAAAAATACCTGGCAATATTAAATTTGTCACTCAACAGACTGTCTTAATGATATTTTTCCCTCTGGCTTTAGTGTGTACAGAAGTTGATGCAGATATTGATATAAAAATAATACACATACACACATGTGTACATACATACAAACAATGGGACAGGCAAATTCTCAGTATCAGGATAGATATACAGTAAAACCTCATAAGATGTTGTTGGTGAAATTTAAAAAAATTGGGTTTATTAAGCGAGGAAATGTCTTAAAAGCGGAACCCTGAAAACTTTAGTACATGTACAAACAATTCATTTTCACAGAAAAGTAGAACTTATGTTATTTGTAATTCTTGGTTCTAAATAATGACTTTCCAGAGAAACAAAACTACTACCTCTTTTACTTATCACTGCTGTTGGTACAAAAGAAACTGATTGACTTTTGAACATATTTGTGCTGCACACATTCAGACATGTCCCAAACACCACTACAACTCCTCTCCTTCCACAAGACCATGCATGAAAAAAAGTTTACTTAATTTATAATTATATTCATATTTTAGAACATGAATTACCATTATGGCAAGAAGAAATCTGATAACAACTACATATAATGAATCTTGTGTGAATTTTTACGTAACATTGTACTGTAACAACGTTGTTTTCATGATAATTTTCTTTTCTTAGGGTTTGATAAACTGTGTCTGTGTGTGTGTGTTCGTGAATAACTTAAACAAAAAAAAATCTTACTCCTTCAAAAGTCTGCATCCACAAAACAATTTCAAATATTTTACTATACAAGCTACAGAACATTTATTTTAGTCTCAAAAGAAGAACTGTGACCGTTTCAACATCCATTAATTCCAGAACCTTCCATCAACAGCAATTTTAAATCACCAACAAGAAAATAAATGACAGAATAAACAGGCATTACCTTGGATCTACCAAAGCAGACAGCCAAACCAGTTTCTCCAAGCCAGGTCAAAGAGTGTACACCTCCAGTTCCAGTATTGGTTTGTAACAGGCTACCATCTTGAAGGGACCATATGTTCACAACACCACTGGGTCCCTTGTTACTGCCTACAATTCAATATAGACAGTTCTTATTAAATGAAGATTACAGTCTTCTAAGATATGACACAGTGTAGGCTGGTAGCAGTTTACTATCTCAGACAACCACACTATGCCCAGCTTGAGTGTGTAAGAGTAAGCCATGCAGAGCAAAATTAAAGTTTGGATGGTTCTGATCTGTTCTGTAAGCTTACTCTTATACCCTACCCTCCTATAATTTTTTTAAAGCACTTTTCTGCTTCCCTTTTACAGAAAAGACAGTATTACACTACAACCCTGATTTAAGGTTTCTTGATTTAAGGTTTTCCTACAATTTAGGTTCATTTTTGAGGTCCTAGCCAAAACCACATATAAATAATGTATAATATTTCCTGATTTAAGGTTTCTTGGATTTATGTTTTTCCCCACACTGAAGACATCAAAATTCAGTCCCTACACTGTTTCTGATCCTCAACTTCAGGTCTGTGTTTACACCTTCGGAGTTTGAATGGCATAACACCATGACTATGATCAATGGAATTGGAGCAACAGAACTGACTGCGAACTATTATAGCCGTGTAATACTCATTCTTTGTCTGTGTGTGTGTGTGTTTTTATGTGTGTGTAACTGAGATACACATGTTTCTAACTAACATTGTTATTGGTTGATTATGAATGATGGATGTGAGCAACCTTATGACAGACCATCATACACCATGCTGACAGAAGATTGGACTGATAGAATGTCTTGGACAGTAAACCCCAAATTTTAATTTATGTCTCAGGTCTTTTCTCTCACGTTCCTTTTAATAAATATAAATATATAAATACAAAATTCATTGAAGAAAAACATCATTAGGTTTAACTGTGCAATGAATATAATGTTTTTGTAACAAAAGTACTTATTTTATGATTGATTTTAACACAAACCCCAGTGAAGATTTTTCCTGATTTAATGTATAAACACTTGTCCCCCAAACACATTTTAAATGGGGGTTCTACTGCTTATTTGGTGAAGTGGTACTGTGACATAACAACTGAACATATATTCCCAACATGTGAACGTATTCACTCAGCTCAATTGTAACATGTTCTCAAAGGGATATCCACAAATTTGTTTCGGTTCCCCAATAGTTAACACGTTCATACATGCATGAACCCTAATATGGCCAACCATTTACATCTATAAACACATCTCACTACACAATCTAACAATTTCTTCATGCTACTTCAGGCTACTATTATGAAGAACTGGCCTGAAGCTAGGAGCAGACCACCCCTATGGATTGCTAAAGATGTGACAGGGTGATCATATAAGTGACCCTGGAGCTGCATCACTAACTGTGGTGATAGCCTGCTGTGACATTCTTCCACATGGGCATCAGGCAGTGTCCACACACCTACTCTTCCGTGTACAGTTCCCACACACAGAAGCAAAGGGGTATGTCCTTTACCTGCAACAACAAGGAATATTTTGATGCACAAAAGGAATAACTTTCTTTCTTCAGAACCCTACTACCAAGATCAATGTGCCTGCTGTGTTGTCCTTCTTTAATTCAACAACTTACATGAATATGACAGGTACTTGTGAATAATTTCTGTGAATGTATAAGGAACAGGGTGTCATGAAAAAGCAAAATATCAGCATGATGACCATGCACATTTGTCAATAAAGCAGTCCCCAAATTAACATGCACATATTGGAAAAACAGATGATTTCCCTTACCTACAAGAGGCGACCATGCAAGAGACACTGGTTCATGTGGTGGCACAAGTGTATGAACACATGTCCAGACACCTTCCATATCTTTCCAAATGCGACACATTCCATCCACCCCACAAGTTGCCAATAACTGCCCCCTTGGGTCCCATTTCAAATTAGACAAGGCCCCCTAAAAGAGGATCAAATTTTTATTAGTATTACCCCATGCAGACAGTTTCAACAACCACTGGACAGCAACAGGTACAGACAAAATGGAAAACAGAAAAATTCCTGTTCCTGCCAGGGATAGAACCCAGGTCATTGTACCCACAACCACTCACTTTACAAGCTGAGCTCTTCTCATAACATACATCTAGTACAACTGTCTGCAACATACCTGTTAAAAACACAACACAAAGAAATGTTCACATTTTTGTTCTGTATGGACTTCTTGGGGCATTCGCAAAATTGCAAAAAGTGACTATTAGCTCTGTCATGTATGTCTGTCTGTCTATCTGTCCATCCATCCATCTGTCAGTCTGTCTGTGTGAACCAACTCGACTCACACTAGACAGATTTTTATGAAATCTGATATTTGAGGGTTTTTTGAAAATCTGTTGAGAAAGTTCAAGTCTGATTAAAATCTGACAAGAATAATGGGTATTTTACAAGATTACTTATATAAATTTATGATCACACCTTGAAGAATTCTTCTCAGAATGAGAAGTGTTTCAGGCAAAATTTGTAGAGAAAGTCAAAACGCACATTTTATGTTCAATAACTTTTCTTTTTCCCCCAAAATAGTGCTGTTTATGAGGTATGTGGAAAAATATGGTGGAGTCAGATAGGCCACAGATGACAATATAACATGACATAGAAGAAATGCGATTTGCATGCCAGATAACTAGGGCAAGAATACAGACACATTCTTAATACATAACACAAAAACTGCTTTCCCACAGCAACCATGGTTATGTGAACACACTGCATTGTTATGCTACAAATACACTGCCTCTCTTGTTAATGACTATGCTCACTGCTAAATTCCACCATATGCATTCTGATACCACAAACAGTCAGATGCTGACTAACCTGATGTGCAGATAATGACATGGGTTGGAAGTTTGGATTCTTCCGCCCTAACTTCACTACTCCATCTATGAATGCAATGGCAAATTCCTTTTCCTCATCAAACCACGCGATGTGAGTAACTGAAACTGGTAAAAGGAAAGAAAGAATGAAAAAACAATAAAATCACAGTACTCAGTTTGTAGTATGTGATTACAAGAAATACTTCTCAAAGCAATAAGGCATATTTAAAGAGTAATAAACAACCAGTTTAACAAATTTCTCAGCTCCAACTTTTCACCCAACAAACCATTCATATCAAGACTTAACTGACCACTTATGAATACTTGAATTATTAACAATGTGGAAAAAGTATGAAATATTACGAAACTGTGCTGATTAATTCTGTATACACAACACTGTTATTTGTTTTTGAAACAAATAAAAATCTACATACACTCAATGCAGGTCAACCACATATCTTGTATCAATTACTATAAAATTAAGTACTGTGAAAATTATCTACACACCAGTTTTGAATATGTAATTATTATGGTGTGTTTCTCCTTCAGATCTCATAAAAGCAAATAAACATCCTAACTCCTTGTCTAGTTGTTGCTGTTTGCTGCTTATTCTAATCAATGTCCTTAATCACCGTTATGCCAGTATCAATGATTCTAAGTCCCGCACTCAAATTCAAAACTGTCATGCTCTTCTCCTTAGGCTCAAGTTCAGGTTCCTTAGCTCTTCAGGGCTGCTTTACTTCCATATTTCAAAAGTATAAGCTTGTGATCATGGGAGTTCACAAACTAGAAGGCATCTTCAGCATCTAACACATGAATTGGCATTGTTGGCTTTATTATATTGGGTCTGAGGGCACACCACGCATGTATGCAACAACAAAGTCGAATGATGTGGTTCAAGGGATTACTGTTCATAAAGAAAAACCTGTCCCATTGCCACTTTGTCCAAACAAGATCCCACATGGTCTGGCCAGGTATCAAACATGGACCCCACAGAGTTTGGTGACTAACTGCCTGAGCTTTGGAATGGCCTACAATGTGTATAAAAATCAGCTGAAAGAGGACATGAATTCCCCAGGGGAAAGGGCTAGAGAGGACTAGAGAAACACTAACAAAATGAATCAGCAAACATTTTATCAATGAATGATATGAGTAATAAACATGTAATGAAGTATCAATATGATACTGTGCACTCACCATACTGCTGTGAACAGTTGACTAGTTCTTCATGTTGTTTGTTTCTTGGGAAAACAGTTAGCATGGCAACTGAACCATTTATTGTCCCTACTAAGAGATGTTCCGGTTCATCTTGGCTTGTAAGTTGTGGCCATGCCATAGATGTTATCCATGCAGGCTGTATATCAATGTGACAGTCCTCTCCTGTCACAGCAACATCTGGACCATCTGCAAGATTTTTAGAAGTTGTAGTTTCTAAAAACTGCATCTTACTCCACCATAAATGTGAACCCAAACTTGCAATCTGCGTACTTCATTACAATTGACACCCTAAAAATAACTATATATTAAAATTATAAATATAACATTCCTTTATATCCACAACTCATCTGAATGAACCAGACATGCTGGTAACACTACCAACCTCTGTGTTTCAGCACTATATTCCATTAATGTAAATAAATCAACAAGGTATCACATCCGTGAAGCCTTGAAGATTCAAGACATCTTCTATTTACCAACCTGAAAGGTGCCATATGTTCACAGTTCTGCCAATGGCTGCTGCCACAAACTTCCCTGAAGCAGACCAACCTAATTGTGACATCAATTCTCCACTCAACTCACTTCCATATACATTTTCTGACTGATAAAACACCAAAGTATGCGCCAAAAATGCCTGGTTAGCATTGGATGAACACCAAACTCGTACTGTTCCATCATAGCCACTGTAACAGGAAACAACAGTGACTTGTACATACAGTACATGTAAGCTTCAATAAAATGTGGTTATAGTTATACCAACCAGGTCCTACCAGTGCTTAAACTATACATATACCATGCTTTACCATTAGTTGGGTTAGTACCTGCATGTGTATTGATATTTATTACTCTGTAATTACCAATACTTCCCTACTTCTGTCATGACTGGGTACATGGATGGATGGATGGATGGGATGGCTGGTTCGATGGCTGAATGAATGAATAAACACTTGAACAAATGAAGGAATGTGGCATCTTTAAGAAACAAGTCTAATGACATGCATGGTCAGATAGAACTTGCAATGTCCCTCCCTCCTTCTTGCCCCTCAAAAGCCCAAGTACTGACAAAAACCAGTACTAGCACCCTCAAAGGAAAATGCACAATCTTCAAATGGGACACTCAACAATAAAAAAAAACACACACACACACACACACACATATGCACGCGCACGTGCACGCACACACACTCACACACGCACGCACACAAGCGCACACGCGCGCAATTATTATATTCTGTATATACAGGGTGGCCGAGAAGTCACCGTACACCCAGAAAATACGCACCTCAGACTCAATATAAGTTTACAATGCACAGCACAGCACGCAGTACAGTGTAAAATGGTAGGTTGGCAACAGTGTGCAA
>Ga0123355_10007666_pt1 | contig 16209 bp, 8 predicted proteins | sample TergutEmb28metaG_3_FD_89872 | JGI IMG/M metagenome (GOLD analysis project Ga0123355, IMG submission 89872) | Embiratermes neotenicus P1 segment gut microbial communities from Petit-Saut dam, French Guiana - Emb289 P1 | ecosystem: Host-associated > Arthropoda: Insects > Digestive system > Gut ...
ATGCGAGTGGAGTGGGTAGCCAGTAGTCTTGCACTCTACCTCAGAACATGGTGTATCCAGCATTACTACCATTACTACTGCTGATGCGCACACCTCGGCTGCCAGTAGTCGACTGAACTGACCACCACCCTCCCCCCCCGCCAATTTAAATGGACTCGTCCGTTTCGCTGATTATAACTGGCGATCACTTTATTTCCAGAGACATCGACCTATCTGTTTTGTACAGTAAGTTTGCTAGACAAGGAAGGCGTTCAGCGTCCGGTTTGACTTGATGAAAGGAATGCCTGAATTTTCCGCCCAAGTCCTTGCTCCGAAAAACACTAAGTGTATTTTAAAACGCACATGTCTTGAAGTTATGTTTGTGTTGCTAATTAAATAAACATTACCCAGCTTCGTTCTTAGAAGAACTTTCATTGAGCAAAATACCGAAATTAATGCTGGAGATTTCCGTGGTGATATTTTCTATCGGAGTGGTATTTTCAGGTAATATGAACAGGCAGTTGTTGCTTGAGTTGCTCACTTAGAGTAAGAAAAGGTGGTTATATTACACTTTTAAATTTACTACTTTTTTTTTCCTACTTTACACACTTCATACATGTAACGGGGTTTCGGTATTCGTCCATTTTAAGTAGACAGTTCTGAATCTTAGGATGAACATGTGACAACTGATTGCGGTTTCTGCATTAAGGCCCAACCCAGGTCCTCATGTAAGGAAATATAAGGCCCCGGCTATTTCAGTAGATTGTGAAGTGCACTATAGCCGTAACATTTATCCGTAAAGGAATATTGTGCTTTGTACTGCAGAATTCCAAGAAAACATGAGCTGCTAATACCGAATCCCTTGCAAGTGACAGTTCATTTAGGAGAGGCACAGTTAATACGACTCAGTTTTTAACATTAAGTTTTGTTTGGTTTGGGTGTGAATTGGTGCGACCAAGACCGGCGAAGATAGAGCATGCCAGGATGACTTTACCCTGTAGCTGATGATGATGGTGAAGATGATGTGACATGCGGCTGTTTTGGCTGTCTTGGACACTACCCTTCCTACGTTGCTGTGCTGTCGTATCGTCGCGATTTAAAACGCGATAACGTTACATTTACGACCGCTGTTGCGAAAATGAATGTCACTGGAGGCTGAGGTACTGTAGAATGACAAGCCACAGAACTGCGGAATTACGAAATTACTAATTTCTAAGTAGAGTATTTAGACTTATTTAGTTATGATTGCCCAGGTGCTTACCTATTGTACGAACATTTTTGGATTTGATTTTCAAACAGATTTTGGGAGTTGGCTATACTTTCTTCTGTGGGGTATCCGTCGTCACTATACAGGCAGCTGCTTCGGTATTATTTTTTTTATATAATTGGGGAATGGTAGGGGTCGAAACTGAGATATTTGTGCGCCATGAGGGGGCGTTTTTTGCTTGTGACTGAGACTGGGAAATTTTTGAGTACTGACCACTAATTTACTGGCATGTTATTCAAAAGGTCACTGGTTCGGTTCTAACCGTTGTTAGTAATTGTGGAAATACAATGCATTGAATAATGTTTCATTATAATGGCGCCGAGTGTTTGAAGACGGGATTAGAGCCAGCAGCCATCACTGCAATTTTAATTCAGATATATCTCCGTGCATTGCGAGAACGGTGGTTATCTGTGCTTCGGACGTAGTGGCGTAGCAGGGCTGCTGTGTGTAGCAGAGTTTCTGTGGTATTGTGTACAAATCTCTGTTTAATTGTCAGTAATGCACTTTACAAAACGAGATTTGGTATTAACACGCTTGCCCACCCTATAGTCTCTTCGTTTCTGTCAGCTGCAATCGGTCGAATTGAGCCGCAGCCCTTGCCTTCAGTCACAAAAAGTGGACACGTATTTTGTTCCTGAGCAACGGATTGATCGGAGAGGTTGCGAAATTGAGCTCGACTGCTGCGAATTTCATTGTGCATATCGGCGTCATGATATAAGTTCATTCCCAAGTACCCGTCGCCTTTCGGTTGACCTAACGCACGGTGAACTCAGCATTGTATATTTACACCCCGCCACTTCGTGTTAAAGCGTCAAGACTGTAATTTTCCGTGTTGTCGCTTCAAAAAAACTCACGCGATAGATTGTTACATGACCTGTTTTGGACTGTACATGCGTCACTGTTTTGCCCTTATTCTCTAATTACTTGTACGTTAGTGGAAAGTTTGCGCCTTGTCGTTAGTTTTAGTGGCTTTTCCCCAACATCGAATGTAAAGCTATGATTTTTTATTTAAGGAAATTGACTTACAGAAAAGTGGAAGAATGTAAATTAATTTGGCATTCTGTGTTCTGTTGGTTGTAGTGTGTTTTGCTACGCTAACTGCAACTTATTCTGCACATAGAATGGGATTCCAGTCAAATCTTAAGGTTTTCTTTGTATGAAAGAAATATTCAGTCCTTAGTTTACATCTCCATTAACAGTCCGTTTATTGGCAGTATGCAACGAACTATTATAAAACTGTGTATCACTTCAAATTTTGAGCACTGAATTTTAGAATACATCAAGAAACACAGACGCAGAAAAATGGAACAAAGATTAATTTATAACTAATCCTGTTACATATCCCTGTTGTGGTGAGAACACGAACCTAATTTTATTGATTGGCTGTTCCTATTTGCCGGTCTGAGCGCAGAACTTATTTTATGATTTCCTTCCGTACTGTTTAGTGTCAAGTGAAATGGAAAACCCAACTGCTTGTCTGGTTTTTACGTATTTTGTATTATGGAACTTTTTCGTCTGTAATTGCTATTCATGCATGGCTTGCTCATGAATGATACAAATATCTGTATGCGCTCACCTTTTTATGTGTACCGATAACTACCTGCAAAATGGAATCTACTGCTACATCGTATCCCTTCTTGAACATTAGTATTTTTTATTTTTATTTTACAATACGTGAATTTTATCACTGGTTTAGGGAATGAATAGCTTAACAATTTGAAGCGCTAATCATTTCTATAAGAAGCACCATGTTTCAATCAGTGGAAAAACGTAAAGTAATGTTTGAGAATGTGAAGATTTAGAAATTTGTCAGATAGTCTGTAGTTGTATTTGCATTGTGGATTTAACGAATTAATACGGGATACCAACAGTTGATCGTGAAATTTAATACTGTATTGTGCATTTGAGAAATGTTTGTGTTGTGTTCTAGACGCACCTGTAACATCTGTGGTTTTTATGTTTTACGGAACAACGAAATTCTGTTTTAAAATACAAGGACTAGACCGCCGTGCTGAGTGCAGTCGTAACGCATTCTCCGTCAGTTTTAGTGTTACCCACGTAGCAGGTTTTCCAACACCGCTTGGCCCTCCTCCTTATACTACCTTAACTCTTCTCACCGTTCAAATTAATTATATTGTTTTTTTTTTTTTAATATTCGCTTTGGTAGAACAGCCGAATTTCCGTGGAAGTCTATTTGCAAGCAGTTTGCTGTATTTTTAATTTGTGTACGGACGTATTTGGTGAATTGTTTGTAGGCTGCTGTTATGATCTTGCAAGTGACAGCGAAAATATGTTGCACAGAATTACGAATGCTTTATTTTGTTTGTTCCGAACGTGCGATTCTCGTCCGGGATGTACCGTACTTTCTTCGCGTCAGTCAAACTATTCACTGCCTGATAGCCTAAAATAATTACTTTTCAATACAGCTTTATGTTTCCTTGATTTTACAACACAAATGTACGCTGGCTCATTTTATATTCGGAAAAATAATTATTTCCGTCTTTTGCCTTTGAAATAAATGCGTGAGGTATTAATAGTAGTTAGTACGTTACCGTGGTGGTCTCCAGTTTCTGTTACGATAACGACAGAGTAGAACCTTTTTGAATGCTTGTCGGAATACTTTGTTGAATATGGTATAGAAGATGGGATTCACCATAGAACTTGCATAGCCTAGCCAGGTCACGAAATCGAATACTCCATGATCGATATTCCGCTCGCAGTCCGGACACACGGTTGGAACCAAGTTCAGCACAAAGAATGGAGCCCAGAGTATCACAAACGTGAAAAATACTACACCCAGAACCTTGGTCGCTTTCTGCTCCAGCCGTATGATTCTTCCGTGGCGCGAAGAGTTACGAGAGATTACGCTCGAATTGCGGCTGTGATGGCTCCGGATGGTTCCTGTTCTGCTGCTGATTGAAGTTGTGTTCGAAGCTCCCCTTCCAGATCCGTAGCTCATCAGTAAACAAGGCGTCGAAGTGTTGTCAGTATTTATGGTCTTGCTTGGCTTGGTAGATGTCCCATTATGGTGTCGCAAGGTAGCTGCCCTGCGCAACAGTGGTCCGCGGCTGTTTCCGTGATGTGTTGGGGATGTAAAAACACTATACCCCGTCAGCAGGGTTGTCTTTACACTGTTGGAACCACCTCCTCCGAAACTGGATCCCCTACGATGCATCCTTGAGGAGGCAGAATTCGCATCCCACGTTACCACCATGCTATTACTACCTACATTACCATCGACGGAAGATACTGGTGATGTTCCGCCGGATGAATGGCGTGCACGTAATATATTGGCGAAGATTGTACCACGCCTGCTGTTTGGAGACGGAAGATTTGAACTAGGAGAAACGCCACCTCCACTGCCAACGGACGTTGTTTCGACTTTCAGGTATGAGTCTTCAGCGTCTGCTCTGTTGGTAGGTGAGGACACACACAGGTGTCGTTGCTTGAGTTTTTCGTCGTCCCTTGTGGATACTATGACAACCTCTGACTTTGGTGACGGAACATTCTTACTTTTGTTGTGGGACGACGCATCCCCGAAATATGGACATGTGCAGGGAGGAGGTAATGGAAATGAAACTGACGATTTTTTCCGGACCGGGATGGGTTGATTGTTTGCGTCTATTTCAAAGTTTGAATCGTTTTCATCGTCTTTACCTTTATTCGGTAGAGGGTCGGTGGTGTCGGATGTCTGATCTTCATAGGCAGAATCTTTAGTTCTTTGCTGAGTGTCTTTGATTGTGAGTAGGCTGCTCATGTTATCGGACCCTGATCCTTCCGACACTGCTGACGACTCGCTGGCATTCCTGTTGCGCCGCCTTTCTTCGTGGAAGCTGGAGCCGCGTTTCCGTGTGAATTCCCGCCAGTTGCGGTACAGAGACTGCTCGTCATCGCGGTTTGAGTATTCTCGAAATGATAGCGTCTCGTGGAATGTGGAAGCCCTTCGACGCCTGGAAATCCTGTGACCGGGATATGGCGAGGAAGACCCCGATGAGTTCTGTTGCAGCGGATGCTGCAGCGATGATTGCGAGCTGGCAAGACTTTCTGGGGCGCTGCTTCTTCCACTGCAAGAGATAGTCAGGAGTTGAGCATGTACCTTGATTTATGCGTGGAATTTGACAGTTGTGAAATTTAATATGTGGCACATGTCGTGCTCGAATAAGCATGCCGTGGTCATAACTATCAGGAATTCGTGGTGGAGTGTCTTCACACTCTTCGCTGTGGTTGTAATTTTACATGAATATCAATGCTTAGTCAAGTGTATCGGCAGACTCTTAATTTCCGAAATTTACCAAGAAATGTAAACTCGCTACCACGGCGTTTGAATTCCTGGTATCATTTTTATAAGGATTCTTCAACATTAGTGGAAATTCCTTGTGTAAAGCAATTCATACGCGCTCCTCTTTAACGGCAGGCCTTCTGAATTTCAAATAAAAGGAACGGCATGTTTGGCAGTCAGAATCGTAAGGCTCATTATGTGAAAGATTATAAGGTCAGAGATTTTTTTGGCGAATCATGTGAAAATATTTAATGTTGCACGATTTTGGCGAATAATGTATATACGTAGTATTGAGGACTGAGTAAGGAATCCTGGCGTTTTAAAAGGCTACCAGCATTCATCCAGGTCAAGATTTATGTAACAATACACTTGAATGAATGGTACCTTTCAATCAGTCTTTATTGACTTTGGAACTGAACTGTAACGTAAATGACAACCAATTTGTGGTCCCGGAAAATTAAAATTGCCTGTCATGTATTGCGAAACATCATGTTTATTGAGTTATTTGCCAGATAACAGAATTCGCCGAATATCAAGAGGCCGCCAAGCAGCTGGACTCACCTGACAGATCTGTGAACAGGCACGCCGCTTCTCTGAGCCGCCATGTTTTGCTGCCTAGGTAATCTGTCGGCTGGGGGCGTAGATAGGCCGATGGCCGCTGCTGCCGCCACACTCTCAAGTCCACGTGACAGTCGCAGCATCTCAGCCCCGAAGTGGTGGATTGCCGCCATGGTGGAGGGCGTGGGTTCGGGAATACTAGAGTCCGGCAGCCATAGCTCGTGAGTGTCTAGGGTAAGCTCGGTGTCTGTCGAGGCGGCCGAGTGGGTCAGCTGGTTGAGGTGCTGTGGAGTTGACGAGGGGGTCGCCGGTGGCTTCCCAGCTGCTGAGGATAGCAGCAGCCTACGCCATGTGCTCCGGCGTTCTATGCCTGCCAGTTAACAAAGAGTACACGGGAGCATGTAGTGGTGCATTCCTTGAATACTTGGTTGGATAAGTGCATATTGACTGCTGATGTAAAACAAAATATTTCAGTATTCCCAGGCAATATTAAGGCGCAATGGTCATCTGAACTATAGTAATGAAAAACTGGTAGATTGTATAGCGCTAGGGTAAATATTTACTTCGAAAACAATATGTTTTCGTGTACTGTCACCACTTATTTCCTCGGAATTTCTGATTTTATAGATGGTAAAGCGTTTCAAGACAACATAATTGTTTGTAAATACGGTTGCCATTTGAGGTAAATGACGTTATTCGGTCGGCAGTTGCTATTATCTTTCATTGTTACTCTTCAAAATGTTATACAGTAAGGCTTTTTTTTTTTTTAACTCGGAACTGGGATCTATAGGGTAAGCGGCGTCATCGGACGCCATGCAACAAGTATCAAGCACTCTATGTCACGCGTATTATGGCACTCTATTATGCAGTCCAAACACGAAAGGCAATAATAATTCAAAGTGCTTGTTGGAAACGTGCTCCAGTGTCCGTCATGATGTGTTGTAAATGGTTTAATCGAAATGTCAAAGTAATCTGTCAGGCGAAAAGGTTCATTTTGATAGCGTGCATAAGTTTTTTTTTTGGGGGGGTGGGGGGTGGCGGGGTGAAGCGTAAATGCCTGTTACGTATGTGCTTCTTTAGCATGTTTGCCATTGAGATACTGGAAGCATAATACAACTGCTACAACCTGTAACATGTCAAACGGGGTGTTACATAATGATGTGTATAACATACCGCCGCCACATTTCAATTTTTGCAGACGCAGCGTCTGCACATACCAGTCCGACATACGACACTCAGATATTATTATTATTATTATTATTATTGTTATTTATTATTATTTTAGTCCCTTGCAATTAATTGCTAATTTCTCTGACGCGTTACACAGGGTAATCCACAAAGGAGTAAATGAAATGAAACAAATCGAATATTTTACGGAATTATTTAATTTTTATGGTGTCTAGTACATGTATTTACCATATTCGTTTGTTCACGGCTGAATGTGGGGAGGCTGAAGTGGGACCATCTTGTTTTTTGGTTTAATATGTGTTTTAGGATTTTGGGAAGTCGGATCGGAGGCTAGGAGTCTGTGTCTCGGTTCATCACCAATATTACAATACTTGTGTATTTCGGTATAAAGGTGGGTCCAAAAACCAGTTAACGGACATTCTGGCGTGTTAGCGGTATTGCCAGTACGGGGTTATTCTAGTTAATTTTCAAATCGGTTTCGTAGCGTTGTGAGTTTTGAGTTGAAAATTGTGATCTTATTTCGAGTAGTTTCTGTAAATTCAGTAATTTATAAAGCTATTTACGATTTTTAGTGTATATTTTACTAGTCGGTTATCTGACTGTTCTGCAACTCTCTGTTTAGAAACGAGTTTTTTAAATAGCTGTCTTCCAATTTTTAGCTTGAGAATTTCTGTCCTCGCATTTTTCTGCTCGTGGTCTAGCAGAAATAGTCTAGTTCGGATCTCAAGTGAAACATAATTACCGACACGTTTTTGGTGTGTAGAGCGCTCGGAACAATTCTGGTTGAAAATAAAGAGATACGCTCCTGTGTAAACGGCAACAGGAAGGTGCGAATTTCCGAGAATTTTAAGTTCGTGCTATTTCTTCATTTGTTTAAATTACCTTATAGTTATTTATGCCAGGAGCGTCTCTTTGATTTAACACTGTCCACATTTCAGCCCATTATTAATGTCAAATAATAGCATTCAGTTGAAGTTACCAGAGGAATTCGCCGAATGATAGTAAGTTTACCGATCGTTAACTTATGGTAAAGCTTCTACTCTGAACATGCTGCATCGCTATATACCATGCACATTACCGGTTTTAAATAACTTTCGTGATAAAGGCTTACAGTACGTACATAAAGCTTCTGCTCTGTACATGCTTCGTCGCTATGTACTGTGCACATTACCGGTTTTACATAGCTTTCGTGATAAAGGCTTATTAAATGTGAAAGGATGTTCGCTGTGATGGCTGAGCCTCCAATCTGAGTGATCTGGTGAATGCGGACGTTTTGCTTTAGGCTAGTTCTGCACATTAAGAAGTGTTTCTGTTAGTCAACTTCCTGTCGTTGGTAATTAGCTGCGAAGACCTAGTAATTATCGTTAGTTGTATAGTATCTGACTAATTAGGGCCTGGGGTGCAACTCTGAACCTCAGGTTTGTTCCTGAGAACCACAGAACTGCCTACGTTTTCTGTTCGTCACCTAACACTGAAGTTGTTAAAAAATAGCGATACGGAGGGGGATTCGATCTTTATTGGTTTGATTCGTTGTGCCCTTCTGTCTAGTGTATGTCCAGTAAAACGAATTGTAAAGACGGAGAACTTGCATGAAAATCTTCCATTTAAATCAGCTGGAATGAGATCAAGTCAGCACACCTTTTACGTAGTGAAACGGTGTGACCGCAATTTAGTCATCGGCAGTTTGTGCCTAAACGAAGCTTATACTTGCCCGGTATGTCTTCTAGTTTCGAAAGATCCACTTAACAAACCTGTCAGGGACAAATCAACGCCAGCCACACGTCTACCTGAAGAGAAGCAATCAAACAAGATTTGCCAACGTGGCAGCGCATAGTAATTGCTCTAGACTATACTTACTTCTGTTATACGACGCTTCAGCAGATACCTCATCTGGCCTGTGTACTTGGAGGGGGTTGTCGCCTATCCTGTCATGGTGTTTCTTTAATGTGGCAGTTTATGTCCAGCTCGGTGATTATCTGTACGTCTAATTCGATGTCAGACATTTCGAGTGTTAATGGCGCCATTCGATAATCGGAGCATTGCCTTCGTTGGACTCTTGTGTCACTGGGGAATCTTTACAGTTATGCAGTGGATTAGTGAATGTAATTTATTGCCGTCAGATGTTGCTCAGCACTTGTGGGGAAGGGTTCTTCCATCTGCAGAAGGGGCATTATTTCTTTAATGGTAGAGGCCTGTTCAAAAGAAATAATTTATTACCTAGAGACGGTGTACCGGGACCCAGCCAGCCGCTTGACCACCCGGCGCCACCACCTCCTAAATTTTGCTGCTGCACAGCCAGTAGTCTGACCGTCAGAGCGTAGGTAAGTAGCATCACTCCGAGCGGGATGTAGAAACAGACGATGGAGCCGATGAGCTTGTACAGTGGGTCAGGGATCTGGCAGGTGCCGTCCACCAACACTGAGTCATGGTCCTGTAACAGAAACAGTGTGGTGCCGCGTGGGCTTTCAGACGGCCATTTGTGACATGACAGTCATTAAGTACATTTTCATAACTGTACACGCTGGGATATGTTTCGTAGAAACGTTGTTGCCTTAACTGACTTTGAATTGATGTCAGTGACAGAGTATGAGTCATGAACGTTGCCACGCCCCCCTCTTTTTTTAAACGTAGTTATTCTGAAAGTAAGTAAAGCCTTATTATCGTATCCATAGTTTTGAGCTTATGAAATATGAGACAGAAAGAGGTCAGTAGACATTCGACCTTACAGGCTTACCGTATCGACTGCAAGTCGCAGAGGCCTGTTTAGTTGAACGTACTTGGAGTACTCCATACTGAAATTGGTTGACAAACATCGAGCCCATGTCGTGATTATAAATTGGTGGTTTCTGAATAATATTAAATTACGTGTATGATTATTGCCAGCATGGCACTGTGCTGTAATTGCAGTTACTTGAATGCCAACAAGTTAAGATAAATAAAGTACGCGTGTGTATGTTCCTTGTGTCTAAATTTACCTGATGCAGTCCTTCCCGTAAATGTACGTTCTATTTACATGATTTTCAGCTTCTGGATATATGCGAGTTGACTCGGCATATGTTCTGCGTGGCTACTGTCGAGTACAGTTTATTATAAACTTCTGTGTTCAGAGCCTGAAGTTGAAATGTTTTTAGAACTCGGTAATTCTGTAACTACAACAACAAATGGTGAGCTTTACATCTGCAATATGTGAACCAGCAACTAGTATGAGGCCGTGTTGCTGCAGACACATTAGTAAATGTTCCGCAACTGGTTGGTCCTGAAATTGTTTAAAATGTGGTAGAGAATTTAACACATCAATGTGCTGGCTGTTTTGCTTCTCTTATATTGTTAAGACTTTCTGGGTCGGGCTAGATGCTAGAAGAAATGATATAAAATAATTGATATATTTTCTTTTTTTAAATTTTAAACCCCTCTTGTAATGAAAAAGGTTACTTCCATGTGAAGCGTTCTATGCCTTCTAGCTTGTCTTTTCAGAACCTTTGGGGGCACTGAGATGGGTTTCTTGTGGGCTGTCTAGTAAATTATTTGACAGTTATAAATTTATTGTTGTTAGCCCATTTTGAGTTCATTGTATTGTTAGCCAATGGCGTAGTTGCATTCAGAGGGCCCATGTCTAATTTTTAGTATCCGATGTTTTATTTTCCATTTGACACACTGTCCTAAGTTTTGACCATTATACAAGCCTAATTAGTCAAGCTACTTTTGGTAATAATTAACGTGATATTATCCGGTCATAATTCTGATACATGTGTGAAATGCTACACTCTGTGGTTGTTTGCTGTGTAAAGGTTGTTACAGGTCTTATAAATACATTAAAGTAACAGGACTAGAAATGCTGGTGGTGTAATTAAATACAGTGCCTAAAGATAATGTGGTATTATTTTGCTGGCTAATTCCTCCTTGTTTCCCTCTGGTATCACCTTTGCGAAAGGAGGCGAAAGGAGTGTAATCGGTGGTAAAAAGATCTGTTGCCTGCAGACGATACAGATATCTGTTTTAACCGTCATGTTAAGGTCTTAACTTGTGATACATAAGGATCATGTTGGGAAACAACCATTGCACAACGTGAAAGTTTCGAGTAAATACTACTGAGGCTTTCGGGCTTCCGGGGTGCACTTAATACGCACAGTAGGGTAAATGGAACAAAGTTTTTTACTCGCGGGCACGTGTGTGACTAGCCGAAGATGTTTCCTCACTGTTCATACTAATTTTCGAATATTCTGTCCAGCGTAGTCCACGAAGCAGAATCATTTTTGAGGAGCTGTTAATAGCCGTGCAATCAAATTCTCGCACTGCTGTCGTAACTGGAGGTTAATTACTGTGTTCTGCAGTGCACGCCACCGTATGCAATTTTGAGCCACTGAAATCCAGCTTATAATTTCTCAGCCTTGTTAATTAAGACGAATTTTATTGCTATCCTCCTGCCTTCCCTCAGGTTTTCTAAGTGCTAAAATTTTTCGACCAAAATTTTACAACCAGAAATGTGCGTACTGCATATCCCAGTCATGTAATACCAGTTTTTAGCCCTCTTTTGACATTTAGAGATGGGAGATAACTCATAAGTTCCTCATTATACGGTTTCTGCCGTCCTCTTGTTACGCCGTCCCTCTGAGGTGCAGTGTTCTCTTCACCTGTTTTTTTAAAACATCAGGATGTGATATAGCGTACGGTGAAATGTGTGTAAATTCAGTCTTACTACCCGAAATAAATTTCGCACTTCGTATGTACATTTTATATAAAGAAGCCGGAAATTTCTGACAGTGAGTTTTACTTTTGGAACACTTTACTCTAAAGCGTCCCATTGCTTGAAGAAGAATCCGTGTCGTAGAGGCTATTTGTCTCGTTGCATTATTTAGGTTATTTTGGATATTTAAATCGGAAGGCTTGAGGAACAGGCACGATTTATTGTTGTTGTCCAAAAATATAATTTTTCGTCAATGTCAGATGCAAGTATGGGGTTGTATCCTGCTGATTTAACGGCAGACAGGCGGACAAAGAGTAGTCTGTAGACGTGAAATTTGTTTGTCTTTTACTGGTCGAAATCGTATTTCAAATTCCTGATTGGAGTCGTTCCGAGTACAGGGATGCATAGGATTGTGTTTGGGTGCCCTTATGAATATAATGTCTGAAATATTCGTGCGGGAAACAGACAGTAAAATTAAATATAATGCTCTAGAATTTAAAACGCGGGCAGTCTCTGTAGCTGAGTCACTGAATTTTGGATATGCAGCTTACGAATGTCGGAAATGTAGATGGAATTATATGTAAGGTGTGAAGTTTACAACGACGGTAACTTTTGAAAAAGTTCTTGGTGCTTAGGAAATTTATGTAATTGTTGTTAGTGCATCAACATTTCTGTCGAAAAACAGGCAATCGAAGGGCAGAACTAACATCTGTGAATTAGTATCATTACGGATGTAAAAATACCATATCTGACAGTTATGTTTACCGGAAATCTTTCGAATTTTGTACACGCCTTTCTTTTAGGACAATTATAGACATTAAAACTTATGATACTACTGAATTATTTGAACTGAAGTTGGCCGAGTTGTAATTTTGATTTTTAAAATTGCGTAGGTAGGCCTGGTGTTCGATGTAAATAAGATTAGCTATCAAAAAGGCCTGGGCGTCCAAAATACGTTAATAAATAATTAAAATACATGTTCAGAACAGAAGACTGCCAACGTGTCTTCAGTAGCTTTTGATTAATGTTATTTACTATAGCTGTCGTTGTAGAAGGTCATTGGTATTGTTACCTGAGAGTACATGAGGCAGAGAGGAAGGCTCATGGCGATGGAGAGGAGCCACACGAAGACGATCTTGAGGGTGACTCTCCTCCTGGTTTTATTGCGTCCGAACTTCATCGGGTACCGCAGACTGAGGTAGCGGTCCACGCTGATGGTGCACAGGTGCATGATGGAGGCTGTGCAGAACAGCACGTCCAGACAGATCCATGCCAGACAGTAGATGGACGGTAGCGGGAAGAAGCCTGTCGGTATTCACACGTCACGTTTGAGAGTGAGGTTTAGTTTACTATTAGGGAATCTGGTTATGAGGACGTGGACTAGATAGAACTGGTTGACAATAATGTGCAATGGCTTGCAAGGAAGACGAAGCTCTGACATCTGTTTACGTGAGTGGTAAAGTACAGGGCGGTCTAAGACATGAGGGAATCAGTGGTGGTGGTTCATTTTAATTGGCCAATAGCCCTAATAATTAGAATACTGAAGGAAGAGTTAATCGAAGCATTTTTCTTCTCTAGTGAGTTGTGTTGATATTGCTATATATACCGTAAAATACTTCTTCCTTTTAGAGACGAAATCTGAGCGTACGTTTTCGGGAGACGGTTGATGGTTTAATCTTTAGTTTGCATGTTACCGAACACTCAGTTATTTCTTATCCGAGCCACAAACGACACCCAGCTGCATATATTTAAATAACTCTTCAAGTTTTCGTTGAAATTGTTGAAGGTACTGGTAAGTATTCGGCATACAGCTATCAACACTTGTTACAAGATTGGGAAGATCGAACATACAGTTAAGGCAGAAAGTGAACGATTGGCATACTTAGGGGAGGACATAAAGTGTGCTTGTGCTTTGTTTTTAATATGCTAGTTAACGACCCTGCCCTTTGTCAATATTATACAGCGTTGGTGATAGACGAATGAGTGTGGGGTATTGGTGGAATGATAATGACACGAGAAAACCGAAGGACCAGACTAAGAACCTGTCCCAGCACCACTGTCCACCACAGATCTTACGTGGACAAGCCTGGGATCGAACCCTGACCCCGGCAGTGAGAGGCCGGCGACCAACCGCCTGAATCACGGCATGGCTTTGGCGAGTGCTGCGATATTCAGTGTGGCAGTAAAACTGTAATGTGCGGGACTCGGTTTTGCAACTCTTTAAAGAAAGCGAGCCGAACTTACTTTCCCCCACGTTTCTATACATTTCCACAGTTTATGCGGTCGCAGAGCCGAGTTCCGAGCAGGTGGGTGTCATTTACGCTACTCACTTTTAGATGTGGGTTGACACGGAAATAGAATTTCTATAGGACAGCCGAAATACTGGTTCAACAGGCTCTTCTTGTTATTTCCACATGCAAAACTAATTTGCCGTTCTTCCAGGTGTCCGATAAATCAGACTGAATGAGAGGGTAATTTCACCAGTTCAGACGCTGGCGTATGGATCTGGAAACGTTTGGATAATCTATGCATGCCTGAATTGCATAGTTGTACGGAACAGAGGTATTTGCCTGTGTGTTAAAAGCTCTGCTTTGGTTGGTGAATGGCATATCATCCGAATGGCATATCATCCACAGGTTCTAGAACTGCACTTGGTTCTCTGTACGCTGTGCGAAATGTGCGTAAGTCAGTCGTTTTATAAATTTATAGGTAGTCCTAATTCATTCTTTAATTTCGCCTGTTAGACGTGAGGCGTATCCTTTAAATTTTTGTTAAACCCATACTGTATCTCTCTATCCAGTTTTTGCTGCATTAACTCCACACATGTATTTCACGCACATTTTATCCAGTACAGTATATGAACTGTAGCATGTGCTCGTGTAATTTATAACTGTGTTTAAAACAGTAGTGTCTATTGTAAAATTGTGATTCTCATTCCCTTTTTTATCTACATCGACGTCACTTGCAGTGGACTGGGGTCCAGAGGCATTTTGGGCGTCTGTGTTATCTGTGTACAGTGTGGAGGAAGTGGTTTGTACGAATTGCGTTCGTCTTTGCTCCGTAGCCCATTTTAATTAGTAATGATGCATAACGGCGTTTCTACGGGATCTCCAGTAGCGCCGTGCCGATCAAGACCGTCACTCAGGATGTCTGGTGTGTGGATCTAGATACGCGTAGGTATCTCGGACAACAAATTTACAGACCTCTTTTAAGTCAGTTTTTAAGTCCCAATTTGTTCTAGTTTGATAATTACCTTACGCAAAATTTGCGGGAACCTTCCCTAATTAAAATATGTGTGTTAATTTTTAAACTTTCTACCTGCGTCTGTGGAGCAGCATCTTTCGAGCAGTTGAGATTCTCCGTGCAACTCATATTCTCATAGCTGGTTAACATATTCTTCTCCCTTCATGGAAGTTGATCTTAAATCACCGTGCTGCTCCGCCTTTGGATTGCATCCTTTTTCGTGCCGAATCCAGTCCAAATTTTTGTTCCCAGGTCATTTAAGATCTTTTCTTTCCCTTAGGGTCAGATAAATTGAATATATTTCTCATCTCCGTCATTGATGTGACATCTTGCTCTCTTCAAAGTGTTGGGCGAGGAGAAAGGTTTATTATTTGTTTGTACATTATGATTATTCGTTGCATTGACACTAACTGCTTAGTTAGTCATTTTATTTTAAAATGTTTTGCCGGACAGCTGAACCGTTTTTATTCAGTAGTAGTTGGGTCGTGTGAACCTAAGGAGAGGGACATAGCGTACAGTACGCTTCCAATTTATAATGCTGTGTTCCATTTCTCACCTGTGAAAGAGTGTTGTGTGGTGTGTGTGCGTGCGTGCGTACCGTACAAGTGTCCGGCTCCAAGCGGAACCAGTTCATAAAATATGCAAACTTGCTGATAGTGTACATCAACAGTCAGTAATATGGAGGTCGCATTTTATTTTATCGCGGGACTGCTCGCTGAAGAGCGGACGACAACGTTTTTGCTGGCCGATGCCACTGTCTCTGCACTGCTCAGGGTTGCTCCGTCCCGCGTTAAAAGTCTGTGTGTTTGTAAGTATTTATGTATGTGTGTGTGTGTGTGTATATATATATATATATATATACATACACACACACACACATATACAGGATGCGGCAGAAAGAACTCCCCTATTTGAGAAGCGAATAAATTCAAAACCAAAGAAGACACGGCAAATGTTTTTCTATTTCTGGAAAGCACACAGAATGCCGTTTTACATCAACGTGTTTTGAAC
>Ga0123355_10007667_pt1 | contig 16209 bp, 8 predicted proteins | sample TergutEmb28metaG_3_FD_89872 | JGI IMG/M metagenome (GOLD analysis project Ga0123355, IMG submission 89872) | Embiratermes neotenicus P1 segment gut microbial communities from Petit-Saut dam, French Guiana - Emb289 P1 | ecosystem: Host-associated > Arthropoda: Insects > Digestive system > Gut ...
TAGGGACACAGGGGCATTAAATGGTACACTGTTTGGCTCACTGTCAAACGTCAGTGAGAACTGTGCTTCACCTGTCCCCGCCGTGCCGACTTGATTACTATGCGTCAGGCCGCTTGGTATGTTCGTAATTCGAAGGTCGAAGTTATCAAAGCCTAAGATGATGTAGATTATTTGATCACCGGCTGCATCAATAGCCGTCACAATACGGTCTGAGGAAGTGCCAAATCCTATCGCGGAAGCTATAAGTATATTGCCTATACGCGCATCATTTACAATGAAACGCCCAGCGACTTCTGATGCGGGCACGCTTATCCCATTACGCATCAATATAGCATCTGGAATAAGTACTTTTGCCTCTCCAATTATTTGTACTACGTTAACCGTAAGAGTGAAGTCCGTAAGTCTATCAAGGTTTATCCTTACGATGCCTTCCAAGACATGGGATTCATTTATATATTCATATTCTGACTCAAAGCCATATGCACTTGCATCAAGCCTGGCGCCTAAATGTGTTCCCGGTAACGAAAATATGCCGCCGGAGCCGTAAACATTAATGCCATTAAGAGTCAGGGTTGCTGTAGGGACCAACTGTCCTTGATGATACACACGCACCTGAAGACTTGCAGGTACAGATCGGAACATAGGTATTGTTACAAGCGCATGATTTGGTCCAAAAACTGCAAAGGGATAAGCTACCGGCACAGTTCTTGGCGCAAAGTCCAAAGCCGTTGCTGTAACATTACCTGATGCCGGATTGTTAAGCTGCAGTGACCAAAATCCATCAGTGGTCCCCGGGGCTGACATATTGCTGCCTTCAGAATAGATTATATTTGTGGCGAATATAGAATTTCCTGTTAATGCATCTACAGCAAGTGCAAACAGCATATGCTGATTTTCAGTGCCTCTTGTAAGGTATATATTATCTTGTATACCTTCTCCCTCAATCAAAATGAAGGGGGTTGCTGTGGATGTATTGGTCGAGAACTCCGGATGACTGGCAAAAAGCACATATTGGCCAGCTGGCAACCCATAGGGCTCTTCTCCTCTTATTACGAAGAACCCATTAGACCCGCTTTCAGTTACCCAAGTGTTGCCGTGAACATCCATCAATGTAACCGTTGCTCCTGCTATAGGAGGGTTATCACCATCCGCATCACGTACAAATCCTCGAACAGCATCCGCCAGGGATCTTTCCAGTACGATTGTTTCATACTTGTGCATGCGGCGAGGAGCCCTGTTCCAGCCGTCTGCTGAAGAGTCTACATAGAATACTTCAGAGACGAATCCAGGTGCACTAATAACCAATGAGTCGCCGGTACGGGTAGTTGCGCGGAAACGATGTGTGCCCGGGTTGTTACCGGTGACAGGAAAATCAGAATGTTGGTGAGGGTGAACAACTTGTGCTAAAGGAATTTCTACTTCGGCAAATATTGCTACAAGCTCCCCATATGCGTCCAATGCATACTCCCCTGTCGGGATATGCTCTACTACACGAAGATTAACTTCTAATTGTCTGTAGAGAACAACAAATATGTCTTGTTGTGGAACGCCCTCATCATTATACTCCATCTTATCTTGTATCTGATATGCGTCATTACCTGTCGGAGTTGACCAGAAGCCTTGAGCAGTTACCTCTAGGTGAGTATATCTAATAAGGTTAGTCAGATTCCAGCGATATGTAGCGCTTCCGGAACCCGACTGAGGATTGGCAGCTGGTGGACTTGCTACAATAAAGCCTTCCGGATTACGCAAGCTAACATTTACAAAGCTGCGGTTACCATGAACTATTCCCGCAAATCTCTCTGCATCATCGCCTTCGCTGTCTATATATCGCTCTACTTCCACTACATTTAATCTTAAGTCTCGTACTGTTACAGGATCAAGTAGAATTATCACGACCCATGGATTAGCTGCTGTTCCGGAACCGGATATGAAATCACTATAGCTCAAAGTAAGTGTTTCGGTAGTAAATCCAACAGCTGAACCGGTGAGTAAGTCTCCCCAATAAACCCTTGGTAACACGAAATGCCTTCCACCCGGGTTAGCTGTAGCGGGAACACTTAAGTCAGCAGGAACAAGTGTGCTGAAATGACGGAGAAATGAGTTAGGAACCAAGCGTGGAATATCCGCTTCATCTTCCATGTCACGAATTTCAACACGAACATTTTCTATCGCCACTCTGTTCATAAGAACTCTGATGATCCCATCTGAATCTATATCACTAAGGCTTATAACATGATTTGTAACCGGAGCATATCCTAGAGCCCTTATAGAAATTATTTGATCCGCAACATGCAACTCTTCAATAATTATCATACTACCGAAGCTCTCTATCGGAGTACCAGCCACATCAAAGAACTCTGCCCAGTCAACTGTCATGGTATTATCTATTGCATCAACAGCCATTACGACAACACCACTTCTGTCTCTAACGTCAAAAGCAGCTACATTATTATGGTTTAAGATGCCCATAGACATAGGGCCATTTCTTATAAAGTTGACATTTGACGTTTCAGAAAGAACGGAAGCCAAATGACGTGGTGTTGTTGTTTGCGCACCGACGTATGGCATAAAATATCTCATTCCATCTTGTATTCTGTCAGGCCAAACTCTGAAATGTGTTGTTCTGGATCCTGAACCGGGTAAATCTACCACTGGAATATCTCCGGGAGCCGTTATGCCATAGACAAACTGACTATCAAAGCGATCACCTGTCTGCCATCTCAGGAATGGATAGGTTTGTAACAGCTCACCTTGAGGCCCTATAAGGTCTTGTCTATCATTATTAATAAACCATTGAGGGTTTCTTGGAGTGGTGCCGTTCAACCAGTTTGCGCCACTAAGTCCGGAAAGGCCCGGAAGCAAGCCTCTAGTTAAAAGGTCGGTAGGAACACCAACGATATTGCCTCTTGCAATAACCTGCGGATGTCCCTGGCCTTCATGAACTGAAGTATCCCAGTAAACTTGGCTAAAAGTCATATATGTACCTATCTGAACCCGAGCAGTCGGCGTGACAGTTGGGTTCATATAGATAGGGCGACCTTCTACTCTTCCTGCGTTGAACACACGTGTAATCTCTACAGCTCCACCGTTTCTACGCCCCAAAATACCATTGCCTGAGCGTTGTGACCTCAAAGCCGCTGCTGATGTGCCGGATGTTGTTACGGTAGTAACAGTGCCAAGATTATAAACATCTTGAATGGTCAAACGGCCTGATCCGCCTGAACGCCCTACAATACCACCGACACCTTCGCCGGTTCCATGTACGGCTCCGGTGTTATAGCTGGTAAGAACTTGAGCTGTGCCAAGGGTTATGTTTCCTATAATACCGCCTGTGCCCCAGTTTCTTCCCGCCTGCATTGCCAAGCGTCCTCCTGATGTAGTAACAGGACCTTCATTAAAGCTGTTTATTACGACAAAACCGTTTCTGCCTGTACGACCGATAATGCCACCGGCATTGGAGTTATTACGAGTAGTAGTTACCGACCCATAGTTACCGGATCGGGATACAACAACATTAAGCGTATTGTTCCATCCAATAAGTCCACCTGCATTGATAATACCACGTACATTGCCCATGTTGACTACATTGATTAAATCAACATTGGTGTTTGATTGGTTTATAATAAAGCCTATGACGCCGCCCGCATGGCTGGATGCAGTGCGATTGTTGTTGAGGAATGTAAGCGTTCCTGCAGGTGGGATAGTAGCTCCGACATCTGCAAAATTCCTTGCATTTGTTATTGTGACTGCACGATCTGCAGCTGCACGCGCAGCGGCAAGATTCACGCGCCCTATAATGCCTCCTTGATTAAAAGTGGCTTCTCCTGCCGCTGATCGGACTGTGGTCGGTCTGGCGGCAATAACGCCATGGTTGTCTGTATAAGATATAGAAGTGCCGTGACGTGCATAGCCGATTATGCCACCAATACGTGATACACGATTCATAGTATTTACTATATGTCCGCGATTTGCACTTCTGTAGATAGTGACGCTCTGGCAGCTCTGCCCGATAAGGCCACCTAACTTATTATTAACGTTTGTGCCTGCCCCACTGCCTCCCGTAGTGTCATATGAGTAAACCAGCACATTACCATGATTTTCACTATATGTGATGGTTATAGGATTGCGTGACCATCCGATAAGGCCGCCGACACGCATGGTGTGACGATGAGTACGCGTTACTGTGCCGCGATTTTCTACATTATCAAAGGCGGTGTTACCTCCACCTGATGTAGATCCAACAATACCGCCAGTGCCCCCGCCATGCGACTGGGACCTAACATTGCCATAATTAGTGGTGTTGGATATGCGGAGAATAGAGTTGTTGGCGGTGCCAAGTATACCGCCTATACTTCCATCTACACTTGAATGGTTGGCAAAAAAGCGCGTTGAGCCAGTTCCATAAAAACCTCGCACAGAGCCATGATTTGCACTATTTTCTATTGTAAGCCTGCCTTGTGTGCGGCCTACAAGCCCACCAAAATGACCCGTTTGACTGGCTGTGGTACTGCTCGTCCCCATGATGCTCGACGTGTTAGAAACTCCATTCAGTGTCACGTTGCCTGTTGCAGCAATACGTCCTACAATACCACCGACTCCACGTGCGCGCAGGTGGGCAGGTACGTTTGCATTACCTGTAGCATTACCTCTCCAAGGCTCAATTGTGCTTCCTGTTTCACCCGGAAGCATATTATGAGAGTTTGTGATGTCCACAATTCCTGTTGCACGGCCAACTAAGCCTCCCACATTTCTTTGACTGCGAAGAGCTACGGCAGATAGAATTCTGCTATTAGTGATTGTAGCAGAGCCAACACTGCCGAAAATTCCACCAACGCCATGGTTGTCACTACCATTACCAGGAGAAGTTACGGAAAGGCTTGGATTAATCGTCCCGCCAACTACATGAACACTGTCAACCACAACAGCACCAATAGCAGTGTTTGTGCTACTTCCTATAACGCTACCGACGTTATGGAAATGGTTATGAAGACCATCTATTATTGTTGTAGTTAGGCTCACATTGTTTGATGTACGATTTTCAACGCCAATATTAACACTCCCTGCAGCAAAGCCTATTACGCCCCCTGCCGCCGGGATACTCCTGCTTATCGAACTTAACGCTAAGCCTCCCATACGCATTTCTATTGTTGTGTTGAAATCTACAATACTAACAACACTGCCAGATTCAGTATGACCAATCATACCGCCAAATCTTTTGTTGCTGTATGTCACATTGTTTGCTCTGGTAACAGTTGCAGTACCGGTTATATTTACATTTTCAATAGATATGGACGCGCCTGACAGTACTCTTCCCACAAGAAAGCCTACATTACCAACAACTGTATTCCAGTCTGAGATACTTGTGACGTCGCTATATACTGTGCCTGTAAAATTTATGTTTCTAATCTCTGCGCCGTTTCCAAGAACACGGATGAAGCCTACATCATTAATAGGCTGGCCAACAGCTGCAGCGCGCTCATCAACACTACTTGGCCTCAATTGGAGGCCGGTGATGACAACGCCGGCACTTGCCCCTCTGAAAGTGCCTGTAAACGGTTGGCCAAGCACATATCCCCGGCCTGCTGTTGCCGATTGTGCCGCCATTGAGAAACTCTGGGTAACCACAAAGTTGTCTTGATTAGTTCCCATTTGGCCCATCAAGAACTGTTGGAGCTGGTTTGCATTTGTAATGTAGTAGGTTCTCGGCATTCTTGCAAGCTGCCTGGAGAACCACTCCAGCTCAAAGTCCAACTCAACTATATCACCATATTCAAGGTTTAACTCTACAGATTGACTTATGACAGTTGTTCTGACAGCCTCTAGCTCTAGCTCGCCATAATTGTTGAGCAGCACATTGCCAAGCTCATCATACCGCGGAGATTCTTCTTCGACGAGATGTATTGCTGTCGCAAGATATATCCTATTATCATACACAGGCAACAATATGGTATATCTGCCACTGTAATCTGTGTGCGCTGTAAAGTGTTCAACCTCTTCCGTATATCGGTCATTAGCCAGAAATTGAACAGTAGCCCCAGTAGCTGGTGAGCCACATCTTAATGCAATACTTCCCATGATTAGAGCCATGCCTTCTGGAATATATGGCAGCTGGTTAAGCTCAAAGTCAATAGTAATTCTGCCATTTACGTCAATGTAGGATATATAATCATCCACATTGAGCTGCTTTGCATAAGGACCTTCGGAAAATGCAGTAATTGATGAACCTAGTAGTAGCGCACTAAAGTCGATGAAGTCATATTCGTCTTCAGGGCTAATAAGTATTTCATAGAAGCCATGTTCATCAGTTTCAGCAGTAAAAACAGAGCCGTCGCTGCCAACAAGTTCTATGATAGCACCTTCCAGTGGAGTACCACTTTCATCTAGTGTAACAAGACCGCTGATGCCGGTAGAGCCATCCCAGTCGAGTTCAGCAACTTCTGAAAGAAGAAAGTTTGTCTCTATGTGGATGGTATCATAAGGCATCGCATATGCATCAATGAAGTCAGACAGAAAAACATGTTTTGTTTCAAACCCTTCATGCGTTACAGCTATGGACCAGTATCCAAATCTCTCTAGGTCGAAAAACATAGCATCGATGAAATACTGGCCGTGTTCATTTGTATAAACATATTGCTGTGGATAGCCCATGTATAAAAGTGAAACGGAAGCAGCATTTAGTGGTGTATACTCTTCGCAAATGACAACGAGACCACCAAAAGAATACCTCAATATTATAAACTCATCATTATCATAGTCATAATGATCATCATTATCTTTATATTCCGGATCCTGTGCTTCAGTAATTACTCCAATGGCTCCACGCACATACATCCCATACAAACTCATCGGAATACTGCTAAAGACCATTATAATAGCCAAAAGCAAACTGATAACTCGTCTTAAGTGTTTATTTGTGGCTTGCTTCACCGCAGAAACAGCCCCCTTTCGTGCATTTAGTAATACCTAACAAACTAATAAACTTGCTTTCTTATTTCCTTAACATTTTTCGTGGTGCCTTCTCTGTAATTAATATGTAGATATATTCACCGGAAAGGCACATATCAAAAATTACTAGGTTTTTTGATTGCACCTATTGATAAATATTATTGGGCCTAGGCTAGAACACATCCGTTCCAGCCTAGACCATTCTTTCTTGTTCTATGATTGAGCATTAAATACAGCAAAACTTTGGTTACACCTAAAACTTTCTTGGAAGCACTCTGCCTTATCTGTCAAAAGATTGTGGCGCGGATCCACGACTGCCTCAGCTATAACATAGTCTATTGATTTCATTTTTCTTATAGTCAATACAGGTGAAAACCTTCAAGTAAAGCTTGCCTTTCTATACAATGTATCCCTGGCAGTCCCTAGCCTTGCGAAAAAATGCAGTGCTTTATTTTTATACCTTTCAACTACGTTGACTATAAAACTTCACATTCAATCCTTGTTTGAATTTTAGTTATTCGAAAGCCTAGAATCTATGATTCGGTTTTAATGGACCGCTATCACATTACTCTCTTAATGGCATTCCGAGTCAGTGACATCAGCTTGAATTCAATGTGATGAGTTTCAAGGTGGTATGGATATTCTCCGATATTTGCAGTTTTAATAGAATCTTGAACTACTACCTCATCAACAGGCTTTTCATACAAGTTCTTATTGTGTGTGTCGCGATTTATTTCCCCGTAGAAAGGTGATTTTGCAATCCGAGGTTCATTTTCAACCGCTACGTGCATACTCAGATAAATCCTTAACCAATTACTAACCCACTTTTGATATTAGCAAAAATTAAAGTGCAAATGCGATATTTACCCTAAACTGCCAAAAATCCACCCAAATCTACAAAATATACTTTTAAAATCATAGAACGTGTGCTATACTGCGATTGTGTGTTCTGAAGAATATGACAATACATATCGCACAAAATACAGAGATTTGTGTCATGTTACCTCAGATTATACGGGCAAACCCCAATGCAAGGAGAATTGACATGGTTTTTGTAGTCTATATAAATGTCCTTATTATCGTAAAAATATTGACTCAGGATTATAAACTGCGGTTAAAAGAGAGCGTATATTTTATCCTTACAGGAATATTTATTGAGATTATTATTGCTGCTGCCACCATTATTTCAGTTTGGTATCGACTACCGGAAGATACTACAATTCTTGTTTCAGACTTGCATCCTTTTACTCCTCATTTTATGGATATCTTTGTTACTCTATTTTTGTTTTTATATTTATTTAAGGGACGAAAATATACTGCAAAAAAGGCTGTTATTCTCACATTATCTGCTCTGCTTCTGGCTGCTATTATTGATCACTTGTATTCGTACATTATGCTCTGTTTTTCAGTCGGTACTACTATCACTAGCATACTATTAGGTTTGCTGGGAATGTACATCACAACCATATGCCTCACCACTTTATTTGTGAGATTCTCTAAGAGTTTACGCAAAGATATTAACCAAAACAAACCTATGCAAACGGCTTTATTATACATTGTTATACTTCTTTTTGCGTCATTTCAGGCTCTTGTTGTTTTTGGGTACCATTTGGCATATTCGGGATATACGCCCAATATTATTTTAGTTAATGGTATATTTTTTACGGTACTTACAGCGATTGCATTTATAATTTTTATTATGCTTGCAAAATCGTTGGAAGCAAAGTATGAAGCGCAAACAAAAGAGGCTGAGAGACAAAGTTTGGAGCTCTATACGGCAGAACTGGAACGCAACCAGGCCGCTATATGGAAATTTAAACATGATTATCAAAATATCTTAATTTCTATAGGTTCATTCTTGGACGAGGGCGATTTGGATGGGCTAAAACAATATCATGCAACCCATACGGCGATGGCTTCTCAGGTTATTACAGGCGACAGTATTGTTCTGGAGCGCTTAAGTAAAATAAAAGTAAGAGAAGTCAAAAGCATAATAGCGGTAAAATTGATGACGGCTCAAAACTTAGGGCTTACAGCTACATTCGAGGTTAATGAAGAAATTGACTTCATACCCATGGATTCAATTGTGCTTGTGCGTATGCTTGGCATTATTCTCGACAATGCTATCGAGGAATTGACAGAGATTTGCGAAGGAAGGATTTGGATTGGATGCTTTAAACGAGAGCTAGCAATAATTTTTATCGTTCAAAACACCTGTCGTTCTGATATCCCAGAGTTGCATAAGTTATTGAAAGCAGGATTTTCTACCAAGGGAGAGAATCGTGGCCTAGGCCTTGCAAATTTAATAGAGCTTTCTGATTCCCAACCTAATATTTCATTGGAAACAAGCATAGAAGAAGGTAATTTTACACAAAAACTTATGATAAATACCCAAAGTTAAGAGGAGGGTGTGTATGATCATGTCTATTTTTATATGCGAGGATAATATAAAACAACGGAGCCATATAGAAATGATTGTAAGCGACTACGCCGCAGTAAAGGACTGTGATGTAGAGTTGGCACTATCCACCGGTGATCCTACAGTGCTTTTGAAGCATCTAGAAGCAAATCCACATCAAAATACGTTATATTTCCTGGATGTAGATTTGCAGCATGAAATAAACGGTATAATATTAGCCTCAGAAATCAGAAAGCATGATGCTTTTGGGAAAATTGTATTTGTGACGACTCATGCGGAGCTTTCACATCTAACCTTTCGTTATAGACTTGAGGCCATGGATTATATTATCAAAGATAATCAAAAAGATATTGCTAAAAGAATTAAGGAATGCATGGAAATAGCTCATAAACAATACTTAAGCAGAACATTGCAGAAGGAACACTATCAAGTAAAGACCAGTGATGGTGTTCGGAATATTGCTCTCGACGAAATTATGTTTTTCGAATCTCATCATATATCTCATAAATTGATTTTGCATGCAAGAAATAAACGTATAGAATTTTATGGCTCTCTTAGTGACGTCACTGGAATTGGTTCTGACTTTTTTCGCTGCCACAAATCATTTGTGGTAAACATAAAGAACGTCAAATACATCAATAAAACTAAACGAGAGGTGGAGATGGTTAATGGAGAAATCGCTTTGGTAACGGCAAAAAAAATTAAGAGCTTATTGGAGGTTATATCAAAATAGCCTGGCGATAGCACAAACTGCATGAGCTATCCCAGGATATATATATAGTCGTGATATTTAAAAAAACAAAATGGAATATTTACCTAAGCTTGCCATACACGCTTTCATGGACCCCTTGCATTTTCCCAAAGCATGAGGAAAAATGTGTCATTGCCTGCACTACGGAATTAATCAAGTCATCTGTAGCTTCAATATCCTTTTCCCACCACCAGTTTTTGATACATGTATGTGTTGGCGATTTTTCTGGTTCGAACCGGGCGATAAAACGATTGCCATAGAGCACAGGCATCACATAGTATCCAAACTTTCTTTTTGTGGCAGGAACATATACTTCCCACGTATATTCAAGTCCAAATATCTTTGCCAACATATCTCTGTCCCATAAGAGGTTATCCAAAGGAGCAATAAACTTTGTGAATGATAGGGCATTTGGCTTGTCAGATTCAAATGAAGCGTCGCTGCTTCTTGCGTAAAATTTATCAGCAATACCTTCAACTTCAATAGCTGTTAGCATACCATTTATCAACGTATTCATCAAGTATTCGCTGGCGCGTTTTTTTATCGGGCATAAGTGTGCCTAGCCAGCCGCCGCCGTTTCTGTTCCACAGTATTCCAATACTGCCAATGCGCCTATATACATACCACTTGAAAAAGTCATGCTCTTTTTCAAAGTGAGCAGGATTGTTAAGAATGTGCGGTGGCAAAAGGTTCTCTATAAGGTCATAAACTTTATTAACATTCAGCTTTGTGGACACGCCAAGCTTTCCAATATGAAACAAATAATCCATTGTAGCACTATATATATTTCTATGACCCCATGTGCCGCTTCCGGCAGAGGTAATACCAATTTGCTTTGGAAGCATAGCTCCGTTTTCCACAAGCGCAGCTATCACGTCATCCACATGTTCTAATGCCTCTATAGAGTTACGATATTTAAGTGTGTCAACTGCCTCATTGCCACGCTGTTCTCGCACAAGGCGGAAATAAGGCCAATCCTCTGTTGTATAAATGGACATCTGTTTATCCCAGCCATCAACCAGGCTTCGGTCTTCATACAAAAGCCCTGCCAGCATCTCAGGCCTATAGTCGCGTATTCGTGATTGTAGCACAAGATCAGCGTTGCGTCCGATAATATTAAGTGGGTCATATTGAATACAGCCAACTTTTTTGATGTACTCCAAAATACCCCCTTTACCGAAAAGTGGCTGGAATCCATCAAGATATTGGTAGCGAACAAGAAAGCGCCGTGCATCTTCTTTTGAAATTTTCATGCAAGCTCACCTCACTGATATTTCTCTAAATACGCATCAAACAATCGCTTAAACTCAGATGTTGCCAAGATATCATTTTGGGCTTTCTCTGTGGCCTTATATCGTCCGATTTCTACTCTCTCAAACCACTTGCTGCGATCATTGCCCAGAACCCGCCCTATATCTTTGTCAAACCCATAACTTTCACGTAGCTCCGCTATTTTTATATCTCCATGTATATGCATAATGGCGACAACAGCTATGCATTTTTCCCTGTACGCAGTAACGATTTTCACTCTAGTAACACCGCCTTTATTAAGCTCAACTGAGCGGCCTTCTACTTCTTTAGCTGCACGTCTTTTGCGCTTATTATCCCGCGAATTGTTTCTTGAGATTGGCACATGCAACACATCGACATATTCTGCCACGCCGGTATGCACAAGCAATACCCCAAAGTTAAGTTTCTCTGCCAATTGCCGAATTTTGGTTAAGTCTTTCGAGCGGCGCTTAGGCGCGGGCAATGCAACATATGCCTCATCCACAAATTTAAGCCTGTCCATAACTTGAAAGAGCAGCTTCATGTTGAAGGTCAGTTTTAATTCAATAGCGATTAAGTACGTGTCTTTGTGCGCAACAACATCTATGCCATTCACTTCGCAATTTACAGCATACCCCAAAGACTCGAAATATTCAGTTACAGGGCGACTTAGATCAGATTCATTCATAAACTGTTTTGAATAATCCTTCCTATAAACTTTAGTAGCCCCAGAGTAAAAACCCCGGAGCTACTATAAAACATACAAGTGAACGGCCAGTTTAGTAAGTACTTACTTTAGTTACCTGTTCCGATTTCTATTACCTCGGCAGTAGGTTGAACAGTTGTAGTTCTATCTACCTCAATACGCTCAATTACCATGCTGTTAACTCGAATCACATGCTCGGTTACAGTTGCCTCTCCGAGAGACCCAAATTGAATGGTTCGCCTATGTGTGCTGCGCTGCTGCGGGTTATAAATATGCTCAACAGGAGGATCTACTTCTGTGGAAAAACTTCGCTCTTCGACTGTTCTAACAGAAAGAAGAGGCAAATCCACGCTCAGTCTCAATACTGTTCCGACACTCAAAGTTTCATTCGGGTTGATTGTCGGGTTTAAAATCAGCAAGTCTGCCAGCAGCATGCTCGCACGTGAAGCAATCAGTTCCAGACTGTCCCCCGGCACAACTACATAATCTTGAGAGGTTTGAATGCTGCCGGTCAGAACGCTCAGTGCTGTATCCATACTTTGCAGTTCTCTCTCTTCCACAAAACCCATATCAATTGTAACATTTTCAACAAAACCGGTTTCAACAAAGTTCACTCCCGGACCTAAATGCGGCGCTTTAAGCGCATCCAGCGCTTGCTGTGCTTCTTGATAGCTCCGTAAAGTCGTCATAGGTGTGCCTTCCACTCGTATGGTCGCAGCCTCTACGCGGAAGGTTAGCGATTCATCCAAACGCATGATAGCCCCATCAACAGGCATCCAATATCTTCTCGCGGCACGCATCGATTCAAAGGCCACTTCTTCGTTGATAAGAACACGAGAGCCCATTCGCGCCTCAATTCGCAGGACAGCTTGTCTCACAATCTCATCGCTTATATATTCACCGCCGGAACGTACAGAAGCCATACTGATAATGCCAATCTCCTCACCATCAACAGTAATAGAAAATGCATTATGGCGTGTAAGGAAATAGACCGCACCAAAAACAACTGTGAACACCAGTGCCCCGAGACAAATCAGAGCCGTCGTCCGTGCCGCTCGTCCGCGCCGCAAAGCCGTCCTGAAAGTCACGGCGGCACTGGCTAAAAATATAACAAAAAGTCCCGGAAGTTTTCGAACTACATTATAAGCCGCCCGCAAAAACCTCTGAAAGGCATTTCCTTTCACAACAGGTGTGCTTTGCCGCCCTTTATCTTTTGAAGAACGATTTATACCATCTCCGGACGAACTCCTTCTGCCGGGGGCAGTTTTGTTTGCCCGGTCTTGCCTCGAAGTTGGCGCTTCTTTACGGGAGCGCGTGGACTTAGCTGGATTAATAGGCAGTGGTTCCGGCGGGTATGAATCGAGTATAGGCATAGCCCTACTAGGCTCATTGCCTGATTGCTCACGCAACCCGGCCGAGCCTCGCGTCTTGTTTTTTTGCCTGTTATTAGGTCTTTTACTCATCCTAACCATGCCCCCTTAACTTGACTTGAATCCTTGAGGACAACCTATCTCTTACGTAAGCCCTGAACAGCCTCATTACGACTGGATTGCTTCAAATTCATTAAAATACTTCGTCACGTACATCGCGCTCGTGCACTCCTCGTCTTTTAAAGAATTTGTGTGCAATTCGGTCATAAGCAGGTTATTCAGCACTTACTTATCTTAATACCGTAAAACCTTCAATCTCCAACGAATCCAACCAAAGGTGCACTCTGGAGTTCAGTCTCATTGCATGTATGTCGAAGGCACCATCGCGAACATGATAACGCATAGCGCGGCCGTTTGACTCAACGATTACAACACTGCTTCCAGCGCGGGAAATCGTAATTTCACTGATTACACCCTCCGCAGATCCACGGCTTCCATATGCATAGGCCTCTACGATTAACGAATATTCTGCAATTAAGTCTAATGTGTCGCCGATTCTGATGTCTCTAAACCGCACGTTGCCTGTTGCACCTTGCCTGCGCAGTCTGCTGTTTTCGCCAACTACAAGCTCATGTCTCACGCCCTGGCGATCTTCCACTACGAAATAATTTGTACCCAGCACACTCTCAGTGCGCCTGTCAACCACAGTTACATGCATATGACGATCACGCTCAAAGAGCTCAAATCGTGTGGCTACACCGTTTCTAGAAACTACATGAACAACATCATTTAAGGAAATGTTCGAGATGGTTACCGCCGTTCCCGACCTTAAAAGTGTTGTTTGGTTGTTTATAACAATATTTTCTCTCTGAGTCGTTATGAATCCATGAGGGTCTAATATTCGCATTTCCACGGTAATCGTGCTTTGGTTAATCGCATATACAGTACCTTTTATTTGTCTGTACTCTACGAATGTCTGAGGCGGCTGTTGCGGCGGCGGATTTGGTGTGCCTGGCGCAGATGCCGCTGTTTGCGCCTGAAGGCTGGTAATAGCGTTGCTTTGTGTAATTGCAACTATGTGCATTCCTTCTCTTAAATCACTGATGCCTCGCTGCAACCCATCAACAAAGATGTTAGCAGTGCTTGCCAGCGGGATAATTCTCATTTCTCCGCTTGTTAGCCTAATTTGCAATGTATTTATGTGCACATGAATTTGCTCAATACTACCGGAAATACTATCCATAGCAGCCGGTGGTTGCTGTGGCGGAACGCTTGGCGAACCTGATTGTCCCATTATATCGTCAACTCTGTTCAAAAGCACGGCAAGAGTCGTGCGCGTAACCATTCCGTTCGGGTTAAAATTATTGCCCGGTTCACCGGCTATTACACCCAAATTCCGGAGATAATAAACATATGGACGGAACGCGGCATTAATACGCGCATTGTCCGCGAAATCGTGCGGGAAGTTGGAGGCTCTGGCAGCTTCACCTCTGCCCATCAGCCTAACAAGATAAACAGCAACTTCTTGACGAGAAAGCGCTCTCAAATTTTCAACATCACCCGTGCGAACGATAAAATTACCCAAGTCGCTCTCAGTATACACTCCTCGTGAAATTAAAAATGCGATCTCACGATTGCTGGCATTGTTCCAGCGTGTATATTGTGCCGCGCGGGCTTCAATTACAGCGCGGTGCGTCGTGTGAGCCTGGTCCAGCAGAGCCGGTGTCTGCCCAAGAACAGACGCCAAAATACGGCTCGTCTCAAACTTGTCAATAGGTGCATCCGGACGAAACTCTCCGGCGGCATTAACTCCCATATGTCCGGCATTCACCACTGCACGAATTGCTCCGTGCGCCCAGTGCCCTGTCGCTACGTCGGTAATTGCAGGAGCAGCAAGAAGTGTCCAACTCGACAAAAACGACAATATTAGAGCAATTGCGATTATTTTCTTCATAAAATATATCCCTCCAAAAAAGAACAATAACATTTATTTACATTTTAGTCTAAAATATGATATAATGCAAGTAATTCCTTGGGAAAATGCAAAAAAAATAATGTTGAGGGATAATATTATGCGTGCACGAAAAAAGAAATGGGCTGAAACAGAGCTTTTAGAAAACGAACTAATTTTCCAAAATGCGACACATTGCAAGGGAAAATGGGAACAAGTCTTCGAAAATAAAAATCCTATTGCTCTAGAAATTGGCTGCGGAATGGGCAGTTTCACTGTGGAAAGCGCCAAGCAGCAGCCGGATATTAATTTTATCGGGCTTGAGCGCGAAAAAATGGTTATTGTCACCGGGGCAAGAAAAGCCCGCGAGTGGAACGAAGGTGTGGCAGGAGAAGATACTGCGACAGAAGCGACCTCACAATCGCTTAGAAACATCCGTTTCGTCTTAGGTGAGGCGGCCACGCTAGAGGAGATGATAGCCCCCGGGGAAATCGCTCGTATCAATATAAACTTCTGTGATCCTTGGGTCAGACGCAAAAAGTGGTCAAAGCGACGCCTCACATATAGGAGCTTCCTTGATATGTACAAAAGGTTGTTAAACAGCCAAGGGGAGCTGCATTTTAAAACTGACAGCTCGGAGCTCTTTGAGTTTTCAGTGAATGAATTAATAGAATCCGGCTGGCAGCTCAAAAACTTAACGCTTGATTTGCACCAGAGCACATGGGCTGAAAATAACATAGTCACTGAGTATGAAGCAAAATTTGCTGCCAAGGGAATGCCAATATACAGGCTGGA
>Ga0123355_10007668_pt1 | contig 16209 bp, 21 predicted proteins | sample TergutEmb28metaG_3_FD_89872 | JGI IMG/M metagenome (GOLD analysis project Ga0123355, IMG submission 89872) | Embiratermes neotenicus P1 segment gut microbial communities from Petit-Saut dam, French Guiana - Emb289 P1 | ecosystem: Host-associated > Arthropoda: Insects > Digestive system > Gut ...
ACGCTTACGCTTGGGCAGATGCAAGCGCCACTTCCTAAAAAAACGCCCTCTCCAAGTGATGCAAATCCGGTTATGTCGCAAAAATGGCTGATCGTGCATCCGTCTCCGATTTTGGAATCATGTGAGCAAACAGCGTTTACGTCCACGGCGACAAAATTGCCCAAAGTAACGTCCGTGGTAATCTTTGATCCGGGACACAAGACGACGTTTATGCCCATTTTGCTGGTTCTTCCTATGTATGCCGTCGGGTGTATGAGGTTGATAAAGTTGGCACCGTCCTCAAGGAACTTTCTGCCGATCGCTAATTTTGTTTTCGGGTCGCCGATCGCGCATAGATAGACATACGCATCGCTTATTGTATGGTCTTTTATGGTGTCAACCACTTGATATTCATAGGAATAGTGATCGAGCGCTTTCAGGTTGTCGTCTAGAAATCCTCCGATTTCCCAGTCGGCCTGACCTGCTTCCTGAATGTCTCTTGCATATTCGAGAACTTCCCTGCCGAAGCCTCCCGCTCCGATGATCAGCAATTTTTTCATTTTACACCTCTGATTTTTTGATATGGTCTATAAACGATTCCATCGTCGCATGGTTCTCTGCGGTAACATCTTCCCGTTTGAAGACTTTGCCAATTGTAACGAAGAAAATCTTCACATCCTGTACAAAACGCACGTTGTCTACATATTGTATGTCAAACGCAAAGCGTTCATCCCATGTCGCGGCGTTTCTGCCATTGATTTGCGCCAGCCCTGTCAGGCCGGGCTTTACTTCATGCCTGCGTTTTTGACATTCATTATAATATGGTAAGTACTGCACGAGCAACGGCCTTGGCCCTACGATGCTCATGTCTCCTTTTAGAATATTATACAATTCCGGCAATTCGTCAAGGCTTGAACTTCTGAGAAATTGGCCGAATTTCGTAAGGCGTGCTTCGTCCGGCAAAAGTTCGCCGTTTTCGTCCCGTGCGTCTGTCATCGTTCTGAATTTGCGCATTGTGAATATCTTTTCATCTTTCCCCGGACGCTGTTGCTTGAACAGCACAGGGCTGCCCAATTTCACTCTGATCAGGATCGCCGTAACCAGAATGAGCGGCGCAAGAACAATGAGCGCAATCAACGAAAGCAATATATCTATGAACCTTTTGAAGAATTTTTTATACATGATCCAATATCCTTATCATCTCAATCGCCTTTACGATCCACGCCAAAGCACCATCGAAACGATACCCGGTGAAGCCTGCTGTGTTTAGAATATCTGCAATCTCATCTTTTGTGATGGACAAATCGAGCAATCGAGCCATAGGAACGCCATCCGTCGCCATCTCTTTGACATAATCCCAATACGTTCCGGCGTAGCCAAAGGTGGTGGCGTATTGGATTGGATGATTTACCGCTTCGCGTACCATTTCTTCCGTATCCTCATAAAACAGGCTTCTGCCATTGTCATAAAGCGGATAAAAGGATTCACCCGTCGCTGTCATTTTAATGGCAATGTTGGACAAATGGCGATCGTCCTGCCGCGTGATAAAGTCCAGCAAAATCATACGCGCGATGTCATCGCGATATTGCGGCCGGACAGAAATCAAGTTCTGATATTCGTTATCTGAACGCGCACCCTCAAACAGGCGGCGAAAGTGTACAATGTATTCCTTTGAAAAGTCATATCGAAATGCTGAAAACACCGTGTCTTTATCCACACGATACGCCGGACAACAGGGGATTCCGAGCCTTTCTGCCAGCAGATACACCGCCACCTCAGATTCCACATCCGTCGTCAGCGGACTGATTCGCTGCTTATAGATACCATACCGTCCCTCGTATACGCCGTAACGTTTGATGTTATAGCCCTCCGGCGTGTCAAGCGAGTCTCCCACGAGGTCAATGCACTGATGAAACACCGAATCAAACACAGCGGTCATGGTGGCTTCCAGTGTTTCGTCTTTGCTGTGTGCAATCCACAGCAAGTCTTTTGGATGAATGCCTCGTGTGATTTCGGCAATCTGTAACACGTCATAATGCGATAAACCACAACGGAACAAAATGCGTTCGATATCCCGCCGATCACGGTTGACCAGCCGCTCTGATAAAAACTCGTGGAATTGCTCCTGCGTCCACTTGTCTGCGCCGTTGGTGTAAAGCGCGACAACTTCGTTATAGCGCGAAGAAGTGAATGTCACAGTGTTTGTGCCATCGATCACGCCAATTACGTCATTGTCCCACTTGAGGTATCGTGCGGAATGGTCTTGTTTCATCCGCCCATCAACGGGCTTTGGCACATCAACGGGGATTTGATAATTACGTCCACGCTGCACCACACCAGGGATTTTTCCCTGCGCGCAAAGCAAGCGCACACGGCGATCTGAAATTCCCCATTGTGCTGCCGCTTGTTTCGTTGTGATGTAATCCATAGCCGTTATCCCCTTGCTTTTAATGTTACCACCAGAATAACGCGCAATCGGAATAATGTCAAGCGCATTGTTCCGATGCCTGTCTATGTTACGCTCTTGTCTAAAAGTAGTTAAAAAAGAAAATCACGAAAAACCAGCGCCAAGAAATTATTGTCATAAAGGCTTCTGGCAAAGAATGAGGAATCAAGCCATCCGGCTATGGTATCCACAAAGTTCGAATCGAAAAGACCCATCAGAGGAATCATCAGCGCAAGCAATACAAAGACAAGGAAAACGCCTTTAACAAACCCGAAGACCAGACCAAAAACCCCGTCGATTGCGCCCCGGACGCCCTCTGCATTCTGTTTGGAAAAAGCCAAGACAATCAAAAAGATGACAAACTTTACTGCAAACAAGACAATCAAAAAGCTGACGATGGTAAACACAAGATCGGACAAGGCCGTGCTTGCAGCATCCGTCGCTTGCCTGATCAAAGAATCGACTGTATCTTGCAACATTCTTGGAAAGTCAGATGATAAATTGCCACTGCCGGAAGCGCCTGTAAATCGCTCCGACAAAGCGCTATGTACCACATCGTAAAGCCCGGTATTGGAAATCAAAAAACCCTTCATCCTCGGTGTCCATACAAACGCGCAAATGATCGCTACGATCCAGCCAAGCGTATGAAAAAACGTCCATACAAACCCGGCACGATACCCGGACACCATCGATAATATTAATATAACTGCAACCAAAATATCAAGAATCATAACCCAAACCCATACAATCCAAATGGCCTGTCGTCAGGCGAGAAAATAACTCGCCTGTAGAATACGAACCCTAAAACTTTCATATATATAATACAGGCAATCTGTTCAAAAATCAAGGAGGAGCTTTATGGGATATGATAAATACGCGGCACATTTCGTTATGCTGGAAGGACAAAGCACCATTTTTGCGCTGCGCGATGCATTGCCCGTAAAAGGGCACATTAAAATAGAAACCGGTAATGGCAAAGGAGCCATGCGGGTCGTTGTTCAAAATATGCAGTATTACGAAAAGGGGCCGTACATCTATAAACTGATTTTGTTCGGTAAGAAGAAAGAGCGGACGATCCATAAAATTATGGGAACCGTAAACATAAACAAGCAAGGAAGCGGAGAAACCTATCTGAGATTTAACCCACTCGACATCGATGGAAAAGGCAACCCAATTTCTGCTTACAATGCCGCAATCATCGTTGCAGTTTCTCTAAAAAACGAAAAGGAGTCACTACACCCGATCCTAAAGGGCGAAATCATTACGCAAGACCCGGAGACAGACGTAACAGAAGAAGCACTTGAAGTCGAAACAGAAAATTTCGCGCAATTCGCGCAAGAAGAAAGCTTCACGAAGCAAGAGCCCATCGCACAACCGAAGAGGGTTTTTAGCGATTTCTACAACAAATTTTTAATCGATTCCTGCGATCGATGTGTTCGAATGTCACGATATTACGACGATATCACACCGTTTAAAACAGACTTGACCAGAGCCCGGTGGAAAAAAATCGTCAATGTGGGGAATCTGCCGATCGTATCGCCGGGCGCGTATTACTTTGCAACGAAATACAGGCACTACATTTTCGGGATCACAGAGAAACGGTGTTATCTCGGAATCCCGGGCAGGATGATGAAAGAAGAGCAACCTGACGGCGGGGAATCAGGATTCGTATACTGGCAGCCGATCGTAGGCGCAAGCCATTCCGACGATGCTTACGGATATTGGATTGCAGCCATCAATATGGAAAACGGAGACATTGAAGAAGTGTAACAACGGGTTCATTCATGCCCTCTTGTTCTGCGAAAAAATTCCGCTGCCGTTGCATCAGAAGATTGCGCAATGCGATAAAATGTGATACTATGTTTGGATGTACGATGAAATGATGTCAGAGGCACTTGCGGAAGCTCGCAAAGCCGAAAGCCTCGGAGAAGTTCCCGTCGGAGCAGTCATCGAAAAAGACGGCGTAATCATCGGCAGGGGGCATAACTTAACAGAAACACTGAAAGACCCTACAGCCCACGCCGAGATGATCGCAATCCGAAACGCAGCCAAAGAACTGGGCGGCTGGAGGTTATTGGGATGCAATCTTTATGTAACCTGTGAACCTTGCGCAATGTGTGCCGGTGCCATCGTGTTGGCCAGAATCAAAAAGGCCTATATCGGCACAATGGATCCAAAATCGGGCGCATGCGGTTCTGTTTTTAATATCATACAAGAACAACGATTAAACCACTATGTAGAAATTGAAGCCGGCATCATGCAGCAAGAATGCGAACGCACGATGAAGGACTTTTTTAAGAAACGAAGGAAAAAAAACACGGAGGAATTTCATACATGAGAAGACTTGGCCTTGTCGCCGTTACACTTATGCTGACACTCATTGTTCAGACAGCGGCGGTATTTGCAGTAAATTTACAAATTGTTGACAGCCACCCGAGAGACGGTGCTACGGGTGTTCACCCGATAAACGCCGGGATAAAAGTATATTTTGACCGAGACGTATCCAGCGCAAGAGAAATCGCATCAAATGCCTATCAATTCGTGATCACAAATCCGGACGGTGAACGGCCTCCCGTTCGAGTCCTTTACGACCCAAACAACCCGGAGATGGTTCTGGTTGTCCTAATGGAGGAACTATCGCAGGATACGGAGTATACGCTCACGATATCGGGCGACTTTCGGACTACGCAAGGAAATTTCCTTGGCGATGACTATGTCATAAGATTCACGACAAGAGACATGCAAAGAGATATGAACATCAGCATCGCGATGATGCTTGTATTCTTGGTTGTCATTATGTTTGTCACCTCGAGGCAAGCGAAGCACAAGGCACAAAAAGAAGCCGAAGAAAAAGCAGGCGGAAAAGTCAATCCATATAAGGTTTCAAAGCAAACCGGAAAATCGGTTACTGACATCGTTGCAAAAGCTGAAAAACAAAAGAGAAAAAGAGAAGAAGCGGAAGCCAAGCTAAAAGCAGGATACGCCGATCAAGACGACGATGACGACGACGAATTTGAAGAAGACAACGACAACCATCAAGTGCAGGGGCCAAGACCCATCTCTGCATTCAGCACATACAGATCCGGTAAAAAAGCAAAAGCGGAAGCGGCGGCCAAGAAGAAAGCGCAAGCCGGAACAACCCACCCAAAAAAGCAATCCGGAAAAGCAAAAAATAAAAATAAGAAAAAGTAGGGGGCAACTGTCCCCCTTTTTTTACAATGGAGGCACAATGAAGCGGCTCAATGTAAAAGCGTACGCAAAAATAAATCTGGCAATCGATGTTCTCGGAAAGCTGCCGTCGGGATACCACGAGGTGGCAATGGTGATGCAGCAAATCGAGCTTCACGACAAAGTTTGCGTCAAGTGGATGCCGAACAAGCAACAACACACAGAAGAAGCCGACATTATCATCGATCTGAACAGCAACAAAAATTTTCTTCCAAAGGATGAGCGCAACCTTGCGTATCAAGCGGCACAGCTGATCATAGACCGCTTTGACATCGGTCAAAAGCTTGGCTCAGGGCAACTGCGGATCGATATCAAAAAACAAATCCCTGTCGGGGCAGGCCTTGGCGGCGGCAGCGCCGATTGCGCAGCGGTTCTCCATGCGCTCTCAAAAATTTGGAACCTGAACCTCAGCACACAGGAGCTTTGCGATTTAGGTGCCTTACTTGGAGCGGATGTCCCGTTTTGCATCATGGGACAAGCAGGGCAAACGGCCGCTCTTGCAGAAGGGACAGGAACAAAGCTAACGCCAATACGCGGAATAGACAGTTGGCTCGTTTTGGCAAAGCCTCCGATAAGCGTTTCAACAGCGGCGGTATACAAAGGGTTTGGCCTACTTGAAGACAAAAATTTTGAAAGACCGGACATCAAACAGCTCGTATCTGCCATGGATGAAAAAAACTTTGCGATGGCTACAAAAAACATCATCAATATGCTTGAAAATTTCACACGAAACGCGTATGCGGATGTCATGCTTGCAAAAAACACGCTCATCGCTGAAACATCACCCGCAAAAGCCGTTATGAGCGGAAGTGGGCCAACCATCATCGGATTTTATGAAAATAAGGAAAAGGCTGAAATTGCATACAGCAAAATGGCTCCATTATATAAAGAAACATTTTTAACCAAAACAATGGATTGCTCTATTGAGTGAAAGCTGCTACAATATACCAAAATTCTAAATTCGAGAGGAAAACTTTATGTTGAATTTTGAAATACAAAACTACAAGTCGCGTAGGGAAATGGTTTATGAAGAAATAAAGAAAAAGATACTGACAGGACGAATCCTCCCGGGGACACGGCTTATGGAAATTGAACTTGCTGATACGCTGGGTGTCAGCAGGACACCAATCAGAGAAGCCATCCGAAAGCTGGAAAAGGAAGGACTTGTCACAATTGAACCCAGAAAGGGCGCGTACGCTTCGCAGGTTTCAACAGAAGACATGGTGGCCATTCTGGAAGTCAGGCAAAACATGGAAGGCCTTGCGGCCTATTTTGCAGCATCGCGCATCAGCAGCGGAGAGCTGGAAAATCTGAAAGACGCTTTCGAAAGATACAATCAGGCAGTAAAAGAAAACAACACCAAGGATATGATCAAATACGATACCGCATTTCATCGAACCATCGTAGAGGCCAGTCATAACAAAATACTTGTGCAGATCATCGATCAACTGCAAGAATTGGTGCTGAGGTTTCGATACATCTATTACGATGACTTGAAAAGAGCGGAAAAAATCCCGAAAGAGCATGGCAACATCGTCGATGCCATCATCAAAGGCAACGGAGAAGCCGCAAGAACCGCGGCCGACGCCCACATTGATCAGATGAGAGAGCTGGTTATAAAAGAAAACGTCTCGGCAATCAGTCCTCAAAAAACCCATCTAGGCTTACGAACGCCGTTTGAGTGATTGGAGATTTATTCATGATGAATCAGAAAAGAATGTGGCTATTTGCGGCGATCATGACCCTGGTCGTGACACTGGGTTCCATTGCGTACATCTATAGTCTGGCGTATACATTGACAAACGATATGGGGCTTATGTTCTTCATTTTTCTGGTGGGCGCAGTCGTGATCCGATATTTTTTAAAGAGATATTTCGATGCTCCGAGTCGTTAAAAGCATTAGGCCGTGTAGGCGATTCGAAAATCCATTGAGAAAGAATGTAACAAAAAAATGAGCAAACGACAAAGTATTCGAAAAGCAATCATCATTGGAATGTTTTTTACATTTCCCATCACAATTGCATGGATGTCACCGGCCATGCCGATTATTTATGGGTTTCATGGAATTGTCGTGGGTGCAACCATTATGTTCTTGGTACACTTTTTCATTGCGCTGTTTCTGGGCAGAGCTTTTTGTGGGTTTGCGTGTCCGGGTGGTGGCTTGGGCGAGTGTTTGATGCGCATCAACGATAAAGGGCTAAAAAACACCAAGCTTAGATTCATTAAATATATCATTTGGGCGCTTTTGGTCATTGCAACGATCGTTTCTTTTATATGGGCGGGCGGTATACGTGAAGTCGATTTTTTCGCAGGGCTTGAAGATGGATGGATCTTTTTGCTTGCGCCTTATCGCTATGTGATTTACTTTGGTGTTCTTTTGGGCATGCTCGCCGCTCAGTTGCTGCTGGGTAAGCGTAGTTTTTGCCAATGTGGCTGCTGGGTCGCACCATTCATGATCATAGGGACAAAGGTGTCCGATTGGCTTAAATTGCCGAGGCTTCGTTTAAAAACAAATGCGGGCAGCTGTATCGGTTGTAAGCAATGCTCGAAAAAATGTCCCATGAGCCTTGATGTTCAGGCCATGGTTGAAGCCGAAAATATGAAAAATGCTGAATGCATATTGTGTGGAGAATGCGTTGACGTTTGTCCTAAAAAATCGATTTCTTATGCTTTCAAAAACAATTCATAGCGAACACTGAGGAAAAACGCCATCAAAAATGGTTCTCTTTTTGATATGAAAATGTATGCGATTATAAAAGAGTGATACAAATGTTTAATATTGGACTATTGGTTATTTTATTTTTTTCTTTCATTGCTCTGTCGGCGGTATCGGCTGTTGCCCTATTGGCGGTTGCCATACCGATGAGGCGAGGCTTGGAATATTTATTTGTCAAAAGATTTCCTTGGCGAAGAAACGCTTATATTGTTACCCTGTCTACGCTGATTTTGACTGCCGCCGGAACCTATGTGGCGCGCCTCTTCATCGTAGTCGGCGAACGACTGAGACGCGCCAGCCATAATCCATTCCCCGGCGACATTGAGCTTCTGTTTATAACAACATTGGTGAACACCTTGTTTATTCTAATCGCCATTGGTGTGGCTGTTTTCAGGCTTCGCAAAATTGTTGGTGCCACCGATGAATTAAATCCAAGAAATAGCTTTAATGTTATAAGCGTACTTGCCGTATTGTCTCTTTTCAATTTTGTTCAGACGATGTTGACGGCAAACAATCTGATCGGTTAAGCGGAAGAGCTATGAACAGGCAAACCAAAGGGGCGTATATCGCCCCTTTTTCGCTCCAGCCTCTTACTCTGTCTCATGACAATCACAGCCGCATGGACACGGCTCGCCGGGTTTGCATTTGCAATCATCGCCGCATTTACAATTGGGGCATTTGCAATGTGGATTTGTGCAACTTCCGTCTTGTATCATTTCTCGCCACCTCCTTTCCAAACTGCCACAGCCATCGGAAAATTTCCGGGGATTTGTATCATTTCACAGTTTTCAAACCCAATCTTCGGCAGAAAATCCGCATAACTGTCCGCATCAAATTCAAGTTTGGGTGCAAAGCCAAAAAGTTTGTAAAAACGCACATCCAGCTTTGCTTTGCCGCGTAAATCTTTGGTAAAGCACATCGGCAGAATCACCATATCTTTTGCCACGCGCCGAAGTTCTGCCGCTGCTTTCTCCGGCTCATCCAGCAAATGAAGTACCTGTCCGGCGATGGCCACGTCAAAAGAATGATCCTGTTTGTCTATGTCCAAAATATTCAAATTTGCAAAATGTATGTTGGCTACGCCGCGCTTTTTCGCTTTCTTTCGCGCGACCGAAAGCATTCTTTCGGATACATCCGTGCAAAGTACGGATTCAACTTTGCCTGCTATCGCAAGGCCAATCGCTGCTGTCCCCGCTGCCATTTCCAACACCGACGTGTTTGTCGGCACAATTTCTCGCACGGTTTCTAACATTTGAGCGTACGTTTTGCCGTTTGACTTTTCAGCAAAGTCATAAAACGGTGCGCAAAAATCCCAAAAAGTCATGTTGTACCCTCCCTATCTTGACATTGTTTATCTGCTATAATACTATAATAAATACAACGACAAATAATCACAAGTACGCACTTTAATGTGTGATAGTACCCAAAAAGGAACTATGGTGAATCAGATGAATGCAGATTGCAATAAAACCAATTGCCCTGTTGTGGCAACCCTTGATATCATCGGTGGAAAATACAAGGCGCTTATTTTGTGGCATTTGGTTGATGGCACGCGACGTTTTGGTGAGCTTCGCAAACTGATTCCGCAAGCAACACAAAAAATGCTTACGCAGCAACTGCGTGAACTTGAAGAAGACAACTTGGTGATCCGAACGGTCTATCCCGTTGTGCCGCCTAAAGTTGAGTATCAGCTCTCCGATTTAGGAAAAAGCATAAAGCCAATCTTGGATGCGATGCGTCATTGGGGAACGGATTATATGAAAAGCAACGGAATTGACGCAAATTGTTTTATGATTGACGAAATACAAAAATAGAGGTTGAGATCATGAATGTCGTGTACAAGGATACGAAAAAGTTTGAGGCCAAGGATTTACAAGCGTTGTTTTTGTCTGTTGAATGGTCGTCAGGACATTATCCTGAGAAATTAGTTGTTGCAATGGAAAACTCCGGCTCGGTGTTTACAGCTTGGGATGGTGATAAGCTCATAGGACTAATCAATGCTTTAGATGATGGCATTATGACTGCGTACGTGCATTATCTGCTTGTCGATCCCAAATATCACGGTCACGGCATTGGGAAAGAGCTATTGCGGCGCATCACCGATACGTACAAAGATTATTTGCGCATCCTGCTCATTTCATACAACGATGAAGTTGGATTTTATGAAAACTGTGGGTTCTCAATTGGCAAGGGAGATGGCGTGCCTATGTCCATCACCTCATTATGGACATAATCCGTAATGTATGCAATCATAAAAGAGTAATGCAGATGTTTGATGTTTCAACTACAATATGATAAAATTCCAAACAGAAAATGTTTTTATAATTTTGCTTTTTTGCGAATCAGAGAGGAGGGCTCCGCATGAACTATACACTGATGCACAAAAATATTCCGGTTGTCGATTTATTGATCGCTGAAGATAGTGGGTTTATTGAGAAAATAGGATTTGTTCATAGCATAACACGGCTACCGATTGGAACAACCGGATTGTCAAAGCGTGAGCAAGGCATCCCGGAACGAGCAAGATTAAATGATTGGTGGCAAGGACGCTCCATTCCGGCTAGTCGTGAAAATATTCAATCTGCACTATACCGGATGCGCCTTTTGTCGCCAATAACGCTTTTATCCAAATGCTTTGGACTTAGCCTATCCGATCAATATTGGATACGTCCCTTAGACTTGGAATTGGAGTGGGCAAACGTTAATTTTTTTCAAAATGACTTTTCAAATGATGTTGGCGAAATCTTGTTTGGTCATGAACCAAAAGATGCCGAACACATCAACCTTATGTCGCCGGACAACACCTCGGACGGGTGGCTCAAAAAAAAGTGGATTATTTCAGAGGGCACAAGATTCCTCATGAAAGGTGGTAGCGGACCATATCAGCAAGAACCACTGAACGAACGAATTGCCTATGCGGTGATGAGTCGGCTGAATATACCACATGTACCGTATACGTTAACTTTTCAAGACGAATTGCCATATAGCCTTTGCCAAACTTTTATTACACCAGATACCGAGCTTGTACCTGCTTGGCGTGTTATACAGACGCTGGTGAAAGACAACAAAGATTCAGATTTCGCACACCTGCTTCGCTGTTGCGATCAATTGGGCATCTCCAACGTGCAAGCTTCCTTAAATAAAATGCTTGTATTGGATTATCTTATTGCTAACACAGATCGGCATTACAACAATTTTGGCTTTGTGCGTAATGTTGAAACGTTGGAGTGGCATGGACTCGCCCCTATCTATGATAGCGGCACATCAATGTGGCATAGCACACAATTTGTGGGACGTTCCGCAGAGAGCAAGCCGTTCAAGAAGACGCACTTGGAACAGATTGCGTTGGTGCAAGAGTTCAGTTGGTTCGATGTGAAAAAACTCGATGGCATCCGTGAGGAATGCGCTGATATTTTTGCACAGTCACCGCTTATCTCAAAAGAGCGGCGTATGACGTTGCTTGACGCTCTTGATGAGAACATAGGAAGACTTGGGAAACGGATTAAATAAAGGAGATATTTTTATCTATGAAAAAGATTTTTACAGTACTATTGATTTTACTCGTCCTGTTTGCTTTGGCTGCATGTGGCGGCAACGGCGAACAAGTTCCCGCAGATCAAGCCGTGTTTCAGAGCTTGTCCGGAACTTGGGATTGGCCTGATGGTGCAGGCAATCCTGTATTCATTTATCCGGATGGCACATGGGAACACTCGTCGGGCGATGTGGGTGTGTATGGCAATATAAGCGTGACGGAATCCGGTGAAAATTTTTCATTGGTATTTGTCGTTACACACGCAGAGGGTCCGGGTGCATACGGCTCACCGGGGATTCCTCCCGGTTATGGTGTGCGTTACGGTGATATATGGTGGGATGGCATGATCTACTCGCCTGCTACAGACGAGCTGAGCTTCGAAGCTTGGGATGGCTCAATGCTATTGATGGAGAGACAAGAATGAAGCGTTTACTCTTGGCGGTTGTTATGATCGTTGTTGCTCCGATTTTTTTGTTTCAGACGATTTTGGCTTTGCAGCCCTTTCCTTGCGAAACGGTTGAATGTCCACCTACAGTGATGATGTCCGGCAACCGGCTTGAATTTGACGTGCCGCCGTTTATTGAAGAGGATATTATTTTTGTGCCGTTGCGGGGGTTTTTTGAAAACATACAAAGGATTTACCCAAGCGTGGAGGCTCGGAATATTATTTGGGACGGCGAAACACAAACGGTTACAATTGAGTTGTATGATTGGTTCGATCTTCCCCCTGCACTTTTTGAAACAGTAACAGTAACTCTGGGAAGCGATACGTTCAGCATAGATGGCAATACGCTTCGTGGAAGTATATCTCATAACCGGCTTCAAACAGATGCTTTTGAATTAGAAGCACCGCCAAGAATGGTCAATAGTCGTGTGTTCGTACCGTTGAGTTTTTTCCTTGACTACTTCGGTTTTGCTGTTGATTATGACTGCTGTTTTCGTATTTTTGATATAACAAGGAAAGCCGACACAGACAATATCCCTTATGCACGTTTGATCAATGAAATTCGTTTTCGACAATAAGCGGTAGCAAACAAATTTTATATTTTAAGGAGGCAACCCCATGCAAAAGAAAGCGCTGGTAATCATAGATATTCAAAATGATATAACAAAGAATTACAAGGAAATAATTGATAATATAAACAGGTCAATCGATTGGGCAGTTGGTAACGATATTGATGTTGTTTATATTAGGCATGAAAATTTGTCTGCCGGCACGAGGACTTTTAAGCCCAATACTCGCGGAGCAGAATTCGTACCGGATTTGAAAATGGTATCAGATAATATTTTTACGAAGAGCAAAGGAAACGCATTAACGAGCGAGGAGTTCGCAGCTTTTATTCGTAAAAATGAAATCAGTGAGTTCTACCTGACAGGAGCAGATGCCACTGCTTGTGTTAAATCAACCTGTTTTAACTTAACGAAGGTGGGTTATAAGGTTACCGTCTTATCTGATTGCATAACCAGTTATGACAAACGAAAAATAGACGAAATGCTGCACTATTACGAAAGTAAAGGTAGTAAAGTAATTGGTTTGAATGACCTGATCGGAAATGAATTTGCGGCATTATAAGCATTAAGCCGTGTAGACGGTTCGACAATCAGTAACGAACAAATTCTAAACATCGAGGCTAAGTGGATGAACAAACAAAAGAAAAAAGCAAAAGTCACATTAATCACTTTACTACCTTACATTATAGGTGCGGTAATCGGTTTATTGATCGTTTTTATACGTAGACATTTTTACGAAACAGAGGCAGCCGCAAGTGGCGCTTCATTTGCTCTGGATATGTTTGCTTTGTTCGCGATATTTTTATCAATCGTACTGGGTTTTATACTACATATCGTTTTACATGAGACCGGTCATTTGATTGCCGGATATTTGAGTGGGTATAAGTTTGTTTCTTTCAGTGTTGGCAGCATAATCATTATCAAACAAAATGGCAAGTTGAAGATAAAGCGGTTCGCGATCGCCGGAGCAGCCGGACAATGCCTGATGGCTCCACCGGAACCCATTGGTAATACGTATCCGTTCACTTTGTATTACCTCGGCGGTGGACTGATGAATCTTATGACAAGTGGGCTTTTATTTACACTATATTTATTCTTATGGGATGTTTTTCCTTATGCAGGATATATTTTTATTCCGGCTTTCGGGGTGGGCCTAATAATAGGGTTGATGAATCTGCTTCCTTTACAAATCGGCGGTCTTGTCACAGACGGACGTATTGTTGTTTCCCTGAAGAGAAATGAACAGGATTGGCAAGCTCATTGGCTTTTGTTAACAGCAAATGCGCGTATTACTTCGGGAGAGCGGGTTAAAAACTTACCAGAGGAGTGGTTCAATTTTTCGGAGAGCTACGATTTTAATGATGTTATTTTGGCGAATCTTGCAACGATTGGAGTATCTCGTTTCATTGACGCTCATAATTTTTGTGCAGCTAAGAAACTGGCTGTAGAAATCCTTAGCAAGGGCGACCAAGTCATTGAACTGCTTAAAAATGAAACCCGTTGTGAGCTGTTGTTTCTTGAAATAGTAGGAGAACCCTCACAGGCGCGGAAAGATGAAATAGAACGCCTTTTTACGCCTGCACTGGAGAAGTATATTAAAGCCAGCAAAACACATCTATCCAAACATAGACTCATGTACGCTTATGAAAAGCTTGTCTTATTTGATGATGAAAAATCGAAAAAGACGCTTGCAGTCTTCAATAAAGTATGTCTCGTCTATCCTTACACCGGCGACCGTGAAAGTGAACAGGAGTTGATAAGCATTATTGACAATTTAGCTATAGAGCGTTGCAACGAGCGCGATATTACAGCATAAGCATTCGGCCGTGAGTGAACAAATTTTATCTAATCCGTAGGAGCGAATATGATCACACAAAAGCACTTTCAAGATTTTTGGAAAAGTAATTATGGAAATATGCCCCCTCTTGCTCACATATTGAGAGAGGGACTTTTTGCGGATAAGTGGTTTCGGATTCACAGCTTGCCGGATTCAAAGCGGTATGCTGATAATGATGATGAAATGCAAATTATACTCAATAGACAAAATACTCTCATTACTGATTTAATCGGTGACGGTCAAGAATATTTGTTGTTGCTTTATGCGATAACTGAAAATCCTACATCGACACGTTTCAATCAGATTTCTAATTGTATTCAAGTAGATAATATTAAACTGGAGGATGTCGTCCCCGATTATTATGAGGGTGAAACATATTTTGTTTCAGGCTTTGTCAACAAAGTATGGGAATTTGGCAGTGTTGATATTTTTTTAGAAAAAGTTGCAAATGACGAAAGAGTAGTTAGCATTAATGCTTGTGAGTGTGATTTATACCGCATATTGATTATAGACATCAAGCGAAACAGAATTATTGCTCCTTATGATGGGGGAGTTGATATTTTTTTGAATACGCAATGCGAGAGGGATTCTTTCAAGTTGAAATATAAGGATTGGCTTTCATCTCATGAGCATGGATTATAAGCATTAAGCCGTGTAGGTGATTTGGCAATCCGTAGCGAACAAATTTTGTATTGGCGAGGTGTGTTTAATGGATAAAAATATTGAATTATATAAGAAATTCATGGAAGGCTTGCTTGAAAACAGAACTGATTTGTATGCACAAAATCTTAGGACAGGAAAGCGAGTTTTTCCTGCCGTTGACGAGGAGAGAATGCGAGATTTTTGTAATTCTCTAAGCGGTGAAAGCAAAATAATCTTAGCCGATATAATACAACAGACCCGAGATAGTGCTATATTTGATGTGTTAGAATATCTTGATGAAAGTATCTATCTTCACGAATTGAAAATAACTCAAAATGGCGTTGAATTTCCAAATGATTTTTGGGGCGGCGATTTTCATTGCGACTGGGCGGGATTATGTCAGGGTGATATGTGGGGAGAAGATAGAAAATAAGCACTCAGCCGTGTAGGTGGTTCGAGACCAGTAGTGAACAATTTTTATATTTTGAACGGAAGTGAAGCCAATGATAATTCGCCAAGAAAGGCCATCTGATTATGAGGCGGTATACCAACTTGTAAAAACATCTTTCTCGACTGTTTATACCGATGGAGAAGAACCGGATGAACAGGACTACTTAAATGAACTTCGTAAGAAAGATGTCTTTATACCCGAGTTATCATTCGTTGCTGAGCATAATGATGGCACAATCATTGGCCAAGTCGTTTTATACAAAACCATAGTCACCACGCCACAAGGCGATTTTACTGAACTATTACTTTCGCCCATTTGTGTGCATCCCGATTTTTTCCGCCGTGGAATAGCCCGTGCTATGGTAGAG
>Ga0123355_10007671_pt1 | contig 16206 bp, 8 predicted proteins | sample TergutEmb28metaG_3_FD_89872 | JGI IMG/M metagenome (GOLD analysis project Ga0123355, IMG submission 89872) | Embiratermes neotenicus P1 segment gut microbial communities from Petit-Saut dam, French Guiana - Emb289 P1 | ecosystem: Host-associated > Arthropoda: Insects > Digestive system > Gut ...
ACCAATCAGTTTATGCTGTAAGTGGCACAAGTCGCTGTTTGTTCTCAGATAAATACAAAACACATAAATACAGTGTGGGCAGAGCGTACAGTTGTTGAATGTTAAACTGTTGGTGCAGCACGTAACCTGTACGCTTTAAAAGGTTAAAATCGCTGATTTATCTGCATTTTTTTTTTTTCCTGTGGCACAGCGGCCCAACGCGGGCCAAGGCCTCCTCATTCTTGAGGTTTCTAGATCACACACAATGAGCAGCACAGTTGGTAGGACTCCTCTGGACGAGTAATCAGCCCGTCGCAGAGACCTCTACCTCACAACACACAACACTCGCAACAAATATCCATGCCCCCGGTGGGATTCGAACCCACAATCTCAGCAGGCGAGTGGCCGCAGATCTACGCCTTTGACCGCGCGGCCACTGGGACCGGCGATTTATCTGTATAGAGTATGTGAATTCGACTGCTGTCGAAACATGATGTTGCGCGGCGAGTTTATGTACTGTTTGGCTGCAGAACCTAAAATTATAGTCTCCTTGTTGACGTTATGGAGGCATATAGGGGGAGTAGAGGTACAGTTCCACGCATTTCTGACCTCGGCGGAGATGGGTGACTAACTTCACGCCCCGGTCGCTTTACCCCGAGAAAGGAACGCCTGTACCAATTGGGCAGGAGGCTGGGTGGGTTCCAGAGTAGGCCTCGACGTTTTGGAGAAGATACAAATTTCTGACATGTAAATAGAATGCCTCGAAATAGATTACCCAGAGTAATGACACACAAGTCCCCAACTGGCAGAAGGAATCATGGTAGACCTTTGAAGATGCTTCTGGTTACGTGAGACCGGAACAGGTCAACAAGTGACCCGACTCCATGACAGATATATGTTGATGACAAATTTCTGGTCCATAAAGTCATTCGAAGACTGAAACGTCCGGCCCTAGTCTAGTCCCTGTACCGTGCTGGCACCGTGTGAAGCTTGTAAAGATCGACCGCGATGCGGAATAAGGGAATTGCAAGAGATGTGGGAAGAAGTGGTAGCCACGAATCCGCCCTGTCACTTGCCCGAAGAAAAGACGGTAAACAACAGTGTTTTAATCGAGATAGCTGGTGTTTCAGCGGACACGCGTTCTGGGGATTTCATAATGCGAAACAAGAGTTATAAGTCCTTCTTATTAAATAAAGATTCAGGAAGTAGAATGTCGTTTGAAAGTACCGTTTCGACACTCGCCAGAAAATTCAGTGCAAATACTATAATCGCCTGTCTATGTGTTAGCCAGCCTGCTTGTGTACAGATCTATAGCATTACCACTATACCAACCTGCTGAGTTGCGAATAGTTAATCATTAGTTCCAAACCCAGTCCCAACTGTGTCAAGAGTTCCTGAATAGCGTGTGCGGTTTACACGGACATGGCATAGGTCTATCTGTCACTATGATCACTGGTTCTATTCCCTGTCGATTCATGAACGTGCCTCTGCTGATTTATATTCTACTGCAATATTGAAGGTTCTCCAAATTATCGTTTACCGAAGTTGCGCCTGAATGACTTCGGAACAACCAGGTGATTTAACGGCGAAAGGGTCAGCAGAAGATGAATTAGTCTTAAATGTATAACGTCCTTTTTAGTCGTTTCAACACTTTTAGACGGCGTAATCCGCTACTTTCTTATATTGATGACTTTCACGAACTTCAGGACGTACAATTTATCGAATGAAAAGTTTTAAACTCTTGTCGATTATTTCTAGGACTTGTCTGTAAAACAGAAAATTTACTCCGCCAATCCCATTAATACCGAATCACTGCCATGAGACAGGTGTTTGGTGGCTTCTCTTTCCTAGATTCGCGCCTGAATAGAGCCAAGTCCTACATCCTCATCACGCCTTCCGATGTTATTCCTACGTTACTTCCGCAGCCCAAAAGGTGCAGGTCTGAAACCTCCGCGAAACTAAATTATCTGCCTTGTTTATACCAGCAGGATTCATACAGACGATTTCTGATTTAGTTTGAAGGACTTGTCGAAATTGTAACTTAGCAAGAGCATTAACCGATAATCTTGGCTGTAAGCAAAATAAATTGCACAACTGTGACGTGGTTAGATAAAAATTGTTGTGTTTGCAACACTGCTGGTGCAAATATTTCTTGAAGCACTGCCAGCCCAAATAACCCAGAATTTTGCCATATACCTAAGCATGCTTGTAACGAATCTATGCTTACTTACTTACTCACTCCATGGAACAGAATTCCTCTTGAGAAACTAACAGGTTCTCAGCTAGTCAAGAAATTCCCCGCATTTTATGGAACCCGAAGGTTCATAACCGCGTACACAATAGCCCGCCACCTGTCTCTATCCTGAGCCAGATCAATCCAATCCATGCCCCCACCCCACGTCCTGAAGATTCATCTTAATATTTTACTCCCAACTACGCCTGGATCTTCCAAGTGGACTCTTTCCCTGAGGTTTTCTCACCAACATTCTGTATACGCCTCTCCTCTTCCCCGTAGTGCTACATGCCCCTCCCATCTCATTCTTCTCGATGTGATCACCCGAATAATATTGGGTGAGGAGTACAGATCATTAAGCTCCTCATTATGTAGTTTTCTCCACTCCCCTTTTACCTCATCCCGTTTAGGCCCAAATATTCTCCTCAGCACCCTATTGTTAAAACCCCTCAATCTACGTTCCTCCCTCATTGTGAGCGACCAAGTTTCATACCAAATCAAAACAACAGGGAAAAGTAAAGTTATCTATATCTTAACCTTTATTTGTATTGGTAGGTAGCAAACTGGAAGATGAATGATTCTACAGCGAATGATAGTAGGCATTCCCTGACTTCACTCTGATCTTAATTTCTTCCTGAGTAGAATTTTGATCCTTTAAGTTTATTCCTAAATATTTGAACTGTTCCACTCTTTCAAAGAAACTATTATCAGTCTTTATACTGTGACTTCGTCCTGCATTCTGATCTCGAGATATGACCATGTATTTAGTTTTATCAGCATTTACTTCTAGACCAATCTCCAACCAGCAACTACTAAAACTTCTGTGTTTTTCTTCATAATATGTACGCTTTCTCAAAATATATTAACATCATCAGCGTAAACCAGAAGCTGGTATGTACCATTTAATTTCAAGCCATCCTAGTTTACCTGAACCCTCCTAATGGCGTACTCTAAAACAAAGTTGAACAACAGTGTCGATAAAGCGTCTCCTTTTTTCAAACCATTCCTAATAGGAAACATGTCAGACAAATTCTTGCCTACCCGGACTCTACTATACGTTTCATTCAGACACATTTTTATTAGTCCTACCAGTTTCATGGTGATACCAAACTCAATTAGAATCTTATACAAGGTCTCCCTCGTAACTGAATCATAGGCTATCTTGAAGTCAGTAAATAGCTGAGGCACTGCTTCGTTGTATTCAGCGAATCTATGCTGTATGTATGATAACGGCCATCTTTTTACTTACTTACTCCATGGTGCAGAGTCCTTCTTGAGAAGCCAACTGGTTTGCAGCTAGTCAAGAAATTCCCCGCATTTCACGGAACCTGAAGGTTCATCACCGCACTCACAAGCGTCCGCCACCTGTCTCTATCCTGGGCCAGCCCAATCCAGTCCATATACACACATCCCACCTCCTGGAGATCCATACTAATATTATCCACCCATCTACGCCTAGGTCTCCCCAGTGGTCTCCTTCCCTCCGGTTTCCCCACCAAGACCCTATGCATCCCCCTCTCCTCACCCATACGCGCCACATGCCCAGCCCATCTCATTAACTGCCATCTTTTTACATTTCTTAATCTTTCTTGTGTTTAACTTGTTCGTTGCACTGTACAAAATAAACCTATTGGTGGCTGTGCTCTTTCTTCCCCGTTTTCTCTCCAAAAGTGATAATATCGATATTCGGGATGTACGATCCACTGACATTCTGAAGCGTGGTCCAGGGTTATGTACAGGAGAGAAAAGAACGCGCTTTCTTTGTTTATTGCAGATACCGATATGCCTGCTGACACGAGCTCGTAGTATTTGAACACTACAAATATTATACTGCATAGCGACATTTATATCGTTCTGGTGATCCTCTGATATATAATTCTAATAACTTCATGTTGATATTCCAATTTGAGTTTAACATAAATATTTACAGATCTCTGTATTCAAATTAAATCGAAGATTATGTCACCACTTACGATGGTGTCATTTGAATTTTTCTTTGACATAATCCTTCCGCCCGCACTATGGCCGGCCGTGGGGTCGACTTAGCCTCTAATAGAAGTGAGTACCAAGAATATTTTCTGTGGGGTAAATGCGGCCGGTGCGTAGGGCCAACAACCTTACCACCTTCATGTAGCGATCATCGAGAAAAAAGGGAACCTCAACCTCCTGGAACCCTGTATGCCTGTAACAGGCATGTACAGGGTTTGCTGTACCTCTTATGTCAGCACTAGTTATATTTGGATACAGCACATTACGCAGTTGTAACAGTTTATTTGCATAATAATATTAATAAAGTTTGAACATTCTTCTAATTGTAGAGTGACGCCACAATTTTAACATTGCATATCAACACAGATCGACTGCAAAATGCACTGTTTTTAGCATCTACATATGACTACTTACAAGATATGCTATATACCTCTAAGTTTGTAGCTGTCTGAAGTTGGCAGCATCTTGTGGCCGTAACATGTATTAGCAGTGAATAATAAGTACTGTGCGTAGAGTTGACAGTAAAAGTTTTTGTTTTTCGTTCTCATGCTGCTTCGGTTAATATCGATATGGAAAAATGTTTCAGATGATGAAGTTGCATACCTTAGTGCTATGAATGTTTTATTTTAGACAGTAATTCTTAAGCCTTTCTTCTTTCTTGTTTTTACAAAATGTCGAAGAGTTTTTTTCCATTACACTAATTTATTTGTTGAGAATAGGTCTATTTCGTGACATCGATTATTTAATAAAAATACTAACTTCAACGACTAAATAAAAGTCAACAGAGAAGTAGTATATCTGCAACAAATCAAAACATAATTTTAATCTATATGTATGTATGTATGTATGTATGTATGTATGTATGTATGCATTGTGAATTAAAAATCTAACAAGGAAGAAATGTCTAGGCAACAAAATATATAAGTAGGAATTTGACGTTCAGGTGACCGTGCATCGTGATAAATTCTTATAATAAAACCAACTAGATGCACTAACTTCTCAAATTCATTTTTGGAATAAAACTCTACATGTTTCGGACAGTTTCTCTGCCCATCTTCAGGAGTTTTTCACTGTACACACAGCAATGGTATATGTCATACAGTTTTGCTGACAGCTTGCGAGCAGGATCAGGACGGAACTGACCATCCTGATCCTGCTCGCAATTTCCGTCCTGATCCTGCTCGTAAGCTGTCAGCAAACCTGTGTGACATATACCATTGCTTTGTGCACAGTGAAAAACTCCTGAAGATGGACAGAGAAACTGTCCGAAACATGTGGAGTTTTATTCCAAAAATAAATTTGAGAAATCAGTGCATCCAGTTGGTTTTATTATAAGAATATATAAGTAGGGTTAAGACCGTCTATAATGTAATGCCCTTGTAAGCAATGAGATTTCATTCCAAGAAACGGGCACATGACACTTCGTATTTTATATTTATGCAGTTTAAATTTTACATTTTTATTCTTTTCAGATTAGCTTTAAGATGGCGAGTTACCGCCGAAAAATGTTGCTAGAGCAACCGACAAGTTACGTAGTATTTTGTTAATAATAAAAAGCTGAGTTGACGGCGTGTGAGTTCACTCTAGTAATTCGCTGTAATACAGGTCACGAGGGCCCAGAGGGGGAGTAGAGGTATAGCTCTACTCTTTCTTTAACCTTGGCGCTGGATAAGGATGGATATTCAACACCACGCCCTGGCCGCTTTACCCCCACGAAAGACCCGGTACCCATTGTATCGGAGGCTGCGTGGGCCCCAGGGCCAGTCTTGACAGGCGCGAAAAATCTTGCCTCCACCGGGATTCGATCCCCGGCCCGTGTAGCCAGTAGCAAGTCGTGACGGCGTGTAAGTATTGTTTATTATTGCGGAACAGTTTTATCTGTTCTTCGTGTGTGATAGTGGTAGCAGCACAGAACAAACTTAATTTTGCGCAACTGTGTTACAGACATCTATAATCTTATTTAGTTGGAATTCACTTAAGTTTAGTACGTTCAACACGCGGGCGGGCAGACGCACACGAGCCCTGCATCAATTTAATGCAGTTCTTTCGAATAAAGCAATAGTACATTCAGCCGCTTGCTTGACTCGAGCTGCAATGGATAAGATAAGCCGCGGCCGTCGTGACTGTAGTTCACATAAGATGCCAGGCAGCACCGAACAAGCCCTCAGTTGTCATTCTGCGTGTACGTAGGAGGCTTCTGTTGCATGACGTGCGAAGTGAGGCGTGTGTGAATGAGTGATGCGATGCTGGTGTGTGGTACTGAGAAACATTCGCCACAGCGTGGAGAAATGACACTTGGCAATGGATACATTAGAGACACCGATGGGGGTAGTGGTAGCTGTTCCCTAAACAGCACCTCTCCACCTTCGCTGTACACTCCAGTTTCAACACCATCTGGCTCGTGTTCTCCAGTCTCTGCCTCTCCCACCATCCGAAAAAGAGGTTTGAATCATGCTCTTTCTTCTGGTCACATCTCTATATCGTCGGTCCGCCAGCGTCTAAATCACATTGCAAGTAGTCCTACCTTCAGCAGACACGTTGGAGGCAGTCCTACCGGCAGCAGACCGAGTTCTCCGCTTGCTTCTCAACACCAGGAAAACCCTTGCCCTGCAGGGTTTGTAGGGTGGTACGTTACCTTTCTTATGAACTTCATCCGACACATTGTTTCCACTGTAACGAATCTCACTTGGAGTCAGCTTATTCTGTTAGGACCCACACTCTGGTTATCGGCTTGGCTGTGGATCTTCTGGAAATCCATTCATCTCCCTCTGACTCTCATAAAGTGGCTGCTGACGGTTCTCCACACCCCGGCTTCTGAGCGTGGGCGGAAGAAACGGACCGTTCTCATCAGTGGAGGCAGCACAATTCAAGCTCTGCATCTTGCACGCAACTTCTACTCAGCAGGGGCTCGAGTTGTGGTCTTTGAAATCGAAGGTCTGTTTGGGCTTGCAAGATTCTCAACAGCTGTTCAAAAGTTTTACACAGTTCCGCGACCAGCAGCCGATCATCCTCAGAAGTACGTGAAAGCACTGTGTGACATAGTAGAACGCGAAAACGCGTCGTACTTCATCCCCGTGAGTGCGACGTCCACTGCTTACTATGACGCTCTCGCTAAACCTCATCTAGAGCTTTTGGGGTGTTCTTGCTTCTGTCCCGGAGTAAAAGACGTCTGGCTGCTGGATGATATATTAGAAGTTCTGCAGCATTGTCAGGGTGTTGGTATTCCAACTCCACTCCATTATGCTGTTACGTCAAGAGACGACGTTTCGAAGTTGTATGACAGCGGCCTGCTGAGAACTGGAAGGCACGTGATGGTCAGTGTCGGTCCCTGGGGATGCAGGTACAAGCAGAAAATTGTTATGCCAGCTCATCGCCGTGAATTCAAGGTACCTCATGAGATAAGCGAGCACAAACCGTGGGTTGTAATTCAGGACGTGCCGGGCCAGCTTTTTCTCACTTGCACCACAGTGAAGGAATCTCAAGTCGTGGCTAATGTCACTTGCCAAGTAAATAAAGACAGCGGAGGGCTGGTACCTGTAGAGAATCAAGAGATTGCTGGTTGGCTGAAGAATTTCTTCTCCAGAGTACGACCTCTCCGGCAGGTGACGGGACACGTTAGCTTCAGGTTTGTGGTTTCAGATGCAGATAAAACGTTGGTACCAATGAGCTGTCGTGTGGGGGTGTCCATGCCTTATATTTGCTACACGAGTGTCCACCCTCGCATCGTGTGGAAGCCGTGTAAGCACTTTAGCCGTCAGAACTCGGGGCCCCTTGTGGCTGATTCTGGCAGATACTGGATGCACGAGGCTGTTATGAACACTCTGAAGCACCCCAGTGTGGAAGCTGTCGGACGGCTTATAGGAACTGTGCTCGACAAGCGGGAAGCGCTGTTCGTGTTCTGGGATCCACTCCCTTACTGTGCATATTACCACATACAGTTGCCCTTCAAAAATGTGTTGGCCTTCGTTCAGGAGCATTACGGACGAAATGGTCGAAATGGCTTCCAGTACAAAACCATGGCCGCACCTGTGCACTGAACAATACAACATGAAGAAGTGGTTTCTAAAACCGTGTTTTCCGGACCTCTTGGGGTGCAGTTTATTTAAGGCAGTTCTGTCAATATCAGTGTCAAAGTAAAGAATGAGATCATTATATATGGAAAGTAGGATAAGTGAGGAACGGGACGGCCGGAGCGGTTAACCGAGCAGTCGCCTTGATTCACGAATCGCCTCACGATAGCCGATGAGTTCGTCGGCACTCGAGTGGGGTGCTGTCGAGTACAAGACAGATGTAATGGCGCAGTTTTGTGCAAGTAAAGAGGGTAAAGTTGCTCCTGTTTATGGCCTTAAGGCATATGGGCAAATGGTGTATAAGGCTACTTCTATGTAACCTAGGTACCAGACAAGGTGAGCGGTCAGCTTCTTGTCTCGGCCAATTTAAGTCTGGAAGAGTGCCCCCTCCCCCCATTACCCACGGAGGAGCATGTTTGTTGGTTTGCAAAAATGAAATAAATATTTCCTGTGTATTTGTACTGGCAAAATTCGAAGGTAATTTACAAATATGTGTTTTAGAATCCATTTTGAATATTCCGTAGAACATTACCTTCTGTGGTATATGAAAGTTTATCGCTCTACAGCTAATAATTTGTTTAGGACTGTATAATATTTAGCTGCTTAAAAGTCGGTGGAGACAAAAGTGTGACGAAGAGGAGAGGCAACTATATGTAACAGAGAAATTCTCAAAGAGAGTGTGTAATTTTAGACTGTTTTGTTTTATATGTATGGAAGTGGTCCATTGAATATAGTGTTTGGACACAGTGTTTTGAAGTGAAATGTTGTGACCTTAGTACCACCATCAGTGACCACAACTGGAGTCAGCAGTGGTATAGGCCTATACGTTCGCCTTCTAGGGTCTATTACAGAACACCATTTAGGCATTCGAATGGGGATGTAGAAGGAATTGAGATAATTAGGCTTAATAGACACTAGTCAAGCCACGAGCTACGAGTTTTCCTCGTAACAGGCGGTGTATTTTATTTTTTTGCAAACCTGTTGTCACCAACAGTCATAGGCCCACAGATGTGGAGACAAACTAATGACCTTGTGCTAGCCGTCAGTTATCCAACTAATAGTGTTTAATAGTGTAGTTTTATTTCATGCGATTACTTGAGGTTCCTTTGCTGGGAATTGTGTGTTCTGTCAGGAACATAAGGATGTTGCGATTGTAATTTATGATTTTCTGTTTGCAAGAAGAAGAGTGACTTTATAGTACAACGTTAAGTTACAATATTTTTAATTAATAAAATGTTGATGTAAGTTAAAATATTCTATTGTAAGTTTACAGCATTTTACGGGCTAAACAGTCCCGCCTACATTTTCTTTTTTATTAATTTTATTACATTTGACAAGATTTTAGGTCCTTACAGGGATGTTTCTCAAGGTTCAAGATTTCTAGGATATTACGCCATGTCGATTGGTGAATATTTACCAACATTTAAAATGTTCATAGTGCCTTCGTTTTCAGGGTCAGACACCCCAAGAAGAGCCTCTTCTTGGGGTGTCTGAACCCTGAAGATGAAGGCTGTAGGATCCTTCGAAACGTCTGTAAATATGTACCAGTATGCAGGGCGTGGCCGATGCCGGTGGCCGTGGGGGCTTGTGTCGTAGGTTTGCAGCCGCTTGATTCCTGGGAATGCGTGTTAGAATCCCGCTGAGGATATGGATGTTTGTCCTTTTGCGTTTGTTGTGTGTTGTGAAGTTAGCGGTCTCTGCGACGACCTGATCATACGAGGTGGTGTGTGTGTGTGTGTGTCTGTGTATGATCTACGAACCGCAACAATTAGGCGGCCCAGGCCCGAGTTGGGCTCTGGGACACAAAAAATAAATGTCACTTGCAAAGAAACTTGAATCTTCAAGTTCCTCTTGTTTTATCTTTGTTCTTCTGCGTGTTTTTCGGCAGTATTACGTAATTTCGCCGATCCCGGTGGCCGCGCGGTCTCAGGCGTGGGTCTGCGGTCGCTCGCTTTCTGGGATTGCGAGTTCGACTCCCGCCAGTGGCATGGTTGTCTGTCTCTTGTGAGTGTTGTGTGTTGTCATGCAGAGGTCTCTGCGTCGGGCTGATCACTTGTACAGAGGAGTCGTACGAAATATGGTGCTTTTAGCTGAGTGTGATAATGAAGCCTCGACAATGAGGAGCCCCTAGCCTACTAGGTCCTGTTGCGTCATGAAAAGAATTACATAATCTCACTGTTGGTAACAAGTCTGAAGTATGATAGGTCACCGGCTATTATCATGAATAAGCCAAATGCGCAGAAAAGTGGACGCAACCGGATTCAAGAATTATCAGCCATCGTTCCAGTTGGTGGACTATTTTAACTCACTATCTAAAGCCCTTTTAAATTTACAATGGTGTAGGATTTGTTTCTCATGTTTTTAAATCACCACCACTTTGAGATGTGTTTTTCAAAACTGAATATGGATGCAAAGTTGTGTACTTCTTATGAGTAAAGGTAAAGGTAAAGTGCACCCTTTCACAGGTATTGAGGCTCTGTACAGGCCGTACGGTCCGTAAGGGAGTAAAGGTATAGCTCTACTCTCTCTCGACCACGGCACTAGAATGGAGTGAGGGGATCAGTATCACGCCCTGGCCGCTCCGGGAAAGACTCGGTACCAATTTTACAGGAGGCTGGATGGGCCCCAGGGCCGATCTGGACAGGTGCGGAAAATCTCGTCTTCCACCGGGATTCGATCCCCGGACCGTCTAGCCCGTAGCCAGTCGCTATACCGACTACGCTACCCGGCTTGCATTTTTTATGAGTAGGGGCACCTTAATGTCTATCCTTCTACAGAAATTATTCTGTTTGTAACTATGACTACGGAATTTTCTTGCATTACACTTGCTTAGCTTACTCATCTTTTTAAAATGTCTTAATCATATTAGGAATATGTTAATTTGCTTACTCTAGCGTTACGTATCAGTTGATCGAGTACTGTAATTTAGTATAAAACATTTTGGTAGAGTAACGATACGGAACATCTTGAACTTACATCTTTCTAAAAGTTTTATTATTTTATTATGAGAAATTTATCTTCTACTGTATCATATTAAGGCATTTTTATGCGTTCTGTGTGGTTTATCTATAAACTTATATTATTAAAGTATGCACACTGCCATTATCACAACTGTGATAATGGCAGTTTTTTATTCTATAACAATTCAGTTTTTTTTTGAGGTTCGTACGCAATGTGATGCCATGTAGTTTGGATGAAGGTACCAGTGTTTCAGAGGAACCTGCCGCCTACATCTTCAGGTTAAACTTTCAGAGGCAGGTAGCAGTTTCTTCGGAGGTTGGTATGGATTTGCCACATTCCACAGCGTTACCTTCCAGAAAGCCGGTATCTGCACTAATTTTACAGACGACATCCCGCTGTGTTTATGAACTTAAAACAAATCGCTGTAGTTCCTTCAAACACAACAAAATTACCACCATTACAAAAACTAAAATAAAGTATAATCAGTGCAAATTATGCTTGTTGTATGGGATCCCATTTGAATTACAAAGTTTATATAAATCTATATAAAGTCGTTGGGTTGGCCAAACCCTGGCCTATGATTATTAAGGACGTTGAAATAATATTGCAACTTTTTAATAATTCTCTACTTATATATGAATTTTTATGCACATTTTGGACACAATTGTAGGCCAGGTATCACCAACCCAACGATTTTATTATAGTTGTGTATAAACTTTGTCAGTCATATAACAAGCATAATTTCCACTGGCTTATACCGTATTTTAAAATTTTTGTAATAGTGGCCTGATGATGTCTTTCCAGAATGGAACATGTAATCATTTCTGAATAAAGTAGCTTTCTTGTGTTTGCCGGAAATATAACGATTTGTTTCAAGTTTTTCGGTATCTTTACAATGACCGCCGTAAAAGTCTGAGGTTCATGTGTGCGAAATCCAACAGCATTTGCTCCGCAGATGTTTAAAGACTGTATATTCAGACTTCCTGGCGCTCGCGTAGTCCTTCCGTTCTGGAATTATGATATCGCCGGTTCACCATCTAGGCTTATGTATATACAGTTTCTCTGCAGAAGCGCATAAAATGAATGCATAATAGGAATTACATGTCTGTCTTTGCGTCCGCCTGCACGTCTTGTCTTTCAATCTACTCAGCAAATTTCGATGGAACTGAATACGGAAGCTCTGCAGTAAAGGCAGTTGGCAATTTTAACTTTCATGTTCATCTGCGAATTATATAAGAGTTGCCAAGAACAGTTCTTCATACAAAGCAGTGGAATATGGCATGAAGTGATCAAGAATATTTACAACCTCTATTTGAGACATTTTATGTGATAAGTTTTTAGCAGTATAAGAAATGAAAGGAAACCTTTTCTGACTGTGGAATATCATGCATGTAGCTTTGTGATCTTGAGATTTCATCTGCGTCAACAGATGACCATGCACCAGAAATAAGTACTCAGTCAAGTGCTGCAGGGACGCATTTTGGCACACATTGCCATTCCTGTTCTTGTTTTGCTATGGTTACAGAGACGTTGCAATGGTCAGATCCTCCTTCCAAGGAATTCTGCCGACTGTTTGACAATCTGAAAACGATTTTGAGAACTTCTGCAGTGATAGGGGCAAAGGTCAAAATCGGTATGACAAGCGGTGAATTACTCACACAGCAGTCACTGTACAGAGAAATGAAATAATGTGAAACGCTACTATTAACATTTAAAAAAAACCCAGTAAAATAAAAATGAATTATTACATTAGGGCCTTGTGTCCGTAGGTTATGTAAGGAGCCTACATCAACTGCAGGAATTATTTAGCATAAAATAGGTTGTAACAATGACGTACATTGAGTTGATAAGAATGTGGCAGTGGACAAGTGTGGCTTGCTTGCTTTTATGATTTCATTGTACCGTTTCCAAAAATTGATTGCAAGTGGTGAGGTTGCTTGTCAGTTTGCATATTTGTCTCTCCACGCATGTGCTACATGTTCTGGATTACTAAGGAGTTTTGAGTAGTTTTCTTTATCGCTTTCTTTCTATTAAATTAGGTATTGAAGCTGCATCCCGTAGTTACTTGTTACATAATTCCTTGTAGAGACGGCTCTGTGACTCACCATAAACAGCAATATCAGATGAATTTGGTGCCATTATCTCATTACTGATCAACCGAGAAAATAGAAAACTCCATCGTGATTACAGTGCCAAAGTCTTCCAATTAAAACTGACCTTGAAGTGTCTGCGTCTGTTTGATTACGCCTGACCTTCCACCTTCAGAGACAGCCAGCAGTTTGAACTGAGATAAATTCGGTTAAAAGCACATTGGCAGGAATTTTGAATATTATTATACCTGGGAATAACACAATCAAAACTTGAAGGAATTAAGGGAGGCGTGAATTGAGACGTACTTTCTTGTGTTCGTTTGGAACCTTATGATCTGCGTACATTCTAGAAAAACTCTCTGACTGACTGATTAACTAACTAACTAAGAAATCAGTTAGGAATTAGTAGAGCAGAGCCTTTCTTGTAGAGATTAATGGTAGCTCAGGTGCGCAAGCAATTCTCCGTCTTTTATGGAAGCAAAAGTTCCATTTTCAGCCGATCCCGTGGCCGCGCTGTCTAAGGCGCGTGTCGGTTGTTGGGTTTGCTAGTTGGAATCCTGCCGGGGCATGGATGTCTGTCCCTTGTTAAGTTCTGTGTGTTGTGCAGGTAGAGGCCGCTGCGAGGGGCCGATCTCTTTTCCAGGGGAGTCCTACCGTATGTGTGTGTGTCATTGTATGTGACCAGATGCAACAATATTTCTACGATGAGTAGGTAGAAGAGGTCCGTCCGGCTAAAAGAAGTTTTATTTTCGTGTTCACAAGAGCCCATCGCAAGTCCTTATCCTGTGCTACAAGAATAAAATTCACCATCTCACTTCTTATGTCTTAAGATACACTTTAATACCTTGTTTCCATATGTGTGTACAAGTTAACTCTTTCCCTAACGCTTTCCGACAATATAGTTTAATGCATTTTGTTTACCCCCATGCTTTGTAAATGTTGTGCCTATTTCATTCTACTTGATTTGGTTGTCCTTATTGTACGCCCGACTGGTGAAGAGTATTTTCGGGGGGGGTTATCTTAAAACATGTATTCTTCCTCCTCACCCCCAAGGACGTCGGGACCTTTAAAGCATTAAATTCTTTGAAATGTAGTCTTAATTATTCATTAGTTACAAGAAACACATGCAGAACGTGTGGCAGTGATAAGGAAGTTATGTGTGTTGCGTTAAATTTAAGATTTTAATGTAAGTTCATTACAGGCTTGGACACGATTATACAACTAAGCAGATTCATCGTGATTTTTTTTAAATCAGCTTAATAAAAATTTCCGTACCATACTAAGAGTATGGGCCGGGATAGCACAGTCGGTATAGCGACTCGCCACGGGCTGTATGGTCCGAGGATCGAATCGCGGTGTGGCGGGATTTTCCACACCTGTCCAGACCGGCCCTGGGGCCCACCCAGCGTCCTATACAATGGGTACCGTGTCTTTCCCGGGGGTAAAGCGGCCGGAGCGTGTAGCTGACCACCCACCCCCCAACTAGCGCCGAGGTTAAAGAAAGAGTAGAACTATACCTCTACTCCCCTTATGGGTCTTCGTGGCCTGTTCTAGGGTGAACTTTACCTTTATATTTTACGAAAAGTATGCACCAGAATGTGTTTTAGAAGACGAGTGGCACAATATTTACTGGAACCGAAAAGTGATGTGATCGAGAATACAGCAGACCTGATACTACGTTAGCTGAGAGCACCGGATATATTATGCACCTAACTGGTACAGCAGTCCTCAATACTGACAATGTTTAAATGGAACTCAACAGTGCAATCCAGAGGTGTGTGAAATTAGCAAATTAAATTAAATAGCACTGGCGTATGCTACAGGTGACAGTAGTAGCAATAGTCCCGTTATCAACATCTCTATTGCCACAAACCATACACAAGTTTCTGTAGTTTCTAAACCAAAAGGAAGGCATTCCAACAGCTTCCGATGGACAGCAGTGAATGGAACAGGCCACATTCTCCGCAGATTTCCCAGTTTTCAATAATAACTGTCGATAAAATTTGCTTCCCCCCCCCCGCCCCTGTCGCGCTGCGCTCCAACGCAGGCCAGGGCCTCCGCTTTCTTGAGGTTTCTAGATGACACACAACGACGCACCACAGTCGGTAGAACTTCTCTGGACGAGTGATCAGCCCGTCGCAGAGGCCTCTACCTTACAACACGCAACACTCAACACAGACAGACATCCATGCGCCCGGCGGGATTCGAACCCACAATCCCCGCAAGCGAGCGATCGTAGACCCACGCCTTAGACAGCGCGACCACTGGGATCGGCAAAATTTGCAGTTACTTCAGTGAATTAATAAATTATCCGATGTAAGAACAGTCGGAGAGTAAACGCAGCAGCAATAGTAGTTGTAGTATTGATGAACTTACTACTACGAATACTGCTTATGTAGTCTACGTGCAGACTTCGACTTTACGATCTGTCTGGACTCTGGTCTCGCAGGGCGCATGACGTCTCGCTCTGGAAAATTACCATCTCCCAGAAGAGACTTACGCAGTGTGAAGTGAACCAAATCCTTGTCTGTATCTGCCAGAGGTCGTTAGGTTGTGCGGTATCACGGAGACGGCATGTTGCGTCCAGTGGCACGCCGCGTGTTCCGAGCGAATGCATTGGAAGCATTCCTGCAACAGGTGCTACTACATTCGTTGTTCTTATCGGAGCCCCCTACAACAGTTTATCGTTATTGAACTGGCCAAGAAATTTAATGAATTTAGCAATTAAAACTCTCATCACCTTGTACATTATTCCTTTTTTGGTAATTCCCCGGCGTCTGAGTTCTAATTGCCGACGTTTCGGAACTCACTATCGGTTCCATCTTCATAGGCAGGTGAATGAAGTATGATACTTCATTCACCTGCCTATGAAGATGGAACCGAT
>Ga0123355_10007672_pt1 | contig 16205 bp, 11 predicted proteins | sample TergutEmb28metaG_3_FD_89872 | JGI IMG/M metagenome (GOLD analysis project Ga0123355, IMG submission 89872) | Embiratermes neotenicus P1 segment gut microbial communities from Petit-Saut dam, French Guiana - Emb289 P1 | ecosystem: Host-associated > Arthropoda: Insects > Digestive system > Gut ...
CATAAGATTAAAATCCCCTTCAATTGAATGCTTAAGGCAGCTAGCAGCGACAGCAAATTCCAAGGCAGCTTGCTTGTCCAGTCCGGAAAGCAGCCCGTAAATAAGCCCGGCGCCAAAGCTATCGCCGCCCCCTACCCTATCCACGATATTGCGGATATTGTAAACCTTGGAGAAGCAAGCTCCGGTGCTGTCATACAGCATCGCAGACCAATCGTTGTGGTTGGCAGAAACAGATTCCCGCAGGGTAATTGCAACATATTTAAACCCAAACCTGGCAACAAGCTGCTTAGCTACATCAATGTAACCATCGTGGTTCAAGTGGCCAGAGGTTACGTCTGTACCAGAAGAGGTTATACCAAAAACATCTGCAGCGTCTTCCTCATTGGCGATGCACAAATCTACATAGGGCATAAGCTCTGCCATGGTGGCTCCGGCTTCGGGCTTTGTCCATAGGTTTTTGCGATAGTTAAGGTCGCAGCTTACGGTTATGCCTTTTTCCTTGGCAGTCTTGGCAGCTATTTTGCAGATTTCTGCAGCCGACTTAGAGATAGCAGGGGTGATACCCGTAAAGTGGAACCAATCCACTCCTTCGAATATCTTGTCCCAATCAAAGTCTTCCGGCACTGCTGTTGCAATTGCAGAGTCGGCGCGGTCATACACCACTTTGGAAGCCCGTTGATTAGCGCCTTTTTCTAAGAAATAAATGCCAACCCTGTCGCCACCACGGGTAATCTTGGAGGTATCCACCCCAAAACGCCGCAAAGAGTTTACTGCAGCTTGGCCAATTTCGTGCTTTGGCAGTTTGGTTACAAATGCAGCGTCCATGCCATAGTTGGCCAGGGACACAGCCACGTTAGCTTCGCCGCCGCCATAGGTTGCGCCCATTTCTGCCGCTTGAACAAAGCGCTCATAGCCTATTGGGGCAAGACGCAGCATAATTTCACCAAAGGTAATAATTTTTTTCATATATATTCTCCTTTTATATTATTTTTGAATCAAATGAACCGCAAAACCATTGATATCCATATCCATGTACACGGCTTTGACATTGCCTTTGGCATCTTTCTTGATAGTCTCATCCAAGAACTTTACCCCTATGGCGGCAAGCTGGTACATAGCCCTGTCTATATAGTTTGTGCCGATGGCAATATGACCATTTTTGCCCCTGCCTGGCAGCGGAGTCATGGTTTCCACTATGCTGCCTGCAAAAACAGAAGAATTGCCAGGCTTATACTCTACCCCAAACAGTTGGCAAAAGATTTTGGCAACACTGTGGGTTTGGGCTTCATCTTCGCAGTTTATCCCAACATGGGCCAAGGTAAAGCCCAGCATTGTGTTAACCGCTTCCCGGGTAAGCCTTGTGATTTCGGCAAAATTGCCGCTTTCGATGAGCTTTGGATCCACCATCCAACTGCCACCGCAGGCTACAACTTTGGAAAAACCCAGGTAATCATTGATGTTTTTGGCGTTTACACCGCCGGTTGGGATAAAGGTTACATCTCCATATGGGCCAGACATTGCCTTGATTGCCGCAATCCCGCCAATATTTTCTGCAGGGAAGAACTTTACGGTCTTAAGCCCTAAGGCCATTGCCGCTTCAATATCTGTGGGGGAGCTACAGCCTGGGTATATTGGCACGTTTTTTGCCACGCAGGCCTTAACTATCTCTGGGTTAAACCCTGGGGAAACAACAAATTTTGCACCTGCTGCCAGTGCCTTGTCCAGTTGTGTTGGGGTAAGCACAGTGCCTGCCCCTACCAGCATCTCTGGGTAGGCCTCAACTATGTTTTTGATAGATTCTTCCGCCGCGGCGGTTCTAAATGTGATTTCTGCGCAGGGAAGCCCGCCGTCTATTAGTGCCTTTGCCAAGGCCACGGCGTCTTTTGCGTCTTCTAGCTTGACCACAGGGACTATCCCAGTGTTCTTGATTTGTTGGAAAACGGTTTCCAAAACCATTACCCCTTTCTTTGTACAAGATTAATCTCTGATGTATTATAGCAGCATGAGCCCCGCATGAGAAGGGTGGTTTTGCTTTTCAACCCAGGCTCCGGCTTATGCGAACAGCCTCAGGCTTGGAATATGGAGGGATGCTATGAAAAACTATATGCATGAAAGACCTGTAAAGCGCAGTGATTTCAGGCTCTTTTTGGGGCGTATGTATTATACCTTTAGACGGTATCTTGTGTGGGTTTTTAGTGGTATCCAATTTGCACAGCGCGAAGCTGGCACTACTCTGCCTCACCGCTACTTCACTCACTCTACCCCACTCCTTCGCAAGCTCAAGGATGTTGATATGTCTTTGCAATACAACAAAATCGCAAATCTTAAAATCGCTATTCCTAAAATTCACACGGTGATGCTGCGCCCTGGTCAAGTGCTTTCTTATTGGAAGCTTATCGGCAGGCCAACTTGGCTTAAGGGCTACAAAAAAGGCATGGTGCTTAAAAGCGGCACAGTTACTGCGCGTACCGGTGGTGGGCTTTGCCAGCTTTCTAATCTTATTTATTGGATGACCATTCACACACCACTTACAATAAAAGAGCGCCACCGCCATGGCTATGATGTGTTCCCGGATTCTAACAGGACACAGCCTTTTGGCAGCGGCGCCACTTGTTTTTACAACTATGGCGACCTTATGATTAAGAATGACACAGGCCATACCTTTCAACTGATGTTAAACATTACTGACGAAAACCTTGAGGGGGCCTGGTTATGCGATGCGCCATTGGCTTTCACTTACGAGGTGTACGAAAAGGAACACTTTATGCGGTCAGAGTTTTGGGGTGGTTACACCCGGCATAATTCTATTTATAGGAAAAAATATAACACCGCCGGCACGCTTGCCGCTGATGAGTTTGTTGTCGAAAACCATGCAATCATGATGTATGCCCCATTCCTTCCAGACAAAAAAAGGAGTGAACTCCGTATGTCCGTAAACACATGAGTCACTCCATATATGATTCTTGACAAGTTTCTAAGCACTGTCCCTACAGCGCCACCACAATCCCGCCTCTATTGGCATAGGTTGCAACCACGCCTTTACAATCTTCTATCAGCACATCCTTGACTTTCAGGTTCTTTAGCACCTCATCCTTTAGGGCCACGGCTTTTTCATAGCATTTGCAGTGGGAAATGGCCACTACTCTTTCTTCTAAGTCGTGAGTGTTGGTCTTTATGAACTCTACCAGCTTGGCAACGGCCTTACTGTATCCGCGGGCCTTGTCCAACATTTTTATTTCGCCTTCGTGGTCAGCACAGATGGGCTTCACATTTAAGAACGAGGCCAGCTTTGCGATGTATGGGTTGATGCGCCCGGTTTTTACCAGGTTATCGTATTTATCTAGGATAAAATATGTGCGCGCACCTTTCATAAATTGATTAACCTGCTCTACTACCTCGTCCAGGCTGTGGGTTCCTTTGTTTATCAGCTCGGATATTTTCATTGCAATAACGCCTTGGCCTACAGAGGCTGTTAAGCTGTCAAATACGTGGATAAATTTTTTGCCGTATTCTTCCATGTACATGCGCTTTGCTGTCATTGCGCTTTGATATGTGGCGCTTAGCTTGCTGGAAAGGGTTACTACAAACACGTTTTCCCCTGTTTTAAACCCTTCATAGAACAAATCGGGAGATGGGGCCGAAGTTTTGACACTTACGACACTGTTGGCCATCTGGTTCAGGTAGTCTTCGATGTCTAGGTTTTCGTCATCTAGGTACACCTTGTCTTCCAATTGCAGGTTTAATGGGACGTATGTCAGGCTACAATTTTCGTTGTTGATAACATCCTGGCTTATGTCACATCCACTGTCTACTATTAAATTGATCATTTGGGCCTCCCCAGCTTAGAATTCAATTCTTTTCCATGGCCGCAGTATAACATTGGATGTTTCAGATGTAAAACATTGCATATAATATTCGAGAATGTGCTATGGATTTCTCGTGTCTAATTCTGCCCAGTCCCTAGGTGCATGTAAATCACCCGCCGAGTGTGGTCTGTTGCAATTTTTATCCAGTTTACTGATTCTGCTGTTACATATGTGCGGCCATTTATCTCCCTTGTTATAAAAGCACGGTTATTGGCTTGCGTAAATATCTCCCGATCTATAAAAATCTGACCTTCGTAAAAATATCCATGAAGCGGCGAGAGCATCCACGCAATACCATCCTCCTGAGCGGGGGCCAGCCTGCTAATAAAATGGTCATCTGCTATAGCCTCTCTGTATGCATCTAATAGTGCATATTCCCTGGTCAGACTAAAATCATCACCATAGGGGGTGCTAATCCTGTGGTCGCCATATACGACAAGCCTCACTCTTGGAAATGCGAAGCGCACAGCATCGTATACCCGCACAATCTCAACAGCGGCCCCAGGAACCCTGTATACATAATCCCTTCGTGAAAAATGTCCCACACCTACAGGCAATAGGATTATAGGCTTGTGCCGCTGGAAGCTTTGATAAAATGGTGCAAGCTGGGCCGGGACATCGCGGACAAACCCCTCCGCTGTCTGAGGGGCCAATACCTCAAGGCTTACCCAATCTACAACATCATGGCCGGGGTAGAAAGGGCTGTCTGGGGTTGTTAGATTGTCATAGCTATGCCACACAAAGGCCGCCATTGGCGCATATGTGCGAAACATAATCCGGGCATAGCGGAAGAGGAGCACATAATCTTCTGGCTCCATGTCATGGCCGGGAGTGAGTGGATTAAAAACAATAAAGGATGGCAAATTGAAATTGCCAAGCTCATTGGCGAAGCTTGCCAGCTCCACCAGAGGAAAGTCCTCCCCGGCGTTGCCGGGTAGTCTTAGCATGATAAGAGGTGCGGCTTGAGCCGCGATGGATTGCAGCATCCATGTGGTGGGGAAATCATCGCCTACAAACATTTCTTTTGCAAAAACCGCGTGCTTTTTGCCAGACATTTCTTCAAAAGCAGGCTTCGTAGTGCCTGGGGCAAGCCAAGCCCCTAAGTATGCGCCTTGGGCTGGTTCGTATATCGCATGAGGAATGTCCAAAGCCGAATACAGTATGGCAAAAGGTATCGGCCCCCGGGCCTCAGCTACGGCTTCTACTGCTGGGGCTTCGGCCTCGGTGGCTATATGGCGAGGGGTGGATGCTTCAGCTTCCGGTATTGGCGGGAATAAACTGAAGGAGCAGGCGGATAACGATAGCAGTAAGATAAGGATTATGAGCGTAACTGTGTAGTTGTGTCGTGGTGGATCTTTTTTCTGCTGTTCATTCTTCAACTGAATTGGCATAGACTCCATCCAATCTTTTTCTTGGATTTTTGCCTATACAGTTAACGATTATACTACGTATGCTGCAGATGATTACAAAGCACAGCTAACAGCGTAAAAAATCCTTTTAGGATTCTTTTTCTCCTTCACCCTCGCTTTCCCCATCTCCCGCAAGTTCCAACCGCACCTCCAGCTTCTTGCTAAAATACTGATAAAGATACCCAATCCCAACAAGCAGCCCGCCCATAATCAAAAATGAAACAATCCTCTGCTCAAGAGACAGCCCAGTCAAATCCAGCAAGAACACCTTAGCCACAGAAATCAGCGCCAAACCCAGCCCATTCCGCCGCAGCTGCATATGCCCGCGCACAAAGCCATAAATTATCCACCCAAGGGCAGTAAGCACATAGAAAACACTAAGCCAGATATTCGTAAAAGCCACGCCATAATGCACAATCACATTCTGGGTCACGATAACCAAGGCATAGACAGAAATAACCACATGGACATACCGATGCTTCATGCCGCCCCATACAACAAAATATCGCAGCATATCATACAAGCTAAAAATCGAAAGTCCGCTAACTGCCACAATAACCGTAGTAGCACCAACAGTAACCCCGACACTACCCACGCCGATGGTATAAGGCACAAAGCCCCCAGACATATTAAGGATAAAAAATCCAACAAGTCCAATTACATACAAAACAAAAACCAAAAACGCAGTACCGCCAGTAAACAATATCTTTATCCTGGAAAAGGCATAGGCCAGCACCCACGCCAGCATAGCCTGCACCACCATCATCAAGTAAAAAGCACTTAACGGATATGCCCAGGTCAACCGATCACTAAGGTGGCTGGCCATATAAACAAGATAAATCCATACATTGGTAAGAACCAAGGTTTGATACGCCTTATGAGCATTGGTAAAAACAGTTTTCTTAAAAACAAAAGCCCCCCAAATAAGAAAGCTACCCACCGTCACAGAAAGATACCTAAACCCAAAGTAGAACCCCTCAGCAGCCCAAAAATGCCCCACCACATCCACAAGCAAAAAGGCGGCAACACATAGCACAAAGATAACAAGACCAGCATACTTAACCCGGCGCACGCCCTTGATAATGCCATAAACAGCCAAGGCCACCCCCTGAAGCAGCCAACCTAGGCTAAGCCACACCACATCAAATTGGAATGGAATAATCAGTATAAAGAATACAATCCCCGTAAGGGCAGCAATGTCTCGCACCATATCGGCTTCACTAAACTTTTTCCAAAGCACAAGGGCAAGCCCAAAGTAAAATACCGCAAAAATAAGGGCCAAAAGCCCCATAAAACCATCCCAGCCAAAAACCCCAAAGGCTACATACATAGTCACACAGCTGACAAAAGTGTTGATTGCAATAAGCACATTGTCTTCAAAAGCAAACCGCCCCTTAGCGGCAAAAGTACCAACAATAGGTATGGCAGTATATACAAGAAAAGAAAGAAAAATATAACCAATCAGAACAAAATATGAAGTGCCCGCATCAGAGGCCGTACCAAGGAAAAATACACCCCAAACAGCAATAATATTAAATCCCAGCCCAATAAAAGTGGCCACAGTCCACTTAAACCTGAAGGAAACCAGCAACAACAGCAGATTCAAGATAACAAAATACACCATTAAGCCATATATAAAAGACACATCCAAAACAATAGCAAAAAAGGGCATATGCCCCCCGGCAAAAGCCAACACCAATAAAATCTGCGCCCGATACCGGGTAGAAAATACAAAGGCTACCCCGGTTATCGCTACGCAAATAACAAGGGCCGATACCATCCCAAGAAGCCCTAACGCAAAATAGCTAAAAGCCAAAGCCACATACAAGATAGCAATGCCTCCAGCAGCTACCACCAAGGAAAGCACACTGGCCTTGCGCCGGTTAAAATACTCACCAACACAAAGTAAGGCCCCGCCAAAAGCAAATATGGCAACAGCCCGCTGGGCATCTGTCATCCGCGCCACTGTAAACTGACCTGCAAATATTGCCGCAATAATCAATAATAATATGCCAATCGTGCTAATCAGGTTTAGCCCAACAAAACGCTCACGACTATATCTCTTTGCAAGGGCAATAATCTGCTCCCGGGTCAAGGGCTCAGTCTGAAGTTTGTCATAGGCTTCATTGTTTTCGTAAGCCATAAATTCCCTCGCTGCCGCAATTTTTTCTTTGGCATCCTGTATTGCTAGGGCGGATTCCTGCTTGAAAGACGCGATTTTGCTGTGCAAAGGATGACTAGTTTCAACACCATGCCGATTCATACTTTCAATTAAGACATCGGCCCGGGACCTTAGTTCTGTCTCAAGGACTGATAGGTTATCCGCCTCCTTTACCGTGTGCCTGCCAAAATAAATCTCCAACCGTGCTTTTGAATCATCAACAAAACTGCGGCGCTCCCTGTCAGCATAGTCATACAAGGCTCTTGTTAGTTGAGCATTGTGATTCCTTACTTGGCTGATTTGGGTTGTTAGATTATTATTGCTTTCAGATAGCTGCTCCACCTGTGATTTTAAGGCTTTATTCTCAACATATAAGTCCGCAGACTCATACGCCTCAACCTGAGCCTCCAGGTCAAGCAATATGCTCTGCTGACGCATTAGTATGTCTCTAAGATTCATGCAGCACCCCCGGATGTTTATATGACATCAGTGTTTTGCATGACAATACCAAGGCTTGGCAGATTATGCAAATACATAAGGCAAAGCCACCCGCATGTACGCCTCTAACAAACTAATCTTTCACCCGGCAAGCCAAGGATGCAGCATGGGAAGGCCGGTTTGCCTTTCTCCGCTGTTACGAAGGCGTCAGATAGACTTGGGGCGGGTCTCTAGCAAGATTACTGGGAAAGGGTTTGACGCTTCACAGACCAATGTAGTAGTATGGAACAAATTTTCTCAAAAATAATCTAAGATACAGGAGCAAAGATGACCACAACAAAAGAATACGGCAACGAAAGCATAACAGCCCTAAAGGGGGCAGACCGGGTGCGCAAACGCCCCTCGGTAATTTTCGGCTCAGACGGCCTAGAAGGCTGCCAACACGCCATCTTCGAAATAATTTCCAACTCCATAGATGAAGCCAGAGAAGGCCACGGCAAAAAAATCGAAATCACTCGCCACAAGGACCTGTCTATAACAGTAAAAGACCAAGGCCGCGGTATGCCGGTAGACTACAACCCCATTGAGGAAAAGTTTAACTGGGAACTGCTTTTTTGCGAGCTTTACGCCGGGGGCAAATACTCCAACAACGAAGAGGAAGCCAACTACGCCTTCAGCTTGGGCCTAAACGGCTTAGGCCTATGCGCCACTCAGTACAGCAGCGAGTATATGGATGCCGATATCCTGCAAAATGGCTGGCGCTACACCCTTCACTTCGAAAAAGGTGACAACATAGGCGGGCTAAACAAAGAAAAATACAACGGAAGAAAAACTGGTACAACCATTACCTGGCGGCCGGACAGAGATGTTTTTACAGAAATTGACGTCCCCTTGGATTGGTACAAGGACATGCTAAAGCGCCAGGCCATTGTAAACGCCGGGCTGCTGTTCATATTAAAAGATGAGGAAAGCGGCGAGACTTTCAATTTTATCTACGAAAACGGCATACGTGACTATATCACAGAGCTAGCTGGCGAAACCGCCCTAACAGACCCTGTGCTGTTGTCACACGAAACCAAAGGCCGCGATAGGGAAGATAAGCAAGAGTATAAGCTAAAATTCGAGATTGCCTTCTGCTTCTCCAATGATGTGCACCTCTTAGAGTACTATCACAACTCCAGCTTCCTGGCATACGGCGGTGCGCCGGATAAGGCTATCAAGGTGGCTTTTGTGTCAGCAGTGGACACTTACCTCAAAGCCGGAAATCATTACAAAAAGGATGAGAAAAAAGTCAGCTTCCCAGATATCGAGGAGAGTCTGATTCTTATAACCAACTCCTTCTCCACGGTCACGTCCTACGAAAATCAGACCAAGAAGGCCATAAACAACCGCTTTATCCAAGATGCTATGACAGACTTCATGCGTAAACAGCTTGAGATTTACTTCATAGAAAACAAGGCCGACGCACAAAAACTGGCCGGGCAGGTACTGGCCAACAAACGTAGCCGCGAGTCTGCGGAAAAAACCCGTATCACCCTTAAAAAGAAACTGACAGGAACCCTGGATTTAAACAATCGGGTAGAAAAGTTTGTAAACTGCCGCACCAAGGATGTAAATCGCCGTGAGTTATACATTGTGGAAGGCGACTCGGCACTAGGAAGCTGTAAACTGGGACGGGATGCAGAATTTCAGGCCATAATGCCCGTAAGGGGCAAGATTTTTAACTGCCTCAAGGCTGACTATGACCGGATTTTTAACAATGATGTAGTAACCGACTTGCTGCGAGTACTGGGCTGCGGAGTGGAAATCAAGCATAAAAACAGCCGTGATCTAAGTGCTTTTGATATGGAAAAGCTTAACTGGCGGCGGATTATTATTTGTACCGATGCTGACTATGACGGGTATCATATTCGCACCCTTATCTTGACTATGCTGTACCGGCTTACACCATCGCTTATTGAAGCGGGAAAGGTATATATTGCCGAATCACCGCTGTTTGAGATTACATCCGGCAAGAAGACTCAGTTTGCGTATACCGAGAAGGATAAGGCCGCCATTATAGCCAAGCTGGAAAAAGCCGGGAGCAAGTACACTATCCAGCGCTCAAAGGGCCTTGGAGAGAACGAGCCGGAAATGATGTGGCAGACTACCATGAACCCTGAGACCAGGCGGCTAGTGCAGGTTATCCCCACCGATGCCGATAAGACTCAGGAGATGTTTGAGATTTTGCTTGGGGACAATATCAAGGGGCGCAAGTCCTTTATTGAGGATTTTGGCCATCTTTATATTGATTTGTCTGAGACTGGGTGATTAATGCTAGTTGCGACCGCTTTTTCCAAAAGGACCAAAACCTGACCAAACCGCTTTTGGCAAAATCATCAAAAGCGGCTACATCGCTGTAAAACTGTGTATATTTTGAATCAATCAAACCATCAAAGTCAACATTATCATAAAGGGGGATTGCACTATCCTAAATGCAAAAATAAAGGGCCACGACCTGACCTTCGAAACAACCCCTTCCCTATTCTCCCCACAACAGATAGACAAGGGCACACTGGTCATGCTTGATGTAATAGACTTCCCCCCCACCGGCAAAATCCTAGACCTAGGCTGTGGATACGGCGTGGTGGGCATTGTAGCCGCAAAGCATACTGCCCCGGAAAATGTATTCATGTCTGACACCGACAAAATCGCCATAAAGTACGCCACAATTAACGCAAAGCACAATGGCGTCCCTAGCGTAAACATAATCCAAAGTAACGCATACGAGAACATACAAGCCTCTGGCTTTACAATAATAGCCAGCAACCCACCTTACCACGCAGATTTTAGCGTACCCAAGCTTTTTATCGAAAAAGGCTTCAACCGGCTAGCCATCGGCGGCAAGTTCTATATGGTTACCAAGCGGAGAGACTGGTATAAAAACAAGTTCATCGCCATATTTGGTGGTGTGCGTATTCATGAAGCCGAGGGATACTTCATTTTTGAAGCCCAAAAGCGCAGCAATAGCTACAGCCCAAAGAGTAAAAAAGCCCGTAATCACTAAGGCAAAAAAGGTTTATCAGTATCATCAAAACCGAAACCGCTTTTACCAATATCATCAAAAGCAGGCAACGCAGCAACACCTTGCGAAGAAGCCAGAAGAAGAAAGGCGGCTCCACCATGAAAATACGCAACATGGTAATAGAAGACTACAACCAGGTATATACCCTATGGCTAAGCGTTCCAGGCATGGGGTTAAGCACTCAAGACGACTCCGAAGAAGGCATATCACGATATCTAGCCCGCAACCCCAGCACCTGCTTTGTAGCCGAAAAAAACGGCTCAATTATAGGTGCAGTACTATGCGGCCACGATGGACGCCGGGGATGCTTACAACATTTGGCTGTGGCGGAATGCGAGCGCTTCCAAGGCATTGGAAAAGCCCTTGTATCTGCTGCCATTGATGCTCTAAAACAAGAAGGCATCCCAAAGGTCAATCTCGTTGCCTTTGCCAACAACATAGAGGGCAATGCCTTCTGGGAAAAGCTAGGCTTTACAACAAGAAGCGATTTAGTATATCGTGACAAAACACTAACTAATCTGACATATTTATAAGAAAAAGGACTGACCAAGCTTGCCAAAGAAAACCTCCCCACCAGAGCAACTAACTCTAGTAGAAAACCACATAATAGAGCAACCCATAACCAACGCCTTAGAACTAAATTTTATGCCCTATGCCATGAGTGTAATAGTATCCCGCGCCATCCCAGAAATTGACGGCTTCAAGCCCGCACACCGGAAGCTGCTGTACACCATGTATAAAATGGGCCTGCTATCCGGCGGCCGAATAAAATCCGCAGACATAGTAGGCCAAACCATGCGCCTAAACCCCCACGGCGACGGCCCAATCTACGAAACCATGGTGCGCCTGACCCGTGGCAACAACGCTTTAATCCACCCCTTCATAGATTCCAAGGGCAACTTCGGGAAGCAGTACTCACGGGACATGGCATACGCGGCAAGCCGCTACACCGAGGCCAAGCTAGACGAGATATGCCGGGAAATCTTCCGTGACATAGACAAGCAGGTCGTGGACATGGTTCCCAACTACAATTCCACCATGCTGGAGCCGTCTTTGCTGCCTACAACCTTCCCTAACTTGCTGGTTACCCCCAACCAGGGCATTGCCGTAAGTATGGCCAGCACGGTTTGCAGCTTCAATTTGAAGGAAGTGTGCAACACCACAATCCAGTGGCTAAAAAACCCCGCCCACAACATAATCAAGACATTACCCGCCCCGGATTTTTCCACCGGCGGGGAGATAATCTACAATCAGTCCGAAATCGAAAACATCTACGCCACAGGCCGAGGCTCTTTCAAGCTACGGGCCAAATACCGGGTAGACAAAAAAAACTCCTGCATAGAAGTCTACGAAATCCCATATACAACCACAATCGAGGCCATCATCGACAAAATCGTGGCACTGGTGAAGGGCGGCAAAATCCGGGATATCAACGATGTCCGGGATGAAACAGACTTAAACGGCCTAAAAATCACTATAGATTACAAGCGCAGCGCCAATCCAGACCAGGTTATGCAACGGCTGTTCACCATGACCACCTTGCAGGACTCCTTTAGCTGCAACTTCAACTTCTTGGTAGATGGCCGTCCCAGGGTCATGGGCATTGCCGAGATACTCGAAGCTTGGACGGCCTTCAGAACGAGCTGCATAAAGCGCCAACTGGCCTATGATATCGAAAAGAAATCCGAAAAACTCCACCTACTGGAAGGCCTTGCCGCCATACTGCTGGATATAGACAAGGCCATAAAAATCATCCGCGGCACAGAAAAAGAAGCCGATGTAATCCCCAACCTGATGAAGGGTTTCAATATAACCCAGCCCCAGGCAGACTATATTGCTGAAATAAAGCTGCGCCACCTAAACCGGGAATACCTAACAGGCCGGGTCAACGAGCGTTCCGCCCTGGAAAACGAACTGGCCCAGCTAAAATCCACCCTGGAATGCGATGAAAAAATCCGCGACCTAATAAGCGAGCAGCTCAAGGATATTGTAAAAAAATACGGCAGCCCCCGCCGCACAGAAATCATACACGCCGAAGACACCCCAGCCCCGCCAGAGGAAACCTTCATTGACGACTACAATGTAAAGCTATTTCTCACCAGTCACAGCTATTTCAAGAAAATCACACTGGTATCCCTACGGGCCTCTGCCGACCAATACCTCAAGGAAGGCGATAATATAGCCCAAGAGCTTGAGGCAACCAATAAGGACGAGATTCTATTTTTCTCAAATCAGTGCAATGTGTATAAGATGAAGCTCTACGATATGGCAGATTGCAAAGCCTCGGCTTTGGGTGACTACCTGCCAAACCTCCTAAGCCTAGACCCAGACGAAGGCATACTCTTCATAGCCCTGGCCAAGGAATATCAAGGCTACATGCTGTATGCATTCCAAAACGGCAAGGTTGCAAAAGTAGCCTTCAACGCCTACGCTACCAAGACCAACCGCCGCAAGCTGGTTAATGCTTACTCTGGCAAGTCTCCTCTTGTGTCCATGCATTGGATACCAGAGGATAGAAATTTATACCTGCAACGGGGCAAGGACAAGGCCATGGTGGTAAACACAGCATTGATACCCACCAATACATCTAAGCAGTCCGGCGGGGTATCAGTGTTTAGCTTGCGGCAAAACACCGTGCTTACCGCAATGCGGCCTGTTGGCGAAGGCGATGATTTGGATTATTATAGAATGGATAAAATACCTACAGCAGGGCATTTTTTGTTGAAGTGAGAAAGGGATGAGGATATGGCAATAAGAAAAGAACAGCGCATCACATATGAAGAATGGCAAGCAATGGACTTTGGCGAGAATGCCAGGTCCGAGCTGATTGATGGCCTCATTTATATGATGTCATCACCATCAAGAAGGCATCAGGCAATTTCAGGGAATATATTTGGACAGTTATTTAATCATTTGTCAGGGAAAAAATGCAAAGCATTCTTTAGCCCCTTTGCTGTGCGGCTTGAAGATGATACGGAAGTACAGCCTGATCTAGTTGTAATCTGCGACCCTAAAAAGCTTACCCCCTCTGGCTGCACTGGCGCGCCAGACCTGGTTATCGAAATCCTATCCCCCTCCACATCAAGACACGACCGATACACAAAATTTATGCTATACATGAAAGCAGGCGTGCCAGAATACTGGATAGTAGACCCGGAAGACAATGCAGTAACCATCTGCCGCCTAACAGAAACCGGCTATCTCACTACAGTCCACACCGATACCGACACTGCAACAGTAAACGCCCTGCCAGGCTTCGAAATGAATCTATCCGCTGTCTTTGCAGAAGAATAGATGCAACATGCGCCATCATATAGCACGCTCAGTATGGCGTGAATTTTCACCACACATACAATAGCTCAGGGAGGTAACCATGCAAGATATACGCGCACTAAGAGAAAACTTCCAAACAGTCAAAGCCCTGTTAGACAGGCGCGGCAAGGACTACAACCTAGAAAAGTTTACAGAATTAGATCAAAACCGCCGTGCCCTGTTACACAAAACCGAAGAAATGAAGGCAAAGCAAAACGCAGCCAGTAAGCAAATCCCAGCCCTTAAAAAAGAAGGCAAGGACACCACTGAGGTAATGGCAGAAATGAAGGCCTTAGCCGAAGAAATAAAAACCCTAGAGCCTCAGGTCAAAGCCATAGACGACGAGCTGGAAAACTTCCTACTAGGCATCCCCAACACCCCCCACCCCGATGTACCCATAGGCGCAAGCGATGAAGAAAATGTAGAAGTCCGTCTCTGGGGCCAGCCCACAGCTTTCAGCTTCGAGCCAAAGCCTCACTGGGAAGTGGGCGAAAACCTAGGCATTCTAGATGCTTCAGCCGCCGCAAAGGTAACTGGGGCTCGCTTTGTAATGATGTGCGGCCTGGGTGCAAGACTAGAACGGGCTCTGATATCCTTCATGATGGATCGTCATGCAAACCACGGCTATACAGAGCTTTCCACCCCACTAATAGTTCACCGCCGCAGCGCAGTAGGCACTGGCCAACTACCAAAGTTTGAAGATGAGATGATGTTTAAACTGGAAGGCACGGATTATTATCTCAACCCCACGGCAGAAATCCCGGTAACCAACTTCCACAGGGAAGAGATTATGGACGGGGCCAATCTGCCCATAAACTACTGTGCATATGCCGTTAGCTTCCGAAAAGAGGCAGGCTCTGCCGGCCGGGATACCCGGGGGCTTATCCGCCAGCATCAGTTTCATAAAGTAGAGCTTGTGAAGTTTACCCGGCCAGATGAATCTGATGCAGAGCTTGAAAAGCTCACAGCCGATGCCGAGGATATTTTGCAAAAGCTTGGCTTGCCATACCGGGTTGTGTCCCGCTGCACCGGGGATTTAGGCTTTAGTGCCGCCAAAGGCTATGACCTGGAGGTTTGGCTTCCCAGCTACAATAGATATGTAGAAATATCCAGCTGCAGCAATTTCGAAGGCTTCCAGTCTCGCCGGGCAGATATCCGTTACCGGGACGGCCAGGGTAAGCCCGTTCACGTGCATACCCTCAATGGCAGCGGCCTTGCTATTGGGCGCACTATTGCCGCTATTTTAGAAAACTGTCAGCAAGAAGACGGCAGCGTGAGGATACCGGACATATTGGTTCCTTATATGGGCGGGGTAAGCAAAATTGCAAACGTTATGTAAATTGTTGATGCCATTGCTGGAAATGATGCGTATGTTTTATATTTCCGTAATCTATATGTAAATTAATTCACTTGTTATTGTCTGGTCAATCCTGTAGAGTAATCGTTATTATACGATTGCCCTACAGGATTTTTTTCAACTTTAGGAGGCTGTACATATGGCAATATCACAGATAAAAGAAGCTGGATTTGTGAAGAAATGGCTTAATAAAGAAAAAAGATTGCGCTATGTAGCGTATGCATTGGTTTTGGCCATTGCACTGACATCTATACCCTTCTATATCTTCATCGCTTCAGAAGGGACATATAATGGCTTTGGGTATCGTGTTATTGATGATACATACGTGGCTATTACAGGGTATACGGGTAATGCCTCTGACGTAACTATACCTGGCGTGATTAATGGGCGTACTGTTCGGGAAATTGATGCTGATGCATTTCGGAACAATACCGTCATCACGCGGCTTGTGGTATCGGATAGTGTTGTCACCATAGGCAACAGCGCCTTCCGCAACATGAACAGCCTGCTGTATGCAGACATGGGACGCAATGTTACCAATATCGGATCCAATGTATTTGAAAACTCATGGCAACTGGACGAAATAACCATTCCCAAC
>Ga0123355_10007674_pt1 | contig 16204 bp, 47 predicted proteins | sample TergutEmb28metaG_3_FD_89872 | JGI IMG/M metagenome (GOLD analysis project Ga0123355, IMG submission 89872) | Embiratermes neotenicus P1 segment gut microbial communities from Petit-Saut dam, French Guiana - Emb289 P1 | ecosystem: Host-associated > Arthropoda: Insects > Digestive system > Gut ...
AAAACACAGTAACATTGCACTATATCTTCTGTTGCTGTATCCACAATAATCTCCACACACAACACAGTAACATTGCACTATATCTACTGTTGCTGTAACCACAATAAACTACAACACAACACAGTACCATTTCACTATTTCTATTTTTATTGTAACCACAAAAAAATCTCCACACACAACACAGTAACATTTCACTATATCTATTGATGCTGTAACCACAATAAACTCGAACACATCACAGTACCATTGCACTATATCTAATGTTGCTGTAACCACAATAAACTCCACACACAACACAGTAACATTGCACTGTATCTACTGTTGCTGTAACGACAATTAGCTCCAACACAACACAGTAACATTGCACTATATCTACTGTTGCTGTAAACACAATAAACTAGAAACACAACACAGAAACATTGCACTATATCTACTGCTGCTGTAACCGCAATAAACGTAAAGGCAACACAGTAACATTGAACTATAACTTCTGTTGCTGTAATGACAATTAACTCCAACACAACAGAATACCATTGCACTATATCTCCTGTTGCTGTAACCACAATAAATTCAAACACAACACAGTACCATTGCACAATATATATTGTTGCTGTAACCAAAATATTCTACACACACAACACAGTACCATTGCACTATATCTACTGTTGCTGTAACCACAATAAACTCCAACACAACACAGTACCATTGCAATATATCTACTCTTGCTCTAACCAAAATAAACTCCAACACAACACAGTACCATTGCACTATTTCTATTGTTGCTGTAACCACAATAAAAATCTCCACACACAACACAGAAACATTGCACTATATCTATTGTTGCTGTCACCACAATAATCTCAACACACAACACATTAACATTGCACTATATCTACTGTTGCTGTAACCACAATAAACTCGAAACACAACACAGTACCATTGCACTAAATCTACTGTTACTGTAACACAATAAAATCCACACAAACACAGTACCATTGCAATATAACTACTGTTGCTGTAACCAAAATAAAATCCACACACAACACAGTACCATTGAACTATATCTACTGTTGTTGTAACCACATTAAACTCCACACACAACACAGTAGCATTGCACAATATATACTGTAGCTGTAACCACAATAATCTCCACAAAAAACACAGTACCATTGCAAGATAACTACTGTAGCTGTAACCACAATAATCTACACAAACAACACATTACCATTGCACTATATTCACAGATTCTGTAACCAACATAATCTCCAGACAAACCACAGTAAAGTTGCACTATATCTACTGTTGCTGTAACCAAAATAAACTCCACAAAAAACACAGTACCATTGCACTATATCTACTGTTGTTGTAACCACAATTAACTCAATACACAACACAGAACCATTGCACTATATCTACTGTTGCTGTAACCAAATAAACAACAAAACAACACAGTAACATTGCACTACATCTACTGTTGCTGTAACCACAATAACCTCCACACACTACACAGTACCATTGCACTATATCTACTGTTGCTGTATCCACAATAAACTTCACACACAACACAGTATCATTGCACTACATCTATTGTTGCTTTAACCACAATCAACTCCACACACAAAACAGTAAAATTTTACAATATGTACTGTTGCTGTCACCACAATAAACTCCTCACAAAACGCTGTACCATTGCACAAAATCTACTGTTGCTGTAACCACAATGAATTCCAACACAACACAGTACCTTTGCACTACATCTAATGTTGCCGTAACGAAATTAATCTGAACTCAAATCACAGTAACATGGCACTATATCTAATGTTTTTGTAACCACAATAAACTCCAACAAAACACAGTACCATTGTACTATATCTACTGTTGCTGTAACAACAATAATCTACAACATAATACAGTACCATTGCAGTATATCTACTTTTGATGTAACCACAATAAACTCCACACAAAACACAGTAACATTGCACTATATATACTGTTGATGTAACCACAATAATCTCCACACAAAACACAGTACTATTGCACTATAACTACTCTTGCTGTAACCACAATAATTTCCACACACAACACAGGAACATTGCACTATATCTAATATTGCTGTAACCACAATAATCTTCAACACAACACAGTACCATTGCACTATATCTATTTTTGCTGTAACAACAAAAAACTCCACACATAACACAGTAATATTGCACTAAATCTATTGTTGCTTTAACCACAATAAACTGCACACAATACACAGTAACATTGCACTATATCTACTGTTGAAGTAACCACAATAATCTCCACACAAAACACAGTACCATTGCACTATATCTATTGTTGTTGTAACCACAAAAACTCCAAACACAACACAGTAACATTGCATTATATCTACCGTTGCTCTAACCACAATAAACTTGAACACAACACAGTAAATTTGCACTATATCTACTGTTGCTTTTAACACAAAAAACTCCACACACAACACAGAAGTATTGCACTATATCTACTGTTGCTGTAACCGCAATTAACTCCAACACAACACAGTACCATTGCACTATATCTACTGTTGCTGTCACCACTATAAAATACACACCTAACACAGAAACTTTGCACTATAACTACAGTTACTGTAACCAAAATATACTAAACAAACAACACAGTACCATTTCAATATATCTACTATTGTTGTCACCACAATAAACTAAACAAACTACACAGAACCATTGCACTATAACTACTATTGCTGTAACCACAATAAACTACATCAAAACACAGTAAAATTGCACTAAATCTACTGTTGATGTAACCACAATAAACTCCAACACAATACAGTAACATTGCACTATACCTACTGTTGCTGTAACCACAAAAATCTCCAACACAACACAGTAATATTGCACTATACCTACAGTTGCTCCAACCACAATAAATTCCTACACAACACAGTAAAATTGCACTATATATATTGTTGCTGTAACAACAATAAACTGCACACACACAACGTAGTACCATTGCACTATAACTACTTTTGCTGTAACCACAATAAACTCCAACACAACACAGTACCATTTTATTATATCTCCTGCTGATATAAGCACAATAAACTCCAACACAACACAGTAACATTGCACTACATCTCCTGTTGCTGTAACCATAATAAACTCCAACAAAACACACTACCATTGCACTATATCTATTGTTGCTTTAACCACAATAATCTCCACACACAACACAGTACAAAATGCACTATATTTATTGTTGCTGTAACCACAATAAACTCCACACACAACACAGTAACATTGCTATACATCTACTGTTGCTGAAACCAAAATAATTTCCACACACAGCACAGTAACATTGCACTATAACTAATGTTGCTCTAACCACAATAATTTCTACACACAACACAGTAACATTGCCCTATATCTACTGTTGATGTAACCACAATAATCTCCACACAAATCACAGTATCTTTGCACTATATCTACTGTTGCTTTATCCACAATAAACTCCACACACAACACATTAACAGTTCACTATATGTAATCGTTGCTGTAACCACAATAAATTCCACAAACAACAGAGTAACATTGCACCATATATACTTTTGCTGTATCCACAATAATCTCCAACACAACACAGTACCATTGCACTATATCTACTGTTGCTATAACCACAATAAACTCCAACAAAACACAGTACAATTGCACTATTAACTACTGTTGCCGTAAACACAATAATCTGAACACAAAACATAGTAACATTGCACTATATCTACAGTTGCTGTAACCACAATACTCTCCTACACAACACAGTACCATTGCATTATAACTGCTGTTGCTGTAACCACAATAAACTCCACACAGAACAGTAACATTGCACTATATCTACTGTTGCTGTAAACACAATAAAGTCCAACAAAACACAGTACCATTGCACTATATCTACTGTTGCTGTAAACACAATAATGTCCAACAAAACACAGTATCATTGCACTATATCTACTGTTGCTGTAACCACAATAAACTCCACACACAACACAGTACCAATGCACTATATCTACTGCTGCTGTAAACACAATAAACTCCAACACAACACAGTACCATTGCATTATATCTACTGTTGTAACCACAATAAACTCCACACAAACACACTAACATTGCACTATACCTACTGTTGCTGTAACCACAAAAAACTCCAACAAAACACAGTACCGTTACTCTATATCTACTGTTGATTTAACAACAATATACTCCAACAAAACACAGTACTTTTGCACTATATCTACTGTTGCTGTAACCAAAATAAATTCCACACACTACACAATAACATTGCACTATATCTACTGTTGATGTAACGACAATAATCTCCACACAAAACACAGTAACATTGCACTACATCTTCTGTTGCTGTATCCACAATAATCTCCACACACAACACAGAAACATTGCACTATATCTACGGTTGCTGTAACCACAATAAACTCCAACACAACTCTGTAACTTTGCACTATTCCTATTGTTGCTCTAACCACAAAAATATCTCCACACACAACACCGTAACATTGCACTACATCTATTGTTGCTGTAACCGCAATAATCTCGAACACAACACAGTACCGTTGCACTATATCTACTCTTGCTGTAACCACAATAAACTCCAACATTACAAAGTACCATTGCACTATTCCTTCTGTTGCTGTAACAACAATAATCTCCACACAAAACACACTACCATTGCACTATAACTACTGTTGCTGTAACTACAATAAACTCCACACACAACACAGTACAAATGCACTATATTTATTGATGCTGTAACCACAATAAACTTCAACACAACACAGTACCATTGCACTATATCTAATGTTGCTGTAACCAAAATAAACTCCACACACAACACAGTATGATTTCACTATATCTAATGTTGCTGTAACAACAATAATTTCTACACACAACACAGTATCATTGCCCTATATCAACTGTTGATGTAACCACAATAATCTCCACACAAAGCACAGAATCATTGCACTATACCTACTGTTGCTGTATCCACAATAATCTCCACACACAACACAGTAACAGTGCACTATATCTACTGTTGCTGTAACCACAATAAACCCAAACCCAACACAGTACCATTGCACTAAATCTATTGTTGCTGTAACCACAAAAAAAATCTCCACACACAAAACAGTAACATTGCACTATATCTTCTGTTGCTGTAAACACAATAAACTCGAACACAACACAATACCATTGCACTATATGTACTGTTGCTGTAACCACAATAAACTCCACTCACAACACAGTAACATTGCACTATATCTACTGTTTCTGTAACTACAATATACTCCAACACAACACAGTAAGATTGCACAATATCTACTGTTGCTGTAACCACAATTAACTACACACACAACACAGAAACATTGCTCTATATCTACTGTTGCCTTAACCATAATAAACTCGAACACAACACAGTACCATTGCACTATAACTACTGTTGATGTAACAACAAAAAATCTCCACACACAACACAGTAACATTGCACTATATCTACTGTTGCTGTAACCACAATAAACTCCAACACAACTCAGTAAGTTTGCACAATATCTCCTTTTGTTGTAACCACAATAAACTCCAACACAACGCAGTACCATTGCACTATATCTACTGTTGCTGTAACCACATTAAACTCCACACACAACACCGTACCATTGCACTATATCATCTGTTGCTGTAACCACAATAACCTCCACACACAACACAGTACCATTGCACTATATCTACTGTTTCTGAAACCACAATAATCTCCACAAACAACACAGTAACATTTCACTATATCTACTGTTGCTGCCACCAATACAAACTCCACACAAAACGGAATACCATTGCACTATAACTAATGTTGATGTAACCACAATAAACTCCACACAAAATACAGAACCATTGCACAATATCTACTCTTGCTGTAACAACAATGAACTCCAACACAACACAGTACCATTGCACTATATCTTCTGTTGCTGTAACCACAATAAACTCCACACACAACAAAAGGACCTTTGCACTATATATAATTTTGTTGTATCCACAATAAACTCCAACACAACATAGTACCATTGTACTATATCAACTGTTGATGTAACCACAATAAACTCCAACGCAAAACAGTAACTTTGCACTTTATCTACTGTTGCTCTAACCGCAAATAAACTCCAAGACAACACAGTAACATTTCACTATAGCTACTGTTGCTGTAACCACAATAAACTCCACACACATCACCGTAATATTGCACTATATCTACTGTTGATGTAACCAAAATAATCTCCACACAATACACGGTACCATTGCACTATACCTACTGTTGCTTTAACCACAATAAACTCCACACAACACAGTAACTATGCACTATATCTACTGGTGCTGTAACCAAAATAAATTCCAACACAGCACAGTACCATTGCACTATAACTATTGTTGATGTAAACACAATAAACTCCACACACAACACAGTAACATTCCACTATAACTTCTGTTGCTGTAACCACAATAATCTCCAACACAACACAGTAACATTGCACTATATCTACTGATGCTCTAACCACAAAAAAGTACACACACAACACAGAAACCTTGCACTATATCTACTGTTGCTCTAACCACAATAAACTCCACATACAAAACAGTACCATTGCACTATATCTACTGTTGAATTCACCACAATAAACTCCACACACAACACAGTACCATTGCACTATATCTACTGTTGCTGTAACCACAATAAACTACAACACAACACAGTAACATTGCACTTTATCTACTGTTGCTCTAACAGCAAATAAACTACAAGACAACACAGTAACATTGCACTATAGCTACTGTTGCTGTAACAACAATAAACTCCAACACAACACAGTACTATTGCACTATATCTACTTTTGCTGAAACCACAATAAATTCCAACACATCACAGCACCATTGCACTATATATATTGTTGCTATAACCACAATAAACTCCACACACACAACACAGTACCATTGCATTATAACTATGTTTTCTGTAACCACAATAAACCTCAACACAACACAGTACTATTGCACTATATCTACAGTTGCACTAACCACAATAAACACCAACATAACTCAGTACCATTGCACTATATCTACTGACGCTAAAACAACAATTAACTCCAACAAAACTCAGTAACATTGCACTATACCTACTGTTGCTTTAACCACAATAAACTCCAAACAACCGTGTACCCTTGCACTATATCTACTCTTGCTGTAACCACAAAAATCTCCACACACAACGCAGTATCTTTGCATTATATCTACTATAGATGTAACCAAAATAAACTCAAACAAATCACATTAACAATGCACTATATCTACTGTTGCTGTAACCAAAATATGGTTCAACAAAACACAGTAGCATTGCACTATATCTACTGTTGCTATAACCAAAATAATCACCACACTTAACACAGTACCATTGCACTATATCTACTGTTGCTGTAACCACAATAAACTACACAAACAACACATTACAATTGCACTATTTCTACTGTTGCTGTAACCACAATAAACACCACACACAACATAGAACCATTGTACTATATCTACTGTTGCTGTAAACACAATAAACTCCAACACAACACAGTACCATTGCACTATATCTACTTTTGCTGTAACCACAATAAACTCCAACAGAAACAGTACCATTGCTCTATTTCTACTGTTGCTGTAACCACAATAAACTCCGCAAACAACACAGTACCATTACACTATAAATACTGTTGCTGTAATCACAATAAACGCCACACACAACATAGTACCATTAAACTATATCTCCTGTTGCTGTAACCACAATAAACTCCAACACATCACAGTAACGTTGCACTATATCTACAGTTGCTTTCACCACAATAAACTCCACACACAACATAGTAATATTGCACTATATATACTGTTTCTGTAACCACAAAAACTCCACACACTACACAGTACCATTGCACTATATCATCTGTTGCTGTAACCACAATAAACTCCACACACAACACAGTACCATTGCACTATATCTACTGTTGCAGTAACCACAATAATCTCCACACACAAAACAGTACAATTTCACTATATCTACTGTTGCTGAGACCAAAACATACTCCACAAAAACGCAGTACAATTGCACTATATCTAATATTGCTGTAACCACAACAAACTCGAACACAACACAGTAACATTGCACTCTATCTACTGTTGCTGTAAGCACAATATACTCCACACACAACACAGTAACATTGCACTATATCTTCTGTTGTTGTAACCACAATGAACTCCAACACAACACAGTAACATTGCACTTTATCTATTGTTGCTGTAACCACAAAACTCTCCTCACACAACACAGTAACAATGCACTATATCTAATGTTACTGTAACCACAATAAACTCGAACACAACACAGTACCATTGCACTATATCTACTGTTGCTGTAAGAACAACATACTCCACACACAAAACAGTAACATTGCACTATATCTTCTGATGATTTAACCAAAATAAAATACAAACACAACACAGAAACTTTGCACTATACTTACTGTTGGTTTCACCACAATAAACTCCACACACAACACAGTAACATTTCACTAAATCTACTGTTGTTGTAACCACAATAAACTCCAACACAACACATTAAATTTGCAATAAATCTACTGTTGCTGTAACCACAACAAACTCCACACACAACACAGAAACATTGCACTATATCTACTGTTGCTGTAAAAACAATATTCTCCTACACAACACAGTAACATTGCACTATAACTATCGTTGCTGTAACCACAAAAGACCCCTCAACCAACACAGTATCTTTGCACTATAACTAATGTTGCTGTAACCACAATAAACTCGAACACAACACAGTAACATTGCACTATACCTACTGTTGCTGTAAGTACAATAAACTCCACACACAACACAGTAAGATTGCACTATATCTTCTGTTGCTGTAACCACAATAAACTCCAACACAGCACAGTAACATTGCACTATATCTACTGTTGCTGTTACCACAATAAACTACACACACAACACAGAAACATTGCACTATATCTACTGTTGCTGTAACCACAACAAACTCCACACAAAACACAGTAACATTTTATTATAACTATTGTTGCTGTAACAACAATAAACTCCAAATCAACACAGTAACATTGCAATACATCTACTGTTTCTGTAACAAAAATAAACTCCACACAAAACACAGTAACTTTGCACTATATCTACTGTTGCTCTAATCACAACAATCTCCACAAACAACACAGTACCATTGCACTATATCTTCTGTTGTTGTAACCACAATAAACTCCACACACAACACAGTACCATTGCAATATATCATCTGATGCTGTAACCACAATAAATTCCACAAACAACACAGTACCTTTGCACTATATATACATTTGATGTATCCACAATAAACGCCAACACAACACAGTACCATTGCACTAAATCTACTGTTGCTGTAAACACAATAAACTCCAAAACAACACAGTACAATTGCACTATTATCTACTGTTGCCGTAAACACAATAATCTGAACACAAAACATAGTAACATTGCACTATATCAACAGTTGCTGTAACCACAATAATCTCCTACCAAACACAGCACCATTGCACTATAACTGCTGTTGCTGCAACCACAATAAACTCCACACAGTGCAGTAACATTGCACTAGAACTACTGTTGCTGTAACCACAATAAACTCCAACAAAACACAGTACCATTGCACTATATCTACTGATGCTCTAACCGCAATAAACTCCACACACAACACAGTACCAATGCACTATTGATACTCCAGCAGTAACCACAATGAACTCTAACACAACACAGTACCATTGCATTATTTCTACTGTTGTTGTAATCACAATAAATTCCACACACAACACAGTAACATTGCACTATAACTACTGTTGCTGTAACCACAATAAACTCCACCTCATCACAGTACCATTGCACTATATCTACTGTTGCTTTAACAACAATAAACTCCAACACAACACAGTACTTTTGCACTATAACTACTGTTGCTCTAACCAATATAAATTCCACACATAACACACTAACATTGCAATATATCTACTGTTGATGTAACCACAATAATCTCCACACAAAACACAGTAACATTGCACTATATCTTCTGTTGCTGTATCCACAATAATCTCCACACACAACACAGTAACATTGCACTATATCTACTGTTGTGGAACCACAATAAACACCAACAAAACACAGTACCATTGCACGATTACTATTGTTGCTGTATACACAAAAAATCTCCACACACAACACAGTAACATTGCACTATATCTATTGTTGCTGTAACCGCAATAAACTAGAACACAACACAGTACCTTTGCACTATATCTACTGTTGCTGTAACCACAATAAACTCCACACACAACACAGTAACATTGCACAGTAACTACTGTTGCTGTAACCACAATTAGTTCCAACACAACACAGTACCATTGCACTATATCTACTGTTGCTGTAACCACAATAAACTACATACACAACACAGAAACATTGCACTATATCTACTGTTGCTGTAACCACAATAAACTCAGACGCAACACAGTAACATTGCACTATAGCTTCCGTTGCTGTAACCACAATAAACACCAACACAACACAGTACCATTGCAATATATCTACTGTTGCTGTAACCACAATAAACTCCACACACAACACAGTACAATTGCACTAAACCTACTGTTGATGTAACACCATAAAATCCACACAAAACACAGTACCATTGCACTATAAGTACTGTTGCTTTAAGCACAATAAACTCCACACACAACACAGTACCATTGCACTATATCTACTGATGTTGTAACCACATTTATCTCCACACACAACACAGTAGCATTGCACTATATCTACTGTTGCTTTAACCACAATAAACTCCACTAAAACACAGTACCATTGCAATATAACTACTGTTGCTGTAACCACAATAAACTCCACACACAACACAGTACCATTGCACTAAACCTACAGTTTCTGTAACCAAAATAAACTCCAGACAAAACACAGTAACATTGCACTATATCTACTGTTGCTCTAACCACAATAATCTCCACACACCACACAGTATCTTTGCACTATATCTACTGTTGCTGTAACCACAATGAACCCCACAAACAAAACAGTACCATTGCACTATATCTACTGTTGTTGTAACAACAATTAACTCAATACACAACACAGAACCATTGCACTATATCTACTGTTGCTTTAACCAAATAAACAACAAAACAACACAGTAACATTGCCCTATATCTACTGTTGCTGTAACCTCAATAACATCCACACACTACCCAGTAACATTGCACTATATCTACTGTTGCTGTAACCACAATTAACTACAAAGCAAAACAGTAATATTGCACTACATCTAATGTTGCCGTAACGAAAATAATCACAATAAACTCCACACACAACACAGAAGTATTGCACTATATCTACTGTTGTTGTAACCGCAATAAAATCCAACACAACACAGTACCATTGCACTATAACTAATGTTTTGGTTACCACTATAAACTACACACCTAACACAGAAACATTGCACTATAACTACTGTTACTGTAACCACAATAAACTCCACAAACAACTCAGTACCATTTTACTATATCTACTGTTGTTGTCACCACAATAAACTCCACAAACAACACAGTACCATTGCACTATAACTACTGTTGCTGTAACCACAATAAACCAAATCACAACACAGTAAAATTGCACTAAATCTACTGTTGCTGTAACCGCAATAAACTACAACACAATACGGTAACATTGCACTATACCTACTGTTGCTCTAACCACAATAAATTCCTAAATAACACTCTACCATTGCACTATATATATTTTTGTTTTAACCACAATAATCTCCACACACACAACATAGTACCATTGCACTATAACTACTTTTGCTTTAACCACAATAAACTCCAACAAAACTCAGTAGCATTTCATTATGTCTCCTGTTGCTGTAAGCACAATAAACTCCAACACAACACAGTACCATAGCACTATATCTACTGTAGTTTTAACCACAATACGCAACAACCTAACTCAGTACCATTGCACTACATCTACTGTTGCTGGAACCACAATAAACTCCAACACCACACAGTAACATTGTATTATATCTACTGTTGCTCTAATCACAATAAAATCCAACACAACACAGTACCATTGCTCTATATCTACTGTTCCTGTAGCCAAAATAACCTCAGACACAACACAGTAACATTGCACTATATCTCCTGTTGCTGTAACCACAATAATCTCCACACAACAGAGTAACATTGCATTATATCTACTGTTGCTTTAACCACAATACTATCCACACAACATAGTACGTTTGCACTATATCTACTGTTGCTCTAACCAAAATAAACTCCAACACAACACAGTAACATTGCACTATATCTACTGTTGCTGTAACCAAAATTAACTCCAATTAACCCAGTACCATTGCACTATATCTAATGTTGCTTTAACCAATATAAACTCCACACACAATACAGTAACATTGCACTACATCTACTGTTGCTGTATCAACAAAAATCTCCAAACAACAAACAGAACCATTGCACTACATCTACTGTTGCTGTAACCACAATACACTCCACACACAACACAGTACCATTGCTCTATTTCTACTGTTGCTGTAACCAAAATAATTTCCACACACAACACAGTACCATTGAACTATATCTAATGATGCTGTAACCACAAAAATTTCTACACACAACACAGTAACATTGCCCTATATCTACTGTTGATGTAAGCACAATAATCTCCATACAAAACAAGGTATCATTGCACTATACCTACTGTTGCTGTATCCACAATAATCTCAACACACAACACAGTAACAGTGCACTATATGTACTCGTTGCTCTAACCACAATAAACTCCACAAACAACACAGTACCATTGCACTATATATACTTTTGCTGTATCCACAATGAACTCCAACACAACACAGTACAATTGCACTATTACCTACTGTTGCCGTAAACACAATAATCTGAACACAAAACATAGTAACATTGCACTATATCTACAGTTGCTGTAACCACAATAATCTTCTACACAACACAGTACCATTGCATTATACCTGCTGTTGCTGTAACCACAATAAACTCCACACAGAACAGTAACATTGCACTATATCTACTGTTGCTGTAACCAAAATAAACTCCATCAAAACACAGTACCATTGCACTATAACTACTGTTGCTGTAAACACAATAAATTCCAACAAAACACAGTACCATTGCACTATATCTACTGTTGCTGTACCCACAATAAACTCCACACAAAAAACAGTACCAATGCACTATATCTACTGCTGATGTAACCTCAATAAACTCCAACATAACACAGTAACATTGCATTATATCTACTGTTGTTGTAACCACAATAAACTCCACACACAACACAGTAACATTGCACTATACCTACTGTTGCTGTAACCATAATTAACTCCAACAAAACACTGTACCATTGCTCTATATCTACTGTTGATTTAACACCAATAAACTCCAACACAAAACAGTACTTTTGCACTATATCTACTGTTGCTGTAACCAAACTAAATTCCACACACAACACAATAACTTTGCACTATATCTACTGTTGATGTAACGACAATAATCTCCACACAAAACAGAGTAACATTGCACTATAACTTCTGTTGCTGTATCCAAAATAATCTCCACACACAACACAGTATCATTGCACTATATCTACTGTTGCTGTAACCACAATAAACTCCATCACAACACTGTACCATTGCACTATTTCTATTGTTGCTGTAACCACAAACAAAATCTCCACACACAACACAGTAACATTGCAATATATCTAATGTTGCTGTAACCACAATAAACTCGAACACAACACAATAACATTGCACTATATCTACTGTTGCTGTAACCACAATAAACTCCACACACAACACAGTAACATAGCACTATATCTACTGTTGCTGTAACCATAATAATCTCCAACACAACACAGTACCATTGCACTATATCGACTTTTGCTTTAACCACAATAAACTACACACACAACACAGAAACATTGCACTTTATCTACTGTTGCTGTAACCACAATAAACTCAAACGCAACACAGTAACATTGCACTATACCTTCTGTTGCTGTAACCACAATAAACACCAACAAAACACAGTATCATTGCACCATATCTACTGTTGCTGTGACCACAATAAATTCCAACAAAACACAGTACCATTGCACTATATAAATTGTTGCTGTAACCATAATAAACTACACACACACAACACAGTACCATTGCACTATATCTACTGTTGCTGTAACCACAATACACTCCAACACAACACAGTACCATTGCAATATATCTACTCTTGCTGTAACCACAATAAACTGGAACATTAAAAAGTACCATTGCACTATATCTTCAGTTGCTGTAACAACAATAATCTCCACACACAACACAGTACCATTGCACTAAATCTACTGTTGCTGTAACACAATAAAATCCACACAAAACTCAGTACCATTGCACTATAAATTCTGTTGCTGTAACCACAATCAACTCCACACAAAACACAGTAAAAATGCACTATATTTATTGTTGCTGTAAACACAATAAACTTAAAAAACAACACCGTACCATTGCTCTATATCTACTGTAACTTTAACCAAAATAATCTCCACTCACAACACAGTACCATTGCTCTATACCTACTGTTGCTGTAACCACAATAAACTCCACACACAAAACAGTAACATTTCACTATATTTAATGGTTCTGTAACCACAATAATTTCTACACACAACACAGTAATAATGCCCCATATCTTCTGTTGATGTAACCACAATAATCTCCACACAAAGCATAGTATCATTGCACTATATCTACTGCTGCTCTATCCACAATAATCTCAACACACAACACAGTAACATTGCACTATATCTACTGTTGCTGTTACCACAATAACCTACAAACACAACACAGAAACATTGCTCTATATCTACTGTTGCTGTAACCATAATAAACTCGAACACAACACAGTACCATTGCACTATAACTACTGTTGCTTTAACAACAAAAAATCTCCACACAGAACACAGTAACATTATACTATATCTACTGTTCCTTTAACCACAATAAACTCCAACACAACACAGTACGTTTGCACTATATCTACTGTTGTTGTAACCACAACAAACTCCAACACAACACAGTACCATTGCACTATATCTACTGATGCTGTAACCACAATGAACTCCACACACAACACAGTAACATTGCACTATATAATCTGTTGCTGTAACCACAATAACCTCCACACACAACACAGTACCATTGCAGTATTTCTACTTTTGCTGTAACCACAATATTCACCATAAACAACACAGTACCATTTCAATATATCTAATGTTGCTGTCACCACAACAAACTCCACACAAAACGCAGTACCATTGCATTATAACTAATGTTGCTGTAACCACAATAAACTCCACACAAAATACAGTACCAATGCACCCTATCTACTGTTGCTGTAACAACAATGAACTCCAACACAACACAGTACCATTGCACTATATCTACTGCTGCTGTAACCACAATAAAATCCACACACAACACAGTTCCTTTGCACTATATATACTTTTGTTGAATCCACAATAAACTCCAACACAACATAGTACCATTGCACTATATCTACTGTTGCTGTATCCACAATAAACTCCAACACAACGCAGTACCATTGCACTATATCTACTGTTGCTGAAACCACAATAATCTACACACACATCACAGTAACATTGCACTATAACTACTGTTGAAGTAAACACAATAATCTCCACACAAAACACAGTACCATTGCACTATATCTACTGTTGCTGTAACCACAATAAACTCGAACACAACACAGTTACATTGCACTATATCTACTGTTGCTGTAACCACAATAAATTCCAACACAACACAGTAACATTGCACTATATCTATTGTTGCTGTAACCACAAAAAACTCCACACACAACACAGTAACATTGCACTATATCTAATGTTGCTGTAAGCACAATAAACTCGAACACAACACAGTA